>Ga0207853_1000047_pt1 | contig 33040 bp, 24 predicted proteins | sample LuqExpMetagenom6_FD_187764 | JGI IMG/M metagenome (GOLD analysis project Ga0207853, IMG submission 187764) | Tropical forest soil microbial communities from Luquillo Experimental Forest, Puerto Rico - Sample 6 (SPAdes) | ecosystem: Environmental > Terrestrial > Soil > Tropical forest ...
GCCCCCGCCGCCGCACGCGGTAATCAGCAATAACGAGGCCATCACAATCAGTACGGTCTTCATTCATCAGTTCCAGGGTTTGAGTGTGGTTCTGACGCACGGGAGGACTGAGTCGTCGCTCGTATCGAGCGACGTCCCATACCGAGGTCAGCAGCCCAGCGCGCGGGTGATCTTGTGGTTGCCAATCGCGCGTGCCGACGAGGGCGCGCGCGACCAAAAAGGTCACGCGCGGCAGGCGTTACCGGGTCATTGACAGGTAAAGTTGGCCGCGTCGGTGGTCGAGCCGGAACCGTTGTATTTCGCGGTCTGAGGCCACGGACACAGCGGGTGCGTGATCGTCGTCGTGCCCGATGTGGTTGTCTTGATGATTCGCGTCGGGGCTACGCCGTTTTCGACCCAGGCTTCGAGGTGCGGGACCAGGTTGATGCCGTCTTCGCAGGTATGTTGCGTACCTGGATCCATGAACAGGCGAGCGTTGCTCCCGATACTGGAGCCGACAATGTTGCTTGCCGCCTCGTAGAAGCGCACCGAGTTCGCGGACGGAACTTCCTGGTCTGCCCAACCGTGATACATGATCAACTTGCCGCCAGCCTGGATGAAGGGCCGGATGTCCGGGTTATCGGCGTTGACGTTCGGTTCTACATAGGTGCGCGAATAGGGAACGTCGACATCGATGTTGAAGTTGGACTCGCTCCAATTGGGGTTGTTGTAGACGAAATTGCGGAAGTACTCCTGGCCGCCGGCAGTATTCAGGAGATCGGACGAGGCCCAACCGCCTTCACTTCCACGGGCCCGCCCGGAATAGACGAGTTCGCCAGTGGCGAGGCGCGGACCATCATAGAACTTGCGCATCACAGCCACTTCCGTCGCATTCAGGCAGGACGTGGTGTCGAACAGCGTGCACTGGATGGCCGCCGGATCCCAGTTGCATGCCTTCGGGTTTTCGATCTTGCCGTCCTTGACGCCATCGAGCGCGTCACATGCGTTCATCACCGCCGTATTCACGGCCGAAAGCTTCCAGTTCAGGTTCGGCACTGTGCTCCTGAGCCTGTCAGTCCACACCTGAAACGCCATCTGCTCGCCGAAATAATTGGCCGATGCACCGGCGATCACGCCGTTGTAGTCGCCCGGATACCGGATGACCTCGCCGAGCGCCTCTCGGCCCCCGTCCGAGCAGCCTTGGAAATAGGCGCGCTGGACGGGAAGCTGGTAGTAGGCGTTCATGACCTGCTTTGCAGTCACCGCGACAAGGTGGTTGCCTCTATGGCCGAAGTCGATGACCTTCTCGGGTTGGTTCAGCGCCCATGTCGCCGACGAGCTCGTCGGATGTCCCAGATCGCTCGTTGCCGAGGCATATCCGGTGCCGAGGGCAGTGTTCATGTACTTCGCGCTTTGCCCAAGACCGCCGCTGAACCCGCCGCCGCCGTAGGTGAACATCTTGTTGTTCCAGGTTTCGGGCAGCCAGGCTTCGATGTTGATGCTCGAGCTCTGTGTGGGCGTCAGCACCATCTTCACTCGGCACATGTTGGCCGCAACGGTGGTGTTGCCATCGCCGAACAGGCCACCACTGCCCTGAATGACTGAACCCTGGGCAAAGCGATCAACGGCGGTCACGGTTCCAGATTGGACCGCCATGCCGAGCAGCGCAGTGCAATTGGCCGGCCCGGGGATAGCATGTGCGGCTGCGCCAAAGCCACCTGCGACGACAAGGCAGGCCAAGTTGCCGACCACCCTAAACGACCGGGCACGTTTCCCCGCACGCTCTCGTACATCAATTCTCATCTGTGTCTCCTGTCACGGTTGGGATCAAGTTCTTGGCCGATTCGCCGGCTTGCAAACGCACACTGCGTTTACGCTTCAGGCAGGTTGTCAGGCCAAGCTCGATTGCAGCAGTTGTGCAAACAAAAGACTGTTCAGCGATCAACAGTCTCGGCACGGGCATTCCCTCAAGCCGTTTCGGAAAGCGCTTAACAAGCGTCTGCGTCTCGATTGCGATTTAGCTCTTGCCGAAGTGATCGTCGGCTATCTGATCCCTCGTAGTTCTGCAGTGCGCCCAAGTTTTGCACGGCGATAGTTCCATACCGGGTAATCAGGAGCCCCTCCAGCGCGAGCTGCCGCAAGCCAAAGCTGATCATGGTGCGGGAAAGACCGACCAATTCCGACAGCTCGAACTGGGTTAGCCGGAGCCACGGATCCGGGCGAGGATAGAGGGCCGGGTCGAAGAGAGTTGCAATGCACCTTGCGACGCGTGCGACGGGATCGTCCAATCGGTTGATCTCCACCATGCCGATGTACTGAGACAGCCGCACATTTAGGCGCTCCACCAATACTTTGTTGAACTCCAGGCTTGATTGCTGTAGCCAACGGAACGTTGAGGCTGGCAGGTGCATGACACGGCAGTCGCGCTGGGCGACGATGTCGTATCTGCGCAGTTCCTGCTTCAGGATCGAACCTTCGCCGACCCAACTTCCTTCCGGAATGCCGGCAAACATCACAGCCTTCCCGTTGCGAAGTACCGAACTGACTTTCAGGAAGCCGTCGGCGACCCCAATCCAGGAACTGGCAGGCTCGCCTTTGCGCGCGACGACATCGCCAGTGCCGTACCAGGCTTCGCTGATGTCAGACTCGACGCGCAGTCGTACGTCCGATGGAAGTGCGTGAAGCCACGTGACCTCCCGAAGGACAACAGACAGTGATCGAAGCCGCCGCCGCATGGTGCCTAAGGCAGCCGTGGCATTAGACTGGCAAAGATTGAGGTGAATGCCACGGACGCTGGCGGATCGTCTGAGCCACTTGCTTAGCTGCAGCTGAAATTGGCAGCGTCACCGGTGGACCCCGAGCCTTTGTACCGGGCAGTCTTCGGCCAAGGGCACAAGAGGCGCGAGGACTCGGCGTGGCCAAGGAGGCTCCGGCCTTTCGATCTTGCGACTGCCGTTTCCGGCGCTTGATCGTGTTCGACCCAAGCCTCCAACTGCGGCACCATGTCGATTCCTTCGCCGCAATGCTGTAATCCGGGAACCATGAATAGTCGCGCACTGTCCCCGACTTTGGGCCCCAAGACGCTGCGCGCCTTCTCGTAGTAGCGGACCGAGTTGAGCGCAGAGATCAAACTGTCGCTCCAACCGTGATACATGATCAGCCTGCCGCCGCGCCGGACGAAGCTGCCTATGTCCGGGTCGCTGGCGTCCAAGACTTGCCCTGCACGGCGCGAGTGCGCATAGTCGCGATCAAGATCGAAGCCGGCTGCGGTCCAGGCGGGGTCGCCATAGACCAGCCACCGGTAGTACTCAAGCCCGCCGACGCTGTTCATGAACCCTGCCAGGACCCAACCCGCACCTTCGCCTCCGACTGCCGGACCCGGAATGAGCAACTCGCCGCTCTTGAGTCGGGGCCCATCGTAAACCTTGCGAAGCGCCGCCACCTCGGCCTTGGTCAGGCAGGCGGCGGTGTCGAACAGCTTGCACTGAAGGACTGCGGGATCGAACTGGCATTGCATGGGGTTCTCGAGCGCGCCATCCTGCACACCATCCAAGCCGTCGCACGCCTGCAGTATTGCCTTGTTGACCATCGGCAGCTTGGCGTGCAGGTTTGGAGCAGCGGCAATCGCGCGCTCGTTCCATACCAGCTGCGTCATGATCTCGCCGAAGTTGATCGCGGGAGAGCCAGCGATCACGCCGTCGTAGTCATCTGGAAAGCGACTGACCTCCATCATCGCCTCCCGACCGCCGTCGGAGCAGCCCTGGAAATAGGCGTGCCTGGCCGGCGCTCCGTAGTAGGCGCTGATGACCTGCTTGGCAGTCATCGCGAGGGCGTGGTTGGCCCGGTACGCGAAGTCAACGACCTTCTCGGGTTGCTGGTGTGCCCAGCGTGCCGTCGCAGCCACTGGGTGACCGAGGTCGCTCGTGGCCGTGGCATACCCCCGGCTCGCAACCGTGTTCATCAGCCCCTCGCTTTGCCCGAGCCCCCCGGAGAAGCCACCCCCGCCGTGGGTGAACAGCTTCCCGTTCCACGTGTCGGGCAACCAGAGTTCGACGTTGATGTCCGAGGCCGGCGTTGGCTGCAGTCGCAAGCGCACGCGGCAGAGATCGGTCGAGGCGCTGTCGCTCATCAGCCCGCCCAGTGCCTGACCCTTGGCAACGCGTTGCGCGCTTGTGATGGTCCCAGGAGCAAATCGGGTCCCGACCAGCGTTGCGCAGGCGCCTGCGCTGGGCGGAGGGTTTTGCGCCAGGACGGCTCCAGTCCAGCCCCCGAACAGAACGAGGCAGCCCAGCATGCTGAGCATTCTCAGCGCCACTGCATTCTTTGTCGGGCGCCGCCTTGTCGCGCCATTTGCCATCGTGTTCATCCTCATGAAACTGGATCACCTCGCGTTTGCGTCCTGACCCACGCACTTGTCGAAATTGGACGCTCCGACATGCCCCCAGCCGTTCGCGTGCCAGCGCGATCGCTAAACGACTATCGTGCCGCCACGCCTGGTGGACGGTGACCGGAAATCCACCATGACTTGTCTTTTCAATGGCCGCGGGCACGCCGGTCCAAGATTGACTGGAGCGTGGTGAAAACCCGAGGAATCGCCTCCGCACCCAGTGACCGCATGATGGTGCACATAGCCGTCGCGGCCCGACCTTAGGTAGCTCGCGGTTCACGCGAAGACGGCTCCAAGGCGCGAGTGCGAGGAGCATCAGGACTTCCTCGGAGTCTCGGCTCGGGCGACCTCACTGATTAGCTGGCCTGCCATGCCCCATAAGCCCCGTCGATGGCAGTAGGGCATTCACAGTGAATGTCTTCCATAAACGGCAGCGGAAGCACGTGCGTTCTGGATGGAAACCCTAAATCGCCGGCAGCATCAGTCTCGTACTTCGATAGCGAATCGAACAACAAGCTCGGTAAATTTCCTCTGCCAGGTTCGGGATGCGCTACCGATGATCGTTGAATCTCAGATCCACCCTGCGGCAGTGAATGACGGCGCGACGATGCCCTGACGGTGTCGGCTGTGATCACGGATGAGAAGAAAGCCGCAACAGATTCGCCGGAATGCAATGAAGAAGCTCCCCCACGTTCTAGTCGCCTTGATCCTGCCCTTGCTGGGAGCGTGCGTGCGCGCAAATGCACCGGATGACGCAGTGAACGCCTGTAACGCCCTGGTGGGGACGAAGATGGCCGCCGGAGTCGTCGAGGAGGCAAGGCCAGTAACTGCAGGGCAGACGATTTCGTTGTCGGGTGCGAAACAGGACGTGATCGCCCCGTTCGGATTCTGCCGTGTCGCCGCCACGCTGCATTCCGAGGCTGCATCGGAAATTCACTCGGAGTTCTGGCTGCCAGAGCCCAAGGCATGGAATGGAAAATTCGTCGGACTGGGCAACGGGGGCTTCGGTGGTGTGATACCCGAGATGTACATGTTTGCACCGCTGCGACAGGGCTATGCAGTCGCGGCAACGGATACGGGGCATTCAGCCGGCTTCTCCAAGACGCTCGCACTGCTTGATGGGCAATGGTCTTACAAGCAGCCAGTGAGAGTTTTGGACTGGGCGTTCCGTGCGAATCACATCACTGCGCAAGGGGGCAAAGAACTGCTCCGCCACTACTTTGGCCAGGCGCCGAAACGTTCGTACTTTCACGGGTGTTCAGATGGCGGTCGGGAGGCACTCATGGAGGCCGGACGGTACCCGGACGACTATGACGGCATCCTGGCCGGGGCTCCGGCCGCTGCTTTCACCGATGTGGCGGCCCAGTTTGTATGGAATGCGCGCCACGTCGCGCCAACCCAGCTAACGAGCGAGAAGCTCAAGATGCTTCACACTGCGGTGCTCTCTCAGTGCGATGCGCTGGACGGCGTCAAGGACGGTCTCTTGGAGAACCCGCTCGCGTGCAATTTCGATCCGGCTGTACTCCAGTGCAATTCCGAGGATGCCAAAGGGTGTCTGACCAAGACCGAGGTCAGGGCAGTACGCGCGATCTACCAGGGGCCTCGGACGCGTCAGGGCAGCCAAGTCTCCAGCGGGTTCAGCTTTGGCGGCGAGTATGAAGAGGGCTGGGGGCTCTGGATCACCGGGCCGACCGTCCCCGTTATTGGGACACTCAAGAGCGTAACCGGGCAGAGCCTTCTGTCGACGGACTTCTTCCGGTGGATGGTGTTTGGCGATCCGGATTGGAAGCGGGAGCAATTTGACCTAGATAGGGACTGGCCCATCGCAAGAGAACGGCTCGCCGCAACGATCAATTCCGATGAACTGGATCTGACGGGATTCTTCAAACGCGAGAACAAGCTCCTTCTCTATCATGGCTGGGCGGACGCAGCCCTTCCACCACAGAACACGATCAACTACTACGACAAGCTGCGCGCTCGCCACGGAGAACCGGCCTCGCAGCGCGTGCGCCTTTTCATGGCTCCCGGGATGGCCCATTGCGGCTCTGGGCCTGGGCCGAATGTGTTCGATGCGCTGGGCGCGCTGGACCAATGGGTCGAAGGCGGCCCGCCGCCTGAGACGATCATTGCGTCGAAGCACGACAACGACCAAGCTGCGGCACTCGGGCTTCCCGCCAAAGTCTTGCGCACCCGCCCGCTGTGTGCGTGGCCGAAAGTGGCGCGCTGGAACGGGAAGGGGTCGTCGGATGCGGCCGAGAACTTCAGTTGTGTAGAACCGAATCAGCCATGACTGAGCCTTCGGTGATCTAGATGTTGAATTGCTGCAGGTTCTTACCGCCGAGGCGGCAATCTGGAGCCGGAGAGCACACGCCTGTATAGGCAAGAAACGACGGCAACCAAACCGTGCGCTCGGCTGTTGTTCCATGGCCCAGAGGCGCAGTCGCGCAGGCACGTCTGGGGGAAGCGCCCGGCCTTGGAATTGGCTCGCAGGCCGATAGGACCAGGTGTACCTGTGTTTGATCCCAGCGCCTGCATAGCGCTCTCAAAGCCTTGGATCGATCCGCGCTACCGTTTGACCTTGACGCCCAGACGCTTGGGGTGCGCCACTGCGGCCGTGAGGAGATCTACGCTGGACCTATTTCTCTTCCGTGTGCGCCCGCGAGCGATCATCGATCGCGACAGGGGCGAACTGCATGTCAGGCATCATTCAACGATGGCGTCGCGTAGCACAGGACCTATTTCGCTCGTCAGGTTCGCGCCAGGCTGCTGCACCATCGAGACAACGGCCGTTTCCAGTTCCGGATCGGACCAGGTGACCGTGCCATAGGCACCGCCCCAGCCAAAAGTGCCCAATCCACGGCCTTGACCCTTGGCCCGATCGGCCACCACGGCCACACCGAGACCAAACCCGTGGCCGCCCGTCCAATCAGGATAGACGTCGGCGAACAGGGCCCCGACCTGATTGCTCGCCATCAGGGTCACGCTCTCGGGCCTGAGCACGCGGCGGCCGTTGAGTGAGCCCCGGTTCAGGAGCATCAGCTCGTAGCATAGAAAATCGTGCGCGGTACTGAACAGGTTTCCCGCACCTGAGATGTGCTGGTAGGGACCGTCGCCAAATAGGGACGGAACATTGAACCAAGCGCCGTTTGCACGCTGATGCAGGGGCACGATGCGCTCCCGCTTCTCAGGTGGCACATTGAAATGCGTGTCGCGCATTCCCAGCGGTTGGAAGAGGCGTTCGGCGAGAAAAATGTCGGCGCTCTGGCCGGAAGCGATTTCGACAATGCGCAGCAGCGTGTCAAAGCCATCCGTAGCCGAATAGGCCCAGCGCGTACCGGGTTGAAAATCCAAGGCGAGCGATCCGAGACGATTGACATAGCTTGCAAGCGTGTCGTCTGAACGGCGCTCGACCTTGTTGACCAGCGATGCGACCGTCATGCCGCCCATGCTGCTGGTCGAGAGTCCGGACGTGTGCGTCAGAAGATCCTTGATCGTGATTGCACGATGTGCATCCACCAACCGGACCTGCGCCGAATCCGTCGTCCCCGGCGGTGCCACGGCCACCCGTTGGTCCTGAAATGTCGGAATGAAGCGGCTGACTGGGTCATCAATGGAGAGCTTGCCTTCGTCCTGCATCATCAGCACTGCAACCGCAGTAACCGACTTCGTGGATGACATCATCCGAAACAGGTCGTCCTCTCGAAGCGCGTGCCCTGATGCCATGTCTCGAAGACCCTGTGCCTCGTAGAACACCAGCTTGTTGCGTCTGGCCACCGCAGTGACTGCGCCGAGGATCTTGTTGTCGTCGATTTGCTCTTGAACCGTGGCGCGCAGTGCATCCAACCCCGTCTGGGACAAACCCGCTTCGACCCCGGAACGCAGCGACCATGAGAAGGCATCGGACGCGTGCGAATGTGGCTTCAAGGGGATGGATGATTGCATGACGCAGCCTTGCTATCCGCGTTCCGAATTCAGCAGGTCAAGGAGCTCTTGTCCACCGTCGGGCTGTGCTTGTACTTGAGCCTCGTCAGGGAGCACGCCCGTGCGGGCGATATTCCCAAGATAAATGGCGCTGCCCTTCGGCTTTCTCTCCATCGTGCGCCTGTCCACTGCGATCACCCCGAACTGCATCGCGTAGCCGAAGTACCACTCGAAATTGTCGAACGCCGACCAGTAGAAGTACCCAAGTACCTTGATGCCTTCGGCAACACATTGATGAACGCCGGCCAAAGCGCGGCCGATGAACTCGATCCGCAGTTGGTCGTCGTCCACGGCAGCACCGTTCTCGCTGACGAGAATGGGCTTATCGGTCTCGCTGGCGATGGTGCGCAGGACGGCGGCTAGCGCTTCCGGGGCGAACTCAAACTTCATCTGAGTCGTCCCCGACCCCGCCGGGACGTGATACTTTCCGCCGATGTCGTAGATCGTCCGCGTGTATGTCTGCGTTGAGACGAAGTCATCGTCGGCGATCAGCGGAAGCCATTGACGGAACTTGCGCTGCCACGCGTCGAGCGCGAACTTTTCCCCGCCAGCCCGCGACTGGGCTTGCTGAAGCGAAAGCGAGAAGCCCACCTTGACATGCGGCGCGACCCGGCGAATGACAGTGCGGGCGGCCCGATGCGCAGCCATGACGGTCTCGACGCCCTTCGCGTCTACGGCGCCAATGAAGCTGCAATAAAGCGACTCATCCACGCCGCAGTGCTTTGCGGCCAGGCTCTTCCATCGGTTGTTGGACAGCCGCTCGATGGCGACCTTGTCGCCCTTCGCGATCAACTGCTGCACGTAATCATGGAGGACCGCCGCGATGTTGCACTCATTCATCGTCACGGCGTAGCGGACCCGATCACCCAAATGTCCCATGACCCGTTCGACGTAGCACGCGAAGAGGTCCGGCGTTTCGGCACCACGCCAACCGCCGAAACGCATCAACCACTGAGGCGACGTGAAATGGTGCAGCGTGATGACAGGCTCCATTCCGTGCCGAATGCATTGGTCGCAGACATCGCGGTAGTGATCAAGCGCTGCCTGGCTCCACTGGCCGTGCGCAGGTTCCACTCGCGCCCATTCGATCGAGAAGCGATAGCTCTTCAAGCCGAGGGTTGCAAGGAGTTCAATGTCCGCTGCATAGCGGTTCCAGTGGTCCAGCGCATCCCCGGAGGGCTCGACGAATGGTGAGCCTGGAAGCTGCTCCTCGAGCCACAGGTCGGAGTTGTTGTTGTCGCCTTCTACCTGATGCGCAGATGTTGCGACTCCCCAAAGGAAGTCCGCGGGAAAGGTTCGCTGCATTGTTAGTTGAATTTGAATTGCTGACCAAGAAGCGGGCGCCAACGCTTCCGTCACGGCGCCAGCGTGCTATTGCTAAACCTCAGCTGCGCGCCCCGCTTATGCCGCGCGGCGCACCGGGACAACTAGGTACGCCGCGAACGCGACGATTACCGCTCCGGCTATCCACACCAGTTGGTACGAGCCCGTCAGCGCGACGAGCTGGCCCGCGACGATAGGACCGAGCGTCATGCCAAGCGTGGTAGCTACATTGGTCATGCCCAGGTCGCGGCCTGCGGAGGCCTCCTTGTCAGGCAGCACGTCGATCATGAGCGCTGTGTCGATTGCAAGGTACAGCCCCATGGACACGCCCGCAATTGCGTGCTGAATGAACAGGGCTGGCAAAGCCGGCCAGAACGCGGGCACAAGGAAGGACAGGGCAAGCCCGACCGATCCGACGATCACAAAGATCTTGCGCTTTTGCCAACGGTCGGACAACCGGCCGGCCACTGCCATCGCAACCAAGGTGGCCGGGGCCGACACTGCGCCCATTAGCGGCGCAATTTTCGCGGCCTCTGCCGCCGTGAGCGTGGGTTGGACATAGCTCTGGAGCATGTACACACCGAAAGTGCCCGTCAGTTGCCAGCCCAGCATCAATACGGCTCGCGCGACCCAGACCAGAGCAAAGTCGCGATCCTTCAGGGAGGCAAATAGCGACGCGAACATCGCCCATGGGGATACCTTTGGCGCATGGATATCGACCGAGGAGCGATCACGAGCAATGAGCACGAATGCAATTCCCACGACCAGCACCCCAATGGCCAAGGGGAAGACGGCATCCGTTCCGACGGCGGCATAGAGCTGCCCTGTGATGAGCGCGCCAATCAGAGAACCGAGTAGCAATCCCAGTCCTTGCAAGCTTGACACGCTCGCCAGGTTCGCCTCTGGGACGCGATCGGCCACGGTGGTATTGAGCGGGCCTGTCGCCAGGTTCAGCGCAAGTTGCGCAAGCGCAAACGCTGCGATCAGCATTCCCACTGTCGACGAGTAGCGAAGCGAAATTATCGCGGCAGCCCCCAGGACTCCTCCGGCGGCGATCCAAGGCGCGCGTCGCCCCCAGACAGAGCGGGTTCGATCCGACAGCACGCCGACGATGGGCTGCATCAACATCGTGAGGGCAAACACAAGGGTCATGCCGATCGAGAGGGCGTGCGCGCGAGCCGCCTCGTACTGATTGAGCAAGCCAACGAGTCGCGATTGCTCGGCAGTGGGAACGGTGCTTCCGGCTGCAATTGCAGCCTTCAAATCGGAAAGTTGCTTCAGGTCGACGCTCGCGTCGGCGCCAACGAAATATCTGGCGAACTCGAACTTCTGGATCTGCAGTGGGAAGATGATCGCCGACAAGCCGCCAAGTGCTGCCATGAAGGCGAGAACGGTGAGTGGCAGAGCGATCTTGTAACGGCGAAAGGCTGAACCAGGTTCGTACTTTTGGCTTGGATCTGACGTCTGAGCGCCGGAGTCCGTGGCATTAAGGGCAATTGTCATCAGTGATCCAGTTGTTTGGGCCGGTCGCCGGCGACGCGAAGAGTACAGCAAAAACCACCCACAAGGATGGTTTCCGAGGGCGCCTCGGGTTTGTCCCTGTCGAGGTCACCTTGAATCAAGCACCTGATCTGCAATCGCCCGAGGGCTATACCGGATTTCCGTCTGTCCTTATCTGGCGACGGGGAAAAAAGACATCGGCGTCTCAAACTCAGTCACTCAAACTCATCGAGCGCCCATTCCACACGCCAGTCAATGTAGGGTCTGTCGCCATCAAACCGCAAAGGCAGCCAGACATGACCGGACTGGGACGTATCCAGAGAAGCGAACAGCGCATGAGCAAGCTGCCGCTCTTCGGCTGTCAGCTCTCGCTTCGGGGACGCGAAAGCCTTCTCGAAAATTGCCCACACTTGGCGAGAGAGATCACCGCTCTCGAAATTTTCCCCGGCCAGGCTTATCCATCGGTCCGCGATGGCGATATAGAGATCACGCTTGCCAGGATGCTTGAACACCGAGCTGATCTGTGAATTGAAGGACGTTCTCGTGGCGTCTGCCGGATGCAGGTCGCCGAGTACGGTCCAAGGTCCATGAAAACCGTCGCCAATGGCGACCTCTGAGGGGTTCGGGAAATAGTGCGTCGTACCCGAAGTAAGCAGGTAGTGCTTGCCGTTCCTCGAGAAATAGGCTGGGGCCTCGCGAACGGACGGAACCCCGGGATGAGGGAAATGCGCTGAAAAGGCGCCCGTAAAGTCCGTGTAGTCGTGCGTGAGATCGGCGCATATCATGTCCGAGTGAACACGTTCGAAGTACATGTAGCCGCTGCCTGACGAAGGATCCACGACCAAGTCGAAGTCACCCGCGCTCATTCCAAGAGGCAACTGCTCAGTGCGCAGGACCTCATACGGTCCGAGAAGTGAATCGGCAGTCAGAACCGATCGGGTCTGCGCTTCTTCGCCCATGACCTTGATCCAGCAGACATACTTGCGGGTGCGAGGATTAAAGATGATGTGTGGCCGATCCATCATTCTTGATGGATGCAGCGGTGACAAAGGATCCTCAAGCACAGGTGGAATGATCAAGCCGCGGTCATCCCAGTTGTAAAGGTCTTTGGACGAGTAGCACTTCACTCCCCAGTGCCAGACGTCGTCCTTCCCGGTCGTGCGTTCCTTGTTCTCGCCATACCAAAAAAACTCGCCATCCTGGTGGTAGATCGATCCGCCATGAATTGCTATTGGCTTACCCGCCGTATCCAACCATATCTCTCCGGGACGAAACATCGATTCCACGTTCCTTGAAAATTAAAGTGCGCTGCAAACCGTTGATCAGCCCGATATGAACTTGACGTCTCCTATGAGATCGCTCTGCCACAGAAGGCCTTTAGCTTGAGCTTTTCGGTTGTCCGTTTTCCTGCACGCCAAGTGGTGCGCCCAGGCAATCTACGCATCAAGAACAAGACGGCAAGACGTAATTGAACTTGGTTCGGCCATGCGTGACCATGCTGGCGTGCTTCTGGAAAGTATTCGAAGCGCTTATGGGGCTTTTGCAACGGCCAAGTGGACCCTGGTCATGCGTCGATCCGGCGATGTCCCTCCACGTCGTGGCCCAGCCATTACCGGCGGTCCAGATAGAGCGAGGCCGGTCGGTCACCAGGTGCCAGCTGGCAAGCAGCCAGTCGATATCGAGCGCGGTGTACGCAGCTCAGCTGGATCGCAGCAGCGCTTCCGCCGTACCTTGGCGTAGTCAATCGCGACTTCGACAGCGCTGCGCGCCATGCCCACGCTCTGCGCGGCGATCCCGATCCGTCCACCTTCCAGCGCCGAGAGCGCGATTTTGTAGCCCTCACCCTCTCTTCGCCGATCAGGTTGTCCGCCGCGATGCGGCAGTTCTCGAACTGATTGCGCGGTGTCGCTGGAGGGCTGCCCGATCTTTTCTTCGAGTGTGGTGCTGCAGCCCGATCTCAGCCCCAGCGTTCACGCGGCCGAAAAGCAATGAACGCCACTGCCAACCTCGTGCACGCGTCCACACCAGGTGACGGAGGCAGTGGTGTTGACGGGCACCGTGATCTCCAGCTTTCCGGCGTTCCAGTTGACACTGAGTAAACCATGAACGGCTTCATGGCTGGCCGTGCACCAGGACAGCGGAGAGTCCTCGGGAGGTTGGATCAATATGTGGCCGAAGCCCGCATCGCCGATCCTGATGCCGGCGAGGTTCCGGATCATCCAATCGCCTATGCAGCCGAACGCGTAGTGGTCGTAGCTTGTCACCTTCGGGGCGCCAGTCGCTGAGATTGCAGTCCAACTCTCCCAGATCGCCGTGGCGCCGTTGTCAACCTCGTACAGCCATGAGGGCGACTTGGATTGCCACAACAAGTCATAGGCCAGGTCACGTCGGCCGATGTCGGTCAGTACGTCCATGAGGTATGGCGTCGCGAGAAATCCGGTATCGAGCCGGCTGCCGTTGGCTTCGAGCATGGCGACGAGCTTGAGTGCGTACTGCGCATAGCGGGCCTTGGGTACAAGACCGAAGGCGAACGCCAGGACATAGGCGCCCATCAGGTTCCACGGCAGCTCCGGGCCAGTCATGAAAGTGCGCTGGATCGCATCCTTCATCTGCGAGGCCGCTTCGCCGTAGTAAGTGGCGTCGGCATCGCGCTCAAGTGTCGTCGCGACTTCATGCATAAGCCGGACCGACAGGTACCCGAAGAATGGAGCGACGTATGCGGCCGAAATTTTTGGGATCTGCCAATCGACCCCCGGTCGTTCCTGGCTCGGTATGAGCCATTCGCCGAAGTGAAAACCGGTGTTCCAGAGGTGCTGGTCGAGTGCCAGATCGATGTCCCCTTTACCTCGACGATCCCGCGCGGTACGGATCACGTAGTCCGCCCAACGCTTCATGGTCTCGTAGTGATCCGCCAAAACCAGCGTGTTGCCCGTGAGTCGGTGCATCGTGTGCGGAACCATCACCGCAGCGTCGCTCCACCCGGCAATGCCGGTGACGCGTGAGTCACCGAACTCCGCGCCCACGGCCAGAGAAAGCCGCTCGTACAGCGTCGTGAAGGGCACGGTCATCGGCACGGCGCCGTCGTCCAACTGCGCTGCCGCTAGGTTGCGAAGCCATGAATCGAGGAAGGGCGTGACGTCTTCGTTAAGCAGCGCGGTTGCCGCGTAGATCTGGATGTCGCCCGTGAATCCGGCCTTTTCCCGTGTTGGGCAGTCCGTCGGGACCGACATCATGTTGTTGCGCTGCGACCAGCGTATGTTCTCGTAGAGACGATTGAGCCGTGCGTCGGAACAGCGGAAGCTTCCGGCATTAGTCTTCTCCGTCGTCAGAACCACGGCGACGAAATCCTGCAGGCGTGCAACAGGCAGGCCCGTCACACGGATGTACCGGAACCCGTGAAAGCTGAACAGCGTCTCATACTCGCGTGCTTCGCCGTCAGAGATGTAGACATCTTTCTGATCGGCGATCATCGAGTTGAAGTAGTTGCCGTGCTCGTCGGTCACCTCGAAGTATTCGAAGGTCAGCTCCGTGTCTCTGGGCGCGTCGACCCGAATGCGGGCCCGTCCGGCGACCACCTGCCCAAAATCCACGATGGTCTCGCCGCGAGGTGAGACATAGATTTTGTTCGCCGGCAGCGTCGCATAGGGCCGGATCGGTGCCATCGGCTGTGCGGCCAGCTGCTCGTATCCATAGTCCGGGATTCGCACGGGATGCGGTTCGCCGAACGACAGCCTTGCGTCGTACTTCTCTCCGCGAAAAATGTCAGAGGACAGGACGGGCCCGGTCGTGCATGTGACATGCCGATCCGACGCGATCGTTTCCCGACGTCCGTCCGAGAAGGCGATCTCGAGCTGGAACAGGACAGCCGGCGCTTCATGGTAGTCCTGCATGACGGGGCGTGCGTGGGGACACAGATACCAGCCATCCCCGACATAGAGCGCGAGCTCATTCACGCCCGTGCGGAGAATGCGTGTGACGTCATAGGTCTGGTAGTACAGGATGCGCCCATAGGATGTATGCTCGGGTGCGAACTCCCGGTCGTCGAGCCGCTCCCCATTGAGGGTCGGGCGGTAGGTGCCGTATGCGGTGGCATAAAGGCGCGCATGAACGATGTCGCCTTGGAGGTCGAACCGACGCGAAAAGAAAACTGCGGGCGGCTGCGTGCCCCACGCCCAGGTCGACGACGCAGGCCGTTCGATGGAGCTCTCCACCCAGGACGCCACCCAGTCTTTGGCGGCCATGAATGCCATCTCAAAACTGGACGCCGCCGTTGCGTGCTGCCCGTGGTTGTCACGGACGGCGACCGTCCAGACATAGCGCGTCCGACTGCAAAGATCGGCGCCTTCGTAGCGGATGAATGCCTGTTGCCGGCTGTAAACCTCACCCGAGTCCCACATGACTTGTCGACCATCGGAAACCGTGATGCGGTAGCTTGCCTGGATCGTGTCAGGGATCGTGCTCTCAAGCACCCATGAGAAGTACGGTGCACGGTCGATTCCGACCGGTGCGGTCGAACGTCCGGCTGTCAGGCGGTCGACATTCAGCATGGCTGGCCTAGGTGCGAATCGGCTACCCATGCGGCAATCTCCGCATGGCTGTGCGCGGCTTGAGGCAACCCGGGCCGGTTGAGGTGCCCGTGCGCGACGCCGAGGACGGTGCGACTGCGAACCTCGACACCTGCGTCCCAGAGCTGGGCTGCAAAAGCTTCACCAGACGCACGCAGGCCGTCGTATTCGCAGTTCTCGATCAAGGTTCTAGCCAATCCCTTGAGGTCGGCGCCATTGCCGGGCATGGCGTAGGAGTCGGCATCGACGACAGCGCCACCAATGTAGTTCTCCAGCACTGGGTTTACCACGTCGGGCGTGAAAGCCATGACTGGCGTCAATTCGGCGATCTTGGCGGCCAGTTCGTCGGAGGCCGGTGGCAACGGAGCATGAACGAGCGGGTATGCAAGGACCAGCCCCGCGAGCGGCGCAAGCGCGTCGTCGCGTATCCGCAGAGCAGCACCTGCCGCCAGGTTCGCCCCGGCACTCGCGCCGCCGAGCGTTACCCTTCGGCGATCGGCGCCCCATCGATCGGCATGTCCGACAGCCCACTCATAGGCGTCCACGACATCTCGATGTGGCACCGGGTAATGGACGCCATCGAGAGCAAGCCGGTACCCAACGGAAACAACCACAGCGTCCGCACGGGCGCACACCTCGCGCGCGGTGGCATCGGCCTCGGGCATGTCCAGATCACCTCCGACGAATCCACCGCCATGGCACCAGACGAAGAGCGGCCTGTCAGTGGACTCAGTGGCCGGGGTATAGATGCGAACGCGAACAGGTCCGTGAGAGAGGACCTCCTCGGACACATTCACTGCTGGCGGCACATAGTCGGTTTCGCCAGGGCGCCGTGTCGTGAGTGTCTGAAGGACCGCCGGATTGCCGCCTCGCATGAACGGGTGGCCCGCGCCCTGGCGCTGCATCTCCGCCCACAGGTCATTTAGCCGCTGGTTGTATGGATTCGTCATGTGATTGTTCTTGCAATGTGGGCACAAGCATCAGATTCGCGTCGACGCCACGATCAGGAATTGCCTGGCGCCCGCTGTTCGCGCTTAAGGTCGTACTTGGCACCTGCAGCTCCTCCGCGGTGAGGGTCATCTCGCTCATGGCTTCTCTTTTAGGGAATCCATCTGGGAGCTGCCGTCGCGCTTCGGAGTCAAAGGGCTGCGCACAGGTTGGGCATTCGTTGTCTGTGGATGCACTGGGCGACGGTTCGTCCATCAGGCACACGTACAGCGCGGCAAGGGCGATGAGGATGATCAGCGCGCGCATCAGCGGTCCCTCTTAGCGGGCCGTGACCCTTAGGTGTTCGCCGACTCGTGACCTGGCTGAACGGCGGATCGACGGATCGTGTGTAAACCGGCATCCAGCACGAGAATCTCACCTTGCCACGTATGCAGGTCGGCCTCAATTCCCTCAGGGATCGAGCAGTCGATGACGATGTCCTCACCGTCACGTCGCCATCCGCAGACCACACGGCCGTGGCGCGTCTCGAGCTCACCGCGCGCCCAGTCCAGGCCAGGCCCGGGCGTTGGCTGCAATCGCAGGCGCTTGTAGCCTGGCAGGGCCGGACGGATGCCGGCGACTGTCTTGTACAACCAGTCGACCACTGCGCCCAAGGCATAGTGGTTGAAGCTGGTCATTTCGCCCGGGTTGACCGTCCCATCGGGTAGGAGTGAATCCCAACGCTCCCAGATCGTCGTTGCACCCATCGTGACCGGATAGAGCCAGGAAGGGCTTTCGGTCTGCAGCATGAGTCGGTAGGCCTCGTCCACAAACCCGTTGTCGGCCAGTGCCCAGGTTACATAGGGTGTTCCCGCGAATCCCGTGCCGACGTGGTAACCGCTATTGCGCACCAATTCCGCCAGCCGTGCCGCAGCCGCGCTGCGCTGTTCACCGTCAATCAATCCGAAGTGAATGGCGAGGGCATAGACCGCTTGCGCATCCGAACGAATCCGGCCGTCAGGTTCCACATAGTGCGTCTGGAATGCAGCACGTGTGCGCGACGCCAGCGTGCTCCACCGGAGCGCATCCTCCGCTTTGCCCAAGATCTCCGCAGCCTGCGCGGCGAAGCGTGCCGTCCGGTACAGGCAGGCGGTGGCAACGACGCCAGGGTCGGACTTCGACGCTAGCGGACGGTCGGGAGGAGCCGAGGGGTCGAGCCAGTCACCGAACTGAAAGCCGGTATCCCAGAGTCCCGACTCTGACAGACGCGCCTCTACCGATTCAAGGTGGCCAACGATCGCCGGGTACTGCGCGGCAAGTCGCGTCGCATCGCCGTAGGCCCACCACAGAGCTTCCGGCACCCACACTGCGGCGTCGCCCCAGATGGCCGTCGGACCCAGAATATGGCTGTAGGTCTTCAGCGCCGTAGCCGACCCGAGCTTGAACACATTGGGAACGACGAAGGGCACATAGCCCGTGCGCTGAACCTCCGCCTGCAAGTCAAGGAGCCAGCCGTGCAGCAGGTCCGCGACATCGAACTGGAACGCGGCAGATGGTGCGTATACAGCAATGTCCCCGGTCCAGCCAAGCCGCTCGTCCCGTTGCGGGCAGTCGGTGGGTACGTCGAGGAAATTGCCCTTCTGGCCCCAAACCGAGTTCTCTACGAGTCGGTTCAGCAACGGATTGGAGCATTCAAACCATCCCGTGCGTCGCATCTTCGAATGCACAACGACCGCTTCGATGTCTTCCGGGCGCAGGTGTCCGGGATAGCCCGCGACCTCGGCATAGCGGAAGCCGTGAAACGTGAAGGTTGGCTCGAACAAATCGTCGCCACCGCTAAGCACGAAACGGTCAGTGGCCCGCGCTCCGCGCAGCGGCCTGATTGCGAGTTCCTTGTCTTCAAGCACTTCGGCATGGCGCACCGTGATGAGCGTCCCGGCATCGCCACGCGCGCGCAGGCGCGTCCATCCCACCAGGTTCTGACCGAAATCGACGATACACCGCTTCTCGTCAAGTGGCGTGATGCTTACCGGGCGGAGGATTTCTTGCCGGACGACCGGCGGCTTGACGTCGGGTACAAGCGTCGAGCGATCAAATTCGATGAGACAGGACGTGAGCTTCTTGCCGCGAAGGCTCAGATCGATCCGCTGGCCGTTGTAGATCGTGTTCTCGCCGACCGGCCCTGTTTCGGCAAGCCAGGATTCATCGGTCGCCACATGCTGTACGGCGCCCGACGCGTAAACGATCTCAAGTTCTCCGATGAATCCGATGTGGGGCGCGTAGTCAATGTTCATTGAGGCGAACCCCAACTCGCCGCGCCACCATCCGTTGCCGACGAGTGCCTCGATGCATGCGCCTTCGCGAACCATGTCGGTTACGTCGTACGTTTGAACCTGCAGCCGAGATTCGAACGAGGTCCAGCCCGGTGCGAGCACGCGGTCGTCCACAAGCGCGCCGTCAATGCGAATCTCGTACACACCATGCGCCGTTGCGCGAAAGGTGGCCCGCTGGATGGGTTCATTCGCGTTCAGCCTCAGTCGTGTCGACAGCACGAATGAGGGGGTCTTTCCCGCCACCGTAACCATGTGGGCGCGCGCCAGCAAGCCGCGCCCGCCGCTCGCACCGTTCCTCGCAGAATTTGTCTCCATCTTTCGCTCTTTCGCAGCCGTTGATACACGACTTGAAATCGATGCTATCAGAAACCTGCCGAGTGGGTGGTTTTAGTGTAGAGTTCAGCGCTGTTTTAGCGTGCCCGTTCCGGCAACTGGCAGGTTTCGCAGTCCTCGCCTCGTCACGGGGCCGCCGACCCGAGAGGTTTGTTTGAATGTTGACTTCATTGCAACCGGAGCCGCGTGGCCGCTGGGAGCCACGATTTGAGCAGGTCGTGCGGGCTTTCAGTGAGGGCGTGCCGAGCAGGCCCGGTGCGGGAGCTGCGCTGTCGATCTGGCACAACGAGACAGAGGTCGTCAACGTCTGGGCCGGCGAGGCCGATGCCCGCGATGGCAAGCCCTGGACCGAGGACACAACGACGATGCTGTTCTCGTCCACCAAAGGTCTTGCCGCACTCGCCGTCGCGCTCCTTGCGAATGAAGGACGCTTGGACTATGACGCGCGCGTTGCAGACGTCTGGCCTGAGTTTGCCGTCCAAGGCAAGGGCGCGATAACGATTCGTGACGTCCTCGCGCATCGGGCTGGCTTGCCGGCGCCCGAACGCAGCATGACGGTTGCCGACCTCATCGACAGTGAGGCATTCGCCACCGCGCTCGCCGAGCAGCCACCGCTGTGGCCGAATTCGGAGTCGCACCTGTACCACGCGCTCACTTGGGGGCCTCTGGTGCGGGAAATCGTCCGCCGGGCCACAGGAGAGGACGTGGCGGAGGTCTTCCGCCGCAGGATTGCCCAGCCGCTGCAGGCAAGAGTCGAGCTTCAGGCCATCGACGACGATCTCCGTTCGGTGGCACACATATCCGTTGCCACTGAACATGAGGCGATGGTCTCCAAGACGATCCCGTTTCTCGGCGCGCTCGCGGTGAAGGGCATCACCGCCGGTGGCGCGTTGCCATTGACACTGGCGACCGAAGCCGAAGGTGCCAATGATCCCCGTATTCAGAAGTCCGGCCTCCTTAGCATGACGGGGATCGGCACGGCTTCGGGACTCGCCAGGATCTGGTCGGCCGTCGCGGCCCCGGAGTCTGAACGCGCATGGCTGTCGCAAGCTGGGCTGAATCAGCTCGTCCGCCCGCACAGCGAAGGCGCCAGCTTCGGCGCACCGACGGAAAGCCCGGGTCAACAACGATGGGGCGCAGGCGTCCAACTCGCCTCGCCCATGCTGCCGTGGCTCAGCGCTGCCTCTTTCGGGCATGACGGCGCCGGGGGACAGATGGGCTTCGCTGATCCGGCCTATCGAATCGGCTTAGGCTACGTCACCAATTACATGCACCACACGAATCGCGTTGGGCCGATCATCGAAGCCCTCCGCTTGTCAATCGGATGAGCCTGGCCAAGATGGGCAGTGGCCGGGCTCTCACTCGAAGGCCACCGAGAGCAGCAGTCGGGCTTGTCGTGTGAGCTCGCCAGAGACATCGACGGAACGATCCTTCAGCCACAGGGTTTGCAGCCCTAGGGTCGCCGAAAGGAACAATCGAGCGGCGGACTCCGGCGATAGGCTCTTCGCCAGTTGGCCTTCTTTCGCGATCGCCTTGAAAGCCCGCACAAGAATCTCGTTCGCGCGCGCGTAACGATCGCGGAAGTACAGATAGGCCGGATGGTCGGGAGAAGTCGCCTCGGCGGTCAGCGTTAACTCCAGATCGACTAGCATCGGCGTGTTCGCGTTTCGGCGAGTGGAATCAATCCAGGCACGCAGCACGCCGACCCCAACCGGATGGTTGGCTCGCGCACGGCCCAATGCCTCTTCGTCGCGCCATTCCAACACCGCCATGAGAAGGTCGACTTTGGTCGGGAAATGGTGGCGGATGCCCGCATGCGTGATGCCGACACGCTGAGCCACGTCTCTCAGGGAGCCGTCGCGGAAGCCGGATTCGGAAAACGTCGCGGCGGCGGCCCCGATGATCTCGAGGCGTCGCTGCGCCGTCTTCGCGTACTCCCCGCGCGGGGGACGTCTAACGCTCGCAGTCATGTGTTCTGGAATTGATAAATCGTGTGGGCGGCACACATAGCTCGAAGGATCCGCATGAATTCTAGAGCTGCGGCGGGCAGTGGCCTCCCATGATTAGCGGCACTTATCACCCGCCAGCCCTCGCGGCCCACCAAGCCTGGATGCAAAGACTGGGTGATGTGCAGCCGTTGCCGGTGCAGGCGGACGCCGCAAGCAAGAACTCCCCACATGGGCAGCGGCCGGCACAGCAACCTAGCAAAAACCCTGCAGTCCAAAGCGCTTTGCTGCGTCCAAGCTGCTGATGCCCGATCGATTGGTCACGGGTATGTTCGCTTTTCCGATGACGAGCGAATCTCGATGATCTTGGTTGCAGCCCAACGCCCTCCGCAATGCGTGGGGGACATCTCCTAGTCGCCCATTTTCAGTGAATTCCTCAAAGCGCTTGTTTCAGCGGTCTGGTGGCGACCAGGTCGAATTCCAACGAAGACAGGAGCCGGCGGCCCAAAGCGAGGCCAACGAGTTGCCGGCATGAGCTTCGATCTCGTGCTGTTCGGCGGCACAGGCGACCTGGCGTGGCGCAAGTTGATACCGGCCCTGTTTCAGGCGCATCGGCATGGCTCACTGCCCACCGGCGGGCGAATCATTGCGGTAGCGCGTGAAGGGCTGACGACGCCTGAGTACCGCGAACTCATACGCAGCCGATTCCAGGATGTGGCGCTGGCAAAGCGCCCCGCGCCGCAAGAGTTTGAGAACTTTGCCAGGGCGTTGCACTACCTGCAACTGGACTTGACCCAACCGGAAGGCTATGCCGACCTCGCCAGTTTGATTCGGGAACGGGGCGCGCAGACGGTCGTCATGTACATGGCCATCTCGCCGGCCCTTTTCGAGGCAGCAGTGCGTGGGCTCGTGGCCGCGGGTTTGAACGGCAAGGGCTCGCGCCTGGTCCTCGAAAAGCCGCTTGGCCGGGACCTGGCATCCAATCAACACATTGACCGGGTGGTGCGATCCGCGTTCGATGAATCTCAGGTGTTCCGAATCGACCACTACCTCGGCAAACCGTCGGTTCAGAACCTGTCGGCCATGCGATTCGCAAATGCGCTATTCGAACCGATTTGGCGCCGTGAACATATCTCGGACATCCAAATTTGCCTCGCGGAGGAGCTAGGCGTCGAGCAGCGTGGTGCGTTCTATGACACAACCGGTGCGCTTCGAGACATGGTCCAGAACCACGCGCTGCAGCTGCTCTGCGCCATCGCCATGGAGCCGCCTGTTAATGCAGATGCGAACTCCATTCGAGATGAAAAACTGAAGGTCCTTCGTTGTCTTAAGCCATGGACTCCCGAGTCGCTCACGCAATGGGCAGTTCGCGGCCAGTACACCCATGGGGTCGCTTGTGACCGCCCTGTTCAGGGGTACTTGGAAGAAGAAGGCGTCAACCCCAACAGCCGTACGGAGACCTACGTGGCAATGCGCGCCGAGATCGCCAACTGGCGCTGGGCCGGTGTGCCTTTCTACATTCGGACGGGGAAGCGCCTTGCACGCCGGGATGCCCGCATCGTCGTCAACTTTCGCGAAGCGCCCCATGCGCTATTTGGGCATCCAACATCCGGCGGAAATCGGCTCGTGATCCATCTCCAGCCCAAGGACGGCCTGGAATTGCATCTCTTGGTCCAGGGGCAAGGGCAGCGGGGAGCGGCCTACTCGGCGTCCGCGCTCACGCATGTGCATCTAGACCTTGATTTCGACAAGCGGTTCGGCTCCGAGCGGGTCGGGGCCTATGAGCGGCTTCTGCTGGATGCCATCGAGGGCCGGCTCAATTTGTTCGTGCGTTCGGACGAGCAGGAGGCGGCGTGGCGGTGGGTGGAACCCGTGTTGAGCGCATGGGACCAAGATGAGTTGCCGCTTCATGCATACGCCGCCGGCACCTGGGGCCCCAGCGCGGCCAGCATCATGATTGCCAAGGGCCAGTCTCGTTGGAGCGAAGAGTGCTAGATCGCATCTCCGCGGCCTTGCCGTCGCTTTCGCCCTCGGAAAAACGTGTTGGGAAACTAGCACTGGAAGACCCGAGCGCGTTCGCGTCGATGCCGATGGATGAGATCGCCTACCGGAGTCGGGTGAGCAAGCCGTCGGTTCTTCGTTTTTGCCGGAGTGTTGGCTACGACGGGCTGGTCGACTTCAAGCGCAAGTTGGCGGGCGACGTGGTCGAAGGCGTGCCGTTCATCCATCGCAGTGTGGACCTCGACGACAAGACGGCCGATGTATTCGTGAAGGTCATCGACAACGCTGTGGCCGCGCTCTTGAAATACCGTGACACTGCCCACATCGGCTCGATCGACCGCGCAGCTACTGCCCTGTACCAGACTCGGCTCGTAAGCGGGCGAATCGAGTTCTATGGCGTCGGCAACTCGGGGATCGTGGCCGAGGACGCACAGCACAAATTCTTCAGGCTCGGAATGAACGCCGTCGCATGCAGTGACGGCCATGTCCAGGTGATGAACGCGACCTTGCTCCGCCCCATCGACTCGGTAGTTGTGATCTCGAATTCCGGGCGCACACGGGACCTTATCGACGCGTCTGGCATCGCGCGCACCAAGGGGGCCAAGGTGATTGTGATCTCCTGCACCGAGTCACCGTTGTCAGAGCTCGCGGACATCTTCCTTTCGGTTGACCACCGCGAGGCATATGACCGCTACAGCCCGATGGTGTCGCGCCTCCTGCACCTCATGCTCATCGACGCCTTGGCAACCGCGGTAGCCCTAAGAATTGGACCCGAACTGCAACCGCGGCTCGAGGAGATAAAGCACAACTTGCGGATCAAGCGTTACACGCTAGCAAGTTCCGGCGCGACCAGTGCCAAGGCCGCGTAGTCACCCACTCGCTCACCCAGCCCGGCAGGAACGAGTTGTACACCTCGCGTCAGTGCAGGCAGCCGACGTTCCAGTTCGCGCGTGATTTGAGGCAGCAAGAATTCATGATGATGGAAGAATATGCTTCCGCCCAGACTGACCGCGGAGAGATCCAGTGTCACGGCAAGGTTGTAGATAGCGCGGCCGAGGATTGAACACAGTTCAGACACGATTTCAACGGCCTCTGCATCCCTGGATCGGGCCGCACCCACTAGCGTCCCCGCGTCGCGACCAAAGCGATGCGGGAGCGAACTGCCTGAGATCAGCGCTTCCACGTCGTCCCGGTTGCCACATCCGCACAGCGCGCCAGCGTCTCGGCCAACCAGCATGTGGCCGATGTGCCCGGCATTCGAGTTCTTGCCGCGCAGAACATGCCCATCCACGCAAAGTCCCCCGCCGATGCCCGTGCTCCACGTCACGTATGCGCAGTTGGGGACTCCGCGTAGGGCACCCCAGAGGCGTTCCGCTTCTAAGGCGGCGACGCCATCGTTCGCGATGCGGACAACCGCGTATTGCTGCCGCAGCGGACCTTCTAGTGGAATGCTGGTCCAGCGATTGGGCAGTTCGCGCCCCGGACCAGCAAGGCCGCCGCAGATATTGGGTGAGGCCAGCTCGATCAGTCCGGCCACCGATCTAAATGGACCGCAAGAAGAGACGCCTACCGCGGTGAGTTTGTCGACATTAGCACTTTCCGCGGCCTGGTCGAGCATGCGCAGCACTTGCGCTGCCAATGCATCCGGTGGCCCGGCCTTTTGCGTGGCCTCGGTCCAGCGCCCGACCCAATGAACGCCATCGAGCGTGTTTCGCGCGAGAGAGACAGCAACCTTGGTTCCACCAATGTCCACACAGCCCCAAAAGTCGGTCTCTTGGTGCAGTTGGCGATGCGCTTCGATCATGGCCACGCACTCTACTACGCCGTGCACGGGCGTGTTGTACCCGACACGTACCTCAAAGGAAGGCTTGGGATTTAGCATCGGCACGTGACTCTCAATCCTGTCGTAGCCGAAGTCTGTCAACGGATTCGCTCGCGTAGCGCAGTCGGACGCAACGCCTACCTTGCCCGCATCAACACAGCCGCTGCTCAAGGGCGCGGCGATGGCAGCATGGGTTGTGCCAACGTGGCGCACGCGTATGCGGCGCTTCCGACCAACGACAAGCTGCGCGTGGTGAGCAAACGCGCGCTGAATCTTGGAATCGTGACGGCCTACAACGATATGTTGTCGGCTCACGCACCATTCGCTGGCTACCCGAAGGTGATCAAGGACGAGGCCAGGCGCCAGGGAGCTGTGGCGCAGGTCGCGGGAGGCGTCCCGGCAATGTGCGACGGCATCACCCAGGGAACGGCCGGGATGGAGCTCAGCCTGTTTTCGCGCGACGTGATCGCCATGTCGACTGCGGTGGCACTGAGTCACGGGGTGTACGACGCGGCCTTGATGCTCGGCGTCTGCGACAAGATTGTTCCAGGCCTTTTGATCGGGGCACTGCACTTCGGCCATCTTCCCGCGATCTTCGTGCCGGCGGGTCCTATGGCCAGCGGCCTTCCCAATAGGCAAAAGGCGAAGGTGCGGGAACTTGCCGCACTGGGCGTGGTGGGACGCGATGACCTGCTGGATGCCGAATCAAGGGCATACCACTCACCAGGCACCTGCACGTTCTATGGCACGGCCAACAGCAACCAGATGCTGCTCGAAGCGATGGGGCTGCACGTACCGGGTACCGCCTTCGTCGCACCGGGTGAAGCGGTTCGAGAGGAGTTGACCCGCGAAAGCGTCCGCACCGTTCTGGCGCTGACTGCGGAGCGTCGATATACGCCCATCGGGGAGATGGTGGACGAGCGCGCGATTGTCAACGCCATGGTTGCGCTCCTCGCGACCGGAGGTTCCACCAATCACTTGATCCACTGGGTTGCCGTGGCGAAGAGCGCGGGCATCGTGATCGACTGGGATGACTTCGATGCGCTGTCCACGGTAACGCCACTGCTGGCGCGTGTCTACCCGAATGGAGAGGCTGACGTGAATGAATTCCACTGTGCCGGTGGAACGGCGTTCGTCATTCGAGAGCTCCTCGATGCGGGCCTGCTGTATGAAGACGCTCTGACCGTGCGACCCGAGGGCTTGCGTGAATACACCCGCATCCCGATGTTCGCCGATGAGAAGCTGCATTGGCGTGACTGCGGCACTTCGGGAAACGAGTCCGTGCTGCGTCCCGCATCAGCCCCCTTCAGCCCGAACGGCGGCCTTCGACTGCTGACTGGAAACCTGGGCCGTGCAGTGATCAAGACTTCCGCAGTGCCAGCTAACCGCCATTTCATTGAAGCGCCGGCACGGGTCTTTGCTTCACAGGAGGAGTTTCAGCGGGCTTTTCGTGCGGGCGAGCTTGATCGCGATGTCGTGTGCGTCCTGCTTTGGCAGGGGCCCCGCGCAAACGGAATGCCCGAGCTGCACAAACTCACTCCGGCACTGGGTGCCCTGCAAGCCAAAGGGTTCCGGGTGGCGCTGGTCACCGATGGCCGGATGAGCGGTGCATCTGGGAATGTCTTGGCAGCAATCCACGTCACGCCGGAATCGGCGATGGGCGGACCTCTGGCCAAGATCAGGAACGGCGACGTCGTGCGCGTCGATGCACTCGCGGGGCAACTCCAATCTCTCGTTTCTGATGACGAGTGGGAGGCGCGAATTGCGGACACTATGCCTGTATCGCTGGTTGAAGAAGGCAGCTTCGGTACTGGACGTGAGCTGTATGGTGCTTTCAGGCGAACAGCTGCGTCAGCTGAAGAAGGGGCCTGCACATGGCTTTGACACTCACGGCCCGCCAGGTCATGGATGACGCACCGGTTCTGCCGGTGATCGTCGTTGCCGAACCTTTAAACGCTGTGCTTCTGGCGCGATCGCTGGTGGCAGGCGGCATCAGGATGCTCGAGGTTACATTGCGCACGCCCGCGGCCTTGGCCTGCATCAAGGTGATCGCCCGCGAAGTCCCGGAGGCCGTGCCGGGAGCAGGTACTGTGCGGAATGCGAAGGACGCCAGGGCGGCCGTGAAGGCCGGTGCTCGATTTCTGGTGAGTCCGGGGTTTAGCTGGTCAGTGAGCGATGTGGCGCGTGAGCTCGGCGTGGCCTACCTTCCCGGAGTGTCCACCGCCGGGGAAATCATGCAGGCATTGGAGGACGGACACACAGAGATGAAGTTCTTTCCCGCGGCTCCTGCAGGAGGGACCGCCATCCTCGACGCGTGGCGTGGGCCGTTCCCGGACGTGACCTTCTGCCCCACGGGAGGCATTTCGCTGGACAGTGCCTCCGCCTTCCTGAGCCTCTCGAATGTCGGGTGCGTGGGCGGATCCTGGCTCGTGCCGCCCCTCGCCGTCTATTCGGGTAACTGGGGCGAAGTCGAAAGGCAGGCCCGGAAGGCTTGCAGCTTGCGGAATCACTCGTAGTCCGCAGCTGAGCGGTTGGCGTGAAGCGGTGTGCTTCGGTTCGAGCCGCTGAACCACCGCTTTTTTTTGGCCGCTGCCCGTGCCCCTTCAGCAAACGCGATTCACGGGCAACCCAGGCGTTTCCACGCGGGTGCTAACGACGTGCCCTGACAAGGGATACGCTGCCAGTTCCTCGGTGGACCTGTTTTGCCGGCTGCTCGTGACGTACAACGTCTTCATCTCGTCGCCCCCGAAGCAGACCATCGTGGGGCAAAGGAAGGGCACGGCCATTTCGCCGATGAGCTCGCCCCGCGGCGAGATCTGGACGATCCGGCCGCCTTCGAACATTGCGCACCAGTAGTTGCCAAGGACGTCGACGGCGGCCCCGTCAGGGCGGCCGCCGTAGCCCGGATCGCCGGGCCGCCAGCCAGCGGGTTTCCTCCTGAATTCATGAAAGATCCGCCCGTTGTCCATCGAGTTGGCCTGGGAGTCCCAGTCCCACGCACGCACGACATGGTCCGTCGTGTCGCCCCAATACAGGACGCAACCATCAGGTGACCATGCGAGCCCATTGCCCACGGTCGCATTGTTCGCTTGCAGCCAGATTTCTGCATCGCGGCCGCGTGACAAGTCGACGCTGTAGAGGCCTGCACGACGCCGGTCGCGGGGCTCGTACATGGTCCCGACCCAGAATCGGCCATCGGGACCAGCCTTACCGTCATTCGCACGGAATTCGCTCAATTCATAAGGCAGTTGCGCCACCTTCGCCAGGTCGGCTCCCCAGCGGTCGGCCATGTAGATTCCATCGCGAAGAGCGATGGCAAGTCCGCCTGCAGCCCGGGGTGCGATGCAGCCGGGCGTGCTGTGTACGCGCCATGTCTTCATCCGTTCTCCCGCGACACTGCGCCTTATGCTGCTATCGGCGATGTCTATCCAGTACAGGGCCTGTTCATCGTGGTCCCAGAAAGGCGACTCGCCAAGCAGGCCGGGGAATTCGGAAACGATTGTCCAGTGTTGCACCCAGAGGATGCTATCGGCTGATTCCAGAATCACTTACATCACGGGTACATACTCATGCAACCGATCAGGATCGCTTATGCAGTCGCACGGGCGGCAATGGGGTCCATCTCATTGGCCGCCTGCCCCGGCACGTCGGTACGGAAGCTGAACAGGCCGCCTGCCAAAGGTTGCCGCTGCAGTTCCTGGGAGCTCAGACCCTTGCGCGCTGACGTGACGTAGCCGGTCTTCAAGTCCTGCCCGCCGAAGGCCAACTTTGTGGCATTGGCCGCAGGAATCTCGATTCGCCGCACCAGCTCGCCGGCGGCGCTGTAGCAGTGCACGCCCCAACCGTTGAACAACGCAATCCATACACGGCCTGCACTGTCCACGGTGACCCCATCGGTATACCCTTCCGCATCCGACAGCTGGACGAACAGCCGCTTGTTCGACAACACTCCACTTTCGGCCACATCAAACGCAAAAATGCGACGCTGCAAGCTGTCGCTGTGATAAAGCGTGCGCCCGTCCGGACTCATCGCTGGCCCATTCGTAACGACGTATCCCTCTTCGTCGGCGACCTCGATCCTGCCAACCCGACATCGGAACAATCGCCCGGTCGGATCGGTCTCATGCTCGTTCAGCGTCCCGAACCACAAGCGGCCCTGCGCATCGGCATAGCCGTCATTGATACGGTGCCCTTCCTGTATCGGCGACACCACGAGCTTTCGCTCCAGTTCGGAGATGTCCCGATCGCAAACGTACAGCGCGTCTTCCATGCCCAAAACAAGCCTGCCGTCACTCGCTTCGACAATGAATCCGGGCCGTCCAGGCGTATCGAAGCGACGCACCTGTTTATTTTCGGGATCGAAGCGATAAACGGACCGCGCCTCGATGTCAACAAACCAGAGGCATTGGTCTCGGGACGACCACACAGGCCCCTCTCCGAGAACACATTGACTGTTCAGGACGCAGGCGACTGTGCCAGACATAGAAGCCTTTGAGGCAGTTACTTCCCTTATACCCACCCGCCATCGACAATGAAGTCCTGGCCAGTGCACATCTCACTGTCGTCGCTGGCCAAGAAAAGGACAACGCGAGCGACGTGCTCCGGCTCCAGCGGGCAGTCAAGGCATTGGCCCTTCGAAATCTCCTTACGGCTTTCAGGGGTGACGTGCTCTCGAAGTTGCTTTTCAGTCATCGTCCACCCTGGAACCAACGTGTTGACGCGTATCTTCCAGGGTCCCAGCTCCCTTGCGAGCGAGCGAGTGAGCCCCTGAACGGCGGCCTTCGAGGTGGCATATGCAGCTAAGTTGTTCATCTTGAGCATCCAACTGATAGAGCCAAAGTTGATGATGGCGCCTCCAGTGGGCTTCATGCCATTCGCCACGTATTGCGCGGCAAAAAACTGGTGTCGCAGATTGACGGCGACGCTTTGATCCCATGCACTCGGTGTGACATCGCCGAACGCATGCCTTACATCGTTGGCGGCATTGTTCACCAACACACGGAATGGACCAACCTGCTGTGCCAAAGTCTTGAAGGTTGCCTCCAGCGCTTGCAGGTCGGTCACATCTGACCGGGAGAACAGTGGCACATGTCGGCACCCAGCCAAGGAATTCACGAGTCTTTCCGATGAGCGTTCATCGACGTCGACGAACGCAACTCGTGATCCTTGCAGTGCAAATTGCGCCACCAGTGTTGCTCCTATGCCAGTTGCACCCCCGGTGACGAGCACGGGACGGTCGAGGAGACTTGGGTAATTTGCGTACATGCGAAAGGCCGAGGTGCGGCGTGAGATGAGTGTTCATTCGTAGGATCAGGCAGGAGAGGACGCCATTCAAGCGAACAACCCCGCAAACCACGAATCGCAGCAACGCTACGCGCCCTCGACTCTTTTTTCATTTGGGCTGGGGTTTTTTCGGATGGGACGATCTCACTCTGGCTTCGGGCTACGCAGGCGATAGAACAAGCTTCCGCACCCAGCAGCCGACTCTGCCTGCAAGTGGTCACAGACACGTGCATATCGCGTTGGAAACAGCGGAGTAGAGAGGTGAACATCTTCGGCGCGACGAAAGGTGGACAGACGCATAAGGCGGCCTAATGAAGTCTGGATTCGGGCAATCACGCGAGTTGTCTCTGCCGTAAAGCGGATCACCTTGTGAACCTTTTCCGAGCGCCGGACAGCGTTCGCGGTATTCAATGCAACCAGGAGGCCGGTGCTCCGGGAGCGAAGATTTTCAGCATGGGGTAATCCCGATCGCCAATCCCCAGATGCGTTGTGCCGGAAGCACCAACTGATGACGTAGCCGCACCGTACATCTCCGGTCCGTGGTCACGCCAGTGGCATCCACAATGGCGCGCTGCACGCTCCAATTCAATCGACGAGTACCCATATGATTCAGCGGAACTGGTTTCAAGAGTATCCCTCTGGCATGCCCAAGGACGTGAACTACAGTGCGTTTCCAAGCGTCGTGGCGCTGATGGAAGACAGCTTCGCCCGCTACGGTGAGGCTAGCGCTTATTGCCTGGGGCCGAAGAGTCTGAACTACGCCGCGCTCGATCACCTCTCACGCGACTTGGCCGCGTTCTTTCAGAGCAAGGGACTCCAGCGCAATGATCGCGTCGCGGTAATGCTGCCCAACCTGTTGCACTACCCGGTGACCATTGCTGCAGTCCTGCGAGCTGGCCTGATCGCCGTCAATGTCAATCCCCTTTACACGCCGCGGGAGCTTGAGCATCAACTCCGTGATAGCGGCGCTAAGGCAATCGTCATGTTCGCGCCGATCCATGCGGTGATGGCCAACACGCTGGACTCGATCTTTGAAAGCGTCGGCCTGAGCACGGTCGTGCTTGCTGACGCTTCGGACGCCCTGACCCATTGCGCACTGCCGGAGGAAGGCGCTGCGGACCATGAAGGCCCAATGACATTTGATGCAGCTTTGGCTTTCGGGCGGCTCGCGAAGTGGGAGCGCCCGTTGCTGGAACCTGAAGACATCGCGGTGCTTCAATACACCGGCGGGACCACCGGGGTCAGTAAGGGGGCGAGCCTTTCGCACCGAGCGCTCGTCGCAAACGTCCTGAGTTCGGAGGTCTGGCTACAACCAGGACTACAGCGACGGCAGATTACCGGGCAGATGAACATTGTCTGCGCGCTGCCGCTCTACCACGTGTTTGCCTTTGTCAGTTGCGCATTGCTGGGCATGAGAACAGGTGCGCAGGTGCTGCTGGTTCCGAATGCGCGCGATCTCAGCGGAACCATCGCGCTGCTGCGCCCGCACAAGATCCATGTGATTCCTGCAGTCAACACACTGTTCAACGGACTCTCCAGCCACCCAGACTTCGGCACATTGGACTTCAGCGAGCTGTGTGTGAGTAATGGCGGCGGCACCGCCGTCATGCCCGCGGTTGCTCAGCGATGGCTTGCACTCACAGGGTGCCCAATTGTTGAGGGTTACGGCTTGTCCGAAACGGCATCGGGCGTCACCTGCAACCGAGCTGACTCAGATGCATTCACGGGGACGATCGGTCTTCCGATGCCTGGGGTAGATGTTCGAATCATTGACGAACAGGATGTCGACGTCGCGGTCGGCCTGCCTGGCGAGATCGCCATCCGCGGTCCGCAGTTGATGTCCGGGTACTGGGGGCGTCCAGATGAGACGGCACAGGTTATGACGCGCGACGGCTACTTGAAGTCGGGCGACGTTGGCGTGATCGATGAGCGCGGATACATCCGCATTGTCGATCGGAAGAAAGACCTGGTCCTCGTCAGCGGCTTCAATGTCTACCCGAGCGAGATTGAAGCCGTCGTCAGTTCACATCCGCAGGTTGCCGACTGCGCCGCGGTAGGTGTCCCCGATTCGGACACCGGAGAAGCAGTACACCTGTTCGTGGTGCCGCGCGACCCACGCCTGACTTTGGATGATCTTCGTGCATTCTGCGCACAGCAGCTGACCGGATACAAACGACCCAAGTACATTGAGATCCGGCAAGAACTGCCTAAGACGCCGGTAGGTAAGGTGCTGCGTCGGGAACTGCGTGCCGAGGTCACGGCACGCAACGCACCCTCACAAGCTTGAGCGAGGCTGCAGGACATTCGCATGGAGCTAATGACCAAGCTGAGGACGGTTGCCTTTGCGATCTCGATGCTGGCATTGAGTGGGTGCACGGCACCCGGGACGGGGACCGGTCCCTGTCGACGCGGATAAGAATGGTCTTGGCTCGCTGGGCTCGCTGGTTCAAGAACGCGCCCTGCAGGGATGCTATCCGGGTGCAGTGAATCGCCCCGGGTTTTGAGGAGGCTCAACACTCTGAGAGGATTGAGCCATGAACAAGTCGAACAAGTTCTCGCCCGAGGTGCGTGAGCGCGCGGTGAGGATGGTGCAGGAGCACCGGGGGGAGTACCCGTCGTTGTGGGCGGCAGTCGAATCGATTGCGCCCAAGATTGGCTGC
>Ga0207853_1000049_pt1 | contig 32641 bp, 28 predicted proteins | sample LuqExpMetagenom6_FD_187764 | JGI IMG/M metagenome (GOLD analysis project Ga0207853, IMG submission 187764) | Tropical forest soil microbial communities from Luquillo Experimental Forest, Puerto Rico - Sample 6 (SPAdes) | ecosystem: Environmental > Terrestrial > Soil > Tropical forest ...
ACCGCGGGCGGCAGCGCCGCAAACAGCAGCAGCTGACCGCGTGCCGCGCCTTGCAGTCCCAGCAGGGCGCAAAGCGGCAGGGCAATCGCCAATCCGAGCAGCGGCCGCGCGAGCGCGCCTAGCATGCCGCGGGGAATGTCTTCGCGCCGCAGCTGCGTGAGGCGCGCCCCCAGGGCGAACAGCATCAGCGGCAGCATGGGCTCGCCTAGCATCTTCATGCCGGTGAAGATCATCTCGGGTGGCCGCACGCCACTGACCGCGCTGGCAAAGCCCAGGGCACTGGCGACCATCAGGGGGCTGAGCAACAGCTCGCGCGTGCTGGCGTGCGCGCTGGTGATGCGCGCGCCCAGCGAGAAGTGGATCAGGTTGCTCAGCGAAAACAGCCCCACCGCCGCCCCGAAGCCCTGCGGTCCGAAGGCCAGCAGCGCCAGCGGCAAGCCCATGTTGCCGCAGTTGGTGAACATGACCACCGGCACCAGGCTGCGCGCGCTGGTCCGTGTCCAGCGCGCCAGCACCCAGGCCGCCACGCCACTGGCCAGGATCAGGACCGTGCCACCGGCCAGCAGCAGCGCGTGCTCGGCCAGCCGGAACTCCTTGCCGGCCAGTGCGGTGTACACCAGCACCGGCGTCATCACGTCCAGTACCACGCGATTGAAAACGGTGAGATCGGGCTGGCGCCGCCGGGCGTAGGCCCAGCCCACGCCGACGATCAGGAACACCGGAACGATGACCTGCGCGATGCGTCCGAGAAGGTCCATCACACCATCCGTGCGGCCAGGAAGGCCAGCAGCTGCTCCCGCGCGCCGGCGAGTGCCTTGTACGCGAGCACCGCATCGCTCATGGACGCCAGCGAGTCGTGCAGGCGCCGTGCGGCGCCCGGCATGGCCGCTGCCGCCGGCAGCGGCTGCAGCATCACGCGGATGGCAAACACCGACTGGCGCGTGCCGCGTCCGACCGGAAAGAAGGTCTGCCGCTCCACGCGCAGCCAGCAGCGCTGTCCGAACGCTTCGGCATCGGCCGTCTGCGGCCAGGGTTCGCGTGCGTGGCGGCGCGGGTGCTGGTCGTAGCGTCCGGACGGATTGAGGGTCCAGACATGGCGCTCCCAGCATTCGCCCTCGGTCACGAGCTTGATCAGTGGTGCCGAGGCAGCCAGCAAGGCGGCGTTGTCCGCCACCGGGGCGTGCAGCGCGGCGAAGTGCAGGCCCACCTTGTCCTCCGGCGCCCAATGCGAGGGCACACAGGCGCACAGCCAGGGCAGGGTGCCGGTCTCACCGTCGAGGACCGCCAGATCCTGCTCGCAGGCGAGTTCCAGCGGCGCATCGGTGGTCAGGCGCTCGGCGATTGCTTGGAGGGCGGGCGCAGGATCGAAGCCCGCCACCGCGTGCCGGGACTGGCCCGCCCGCATGACGGCGAGCTTTTCGCGGTAGAGGGCGCTGCCCGCATCGAGCGGCACCAGTTGCGGATGGTCCGGGGCGATGCGACGCAGGCCGGGCTGCATCCGGAACGGGACGGCGACGTTCTCGAAATCGAAGTCCACGGGCTGGTCGTTCGGACAAAAGAAAGGCTCCTTGCGGAGCCTTGCTGTCGGTCGTGCTGCTTAGACGCGGCGGCGGTATTCGGCGGTGCGCGTGTCGATTTCCACGCGGTCGCCTTGGTTCACGAAGATCGGCACGCCGATCTCGAAACCCGTGGAGATCTTGGCCGGCTTGAGCACCTTGCCGGAGGTGTCGCCCTTGACGGCGGGCTCGGTCCAGGTGATCTCGCGCTCCACGCTGGTGGGCAGTTCGACCGAGATCGCCTTGCCTTCGTAGAACACCACTTCGGCAGGCATGCCTTCCTCGAGGTAGTTCAGCGAATCGCCCATGTTTTCCTTTTCGACCTCGTACTGGTTGTACTCGGTGTCCATCCAGACGTACATCGGGTCGGCGAAGTAGGAGTACGTGCACTCCTTCTTGTCCAGCACGATCTGGTCCATCTTGTCGTCGGCCTTGAAGACGACTTCGGTGCCCTGGTTATTCAGCAGGCTCTTGAGCTTCATGCGCACGGTGGCGGCGTTGCGGCCACCGCGGGCGTATTCGGTCTTGAGCACGACCCAGGGGTTGCCGCCCTGCATGATGACGTTGCCGGCGCGGATTTCTTGAGCGATTTTCATGGACGAAATGAGTAGCTTGGGTTGAGCCGGCAGCGCAGTGGGGTTCCGTGGGGCCGCGGCGAAAGCGCGTGTTCGCGCAAGCCCTGCATTTTAGCCTTTTTGAACATGGCTTCTCGGCGACGCCGGCAGCCTGCGGCGCACAGCGAGGCATACTGCGCGCCGATGATTTCCCACCACGCGCCGACATGGTGGTCCACCCGGCCGGCGGTACATACCGAAACTCTGCTGGCCTGGGCCGCCGTTTTCATCATGCTCGCGGGCAACGGGCCGTTCTGGCATGCCGCGCTGGCCAGCCGTCCCTGGGCCGAGCCGGGCACCTGGCTGTTCGCCGGCGCCGTGTTCGTGGCCTTGTGCGCGTTCTATTTCGCGGTGGTGGCACTCTTTTCCAACCGGCACACGGTTCGCCCCTTGCTCACCCTGTTGCTGCTGGTGTCGGCGGGTGCGTCGTTCTACATGGAGCGCTACGCGATCTACCTGGATCGCGCCATGATGCGCAACGTCCTGGCCACGAACTACAAGGAAGCCAGTGAACTGCTTGGTTGGGGGCTGATCGGCCACCTGCTCGTGCTTGGCGTAGCGCCCTCGGCCCTCCTGTGGTGGCCGCGGCTCAAGCATCGCACCTTCCGCCGCGCGGCGGCCGTGCGGACTGCCTGGGTCGCTGGCGCTCTGATCCTCGGCGTCTGCAGCTTGCTGCTGGTGTTTGCCGATGTTGCCTCGCTCGTGCGCAACCGCAAGGAGGTCCGCCACCTGATCACGCCCGGCAACGTGGTGGCGTCGCTGCTGGGTAATACGTTCGGCCGCGTCCAGCGCACGGGCGCCAAAGTGGTTGTCGGCGGCGACGCGAAGGCGCCCTCGCTCGCGCCGGGTGCTCGCCCGACACTGTTCGTCCTGGTGGTGGGCGAAACGGCGCGTGCGCAAAATTTCTCGCTCAACGGTTACGCGCGGTTGACCAATCCCCAGCTGGCCAAGCGCGACGTGATCAATTTCCCCGACGCGACCGCCTGCGGGACGTCCACGGAGGTCTCGCTGCCCTGCATGTTCTCGCCCTACGGACGGGTCCATTACGACGAGGACAAGATCCTGTCCAGCGAATCCGTGCTGCACGTGCTGGCACGCGCGGGGGTCAATGTGCTCTGGCGTGACAACCAGTCGGGCTGCAAGGGGGTGTGCGAGGGCTTGCCGGTCGATCAGCTGGATCAATCGCCCGTACCGGGGCTGTGCGAAAGCGGCCAATGCTTCGACGAAATCCTGCTCGAAGGCATGGACCGCGTGCTGCGTGACCGGCACGGCAACCTGCTGGTGGTGATGCACCAGCTGGGCAGCCACGGACCGGCCTATTTCAAGCGCTATCCGGCCGCCATGAAGCAGTTCACGCCCGCTTGCGAAACCGAGGACCTGCATCAGTGCGATGCTGCCGACATCGTCAATGGCTACGACAACACCCTGCTGTATACGGATTTCTTCCTGGGCCGGGTGATCGATTTCCTGGCGAAGGCGCAGGAGACGCACGACACGGCGATGCTCTACGTCTCGGACCATGGCGAGTCGCTGGGCGAGGGAGGCCTGTTCCTGCACGGCATGCCGTATGCCATCGCACCCGACGTGCAGACTCGCGTCCCCTTCATCATGTGGATGTCGCCGGCCTTCAAGACGGCCAGGCACATCGATGAGGCCTGCCTGCGGGCGCATGCAGGGCAGCCCGTCAGTCATGACAACCTGTTCCACTCGCTGCTGGGCGTGTTCGACACCCGAACCGGCGTCTATGACCGCACGCTGGACATCTTCGCCGGCTGCAGGACTAAGCTTTGAGCACGAAGCGCAGCAGTTGGGTCGCGAGGTCTTCCTGGGCGAGCAGCGTGGCGCGCGCTGAATCGACACAGGCCGCCCACGATTCAGGCTCGAAAGGCGGCAGCACGTCGCCGACGCCGTTCCAGGCTTCGTAGAAGCGCCGCAGCCCGGGCGGCGCCTGCATCCAGGCCAGGAAAGCTTCGAGCTTGTCGTGATGGGCGTTGTCCTGCTGCGGATAGAGCTGCCAAACGAAGGGGCGTCCGGCCCATAGCGCGCGCACCAGCGAATCTTCGCCGCGCACGAAGTTGGCGTCGCAGCTCCAGAGCAGGTGGTCAAAGTCCATCTGCGACAGCAGTGGCAGCCAGGTGACTCGCAGACGCTGCGCCGGAGGCAGGGACGCGAGTGCGGCGCGAACAGCGGCCGCAGCCCGTCCAGCGGTGACAAGGAGCTGCGCGGGCTGGTCCGCCTGGGACAACTGGTGCAGCAGGGGCTGGAGTGCGGCCGGCTCGTAGCAGAACAGGCTGACGATGCGCCCGCCGTCCTGACGCACGCCGAACTGCCGAAGCCAGCCTTCAGCATCGAAATCCGCTTGGCGCCGCGCCAGGCTCTCCTCGCGCAGCAAGCCGCCGGTGCCTGGCGTGAACCCCGGATAGAAAAAGCGCTTGGTCAAACCTGCTGCCGGCCCCGACATGACGGGCGAGGGCAGCCCGTGGCAGCGCTGGGCGAAGGTTTCCGCGGTCAGGTACTCCAGATTGATCCAGGCCGGCTGCTGCCCGCGCGCGCGCGCCTGGTCGGCCACAGCCGCCTGGAAAGCTTGTGGCAGCTCGCAGCCGAAAGCCTCGATCACCACGTCGCCGGGCCCAGGCTCGCTCGACCAGGGCAGAACTTCGACCCCGGGCTGGCCATCGGGCGCCATCCACCGCAGGGCGCTCGCTTCGTCGACGCGCAGGCGCACGCGCTCGCCACGCCGAGCGAGCTCGGCGGCCAGCCGCCAGCACACGCCGATGTCGCCGTGGTTGTCGATGACCGTGCAGAAGATGTCCCAGAGCATGAGGCGGCCAGTCCAGTTTCGCGCGATTGTCCACAATAGCGTCTGTATGTCCGCCCCGAACCATTCCGAACAACTGCTGGCACAGGTCGCGGCACTTCCGCCGTTGCCGGGGGTGTACCGCTATTTCGATGCGCAGGATGCCGTCCTGTACGTAGGCAAGGCGCGCAACCTGAAGAAGCGGGTTTCCAGCTACTTCCAGAAGAACCACGGCGGCACGCGCATTGGCCACATGATCGGCAAGATCGTGCGGCTGGAGACCACCGTGGTGCGCTCGGAAGCCGAGGCGCTGCTGCTCGAGAACAACCTGATCAAGACGCTCAATCCGCGCTACAACATCCTGTTTCGCGACGACAAGAGCTATCCCTACCTCAAGATCACCGGCTCGCCTGACCAGGCGGGATTCGACAGCGCGGGCATGCAGCGTTCGGCGCCATCGGCGGCGTACCCGCGCATGGCCTACTACCGCGGTGCGGTGGACCGCAAGAACCGCTACTTCGGTCCGTACCCCAGCGCCTGGGCGGTCAAGGAGTCGATCCAGCTGCTGCAGAAGGTGTTTCGCCTGCGTACTTGCGAAGACACCGTGTTCGCCAACCGCACCCGGCCCTGCCTGCTGTACCAGATCAAGCGCTGTTCCGGACCTTGCGTCAACCTGGTGTCGCCGCAGGACTACCACCATGACGTGGGCAACGCGGAGGCCTTCCTGCGTGGCGAAACGCAGGCGGTGCTGGCCACGCTGGAGCAGCGGATGATGGCGCACGCCGAAAAACTCGAATTCGAACAGGCGGCCGAGCTGCGCAACCAGATGGCGGCCCTGTCGAAAGTGCTGCACCAGCAATCGGTCGAGACGATCTCGGACAAGGACGTGGACATCCTGGCAGTGCGGGTGCAGGGCGGCCGCGCCTGCGTCAACCTGGCCATGGTGCGCGGCGGCCGGCACCTGGGCGATCGCGCGTATTTCCCTTCGCATATCGAGGATGCCACCGCGGTGCAGGACTTCGACGACAGCAGCGAGCAGCAGGAGCGCACGCCGGTCGAAATCCAGGTGCTGGAAGCCTTCATCGCCCAGCATTACATCGGCGTGCCGGTGCCGGCCTGCCTGATCACCAGCCATCCCGTCGGACGTGAGCTGGTCTCGGCGCTGTCCGAGCAGAAGGGGCACAAGATCGCCACGGCGCACAACCCGCGCGAGCAGCGGCGCGTCTGGCTGGAGATGGCCGAGAAGAACGCGGAGATCCAGCTGGCGCGCCTGCTGGCCGAAGAGGGCTCGCAGCAGGCGCGCACGCGCGCGCTGGTCGAGGCGCTGGACCTGGCGCCGGACAACCTCGACACTTTCCGCATCGAGTGCTTCGACGTCTCGCACACGGCCGGCGAGGCGACGCAGGCGTCCTGCGTGGTTTTCCACCACCACAAGATGCAGAACTCGGAATACCGCCGCTACAACATCGAGGGCATCACGCCCGGCGACGACTACGCGGCCATGCGCCAGGTGCTGATGCGCCGTTACGGCAAGATCGCCGAAGTCGGGCGCGACCCGCCCGAGGCGACGCCACGCAGCGGCAGCGGCGCCTTGCGCCTGCCCGATCTGGTGCTGGTCGATGGTGGCAAGGGCCAGGTGAGCATGGCGCGCGAAGTGTTCGCCGAGCTTGGCCTGGACCTGGCGGTCATCGTCGGCGTGGAAAAGGGCGAGGGCCGCAAGGTGGGGCTTGAGGAATTGGTGTTCGCCGATGGGCGCGACAAGGTCTACCTCGGGCGCGATTCCGCGGCGCTCATGCTGGTGGCCCAGATCCGCGACGAAGCGCACCGTTTCGCGATCACCGGAATGCGCGCGCGCCGGGCCAAGGTACGCGTCGGCGGCAGCCGGCTGGAGGAGATTCCCGGCATCGGGGCCAAGAAGCGCGCACGGCTGTTGCAGCGATTCGGCGGCGTGCGCGGCGTGGCGGCAGCCGGGGTGGACGACATCGCCGGCGTGGAAGGGATCTCTCGTGAACTCGCGGAGGAAATCTACCGCGCGCTGCACTGATCGCTAGGCGCGTTCATGCTGCGCGTAGCGGTCCCAGGAGAAGCCTTCCATTCTGAACGCGTCGATGCCGCGGTGGAAGGCATCGAACAGTGCCGCCTGCTGATCTGCCGGCACCGAGCTTTCGAGCAGGAAGGGCGTGTCGATCGCGAAACCCTGCGGGTCCTTGGCCGACCGATAGGGGCAGGCGATCTTCAGCGACATCACCGTGTCCGACGCGAGCAGGCCCGTGCCGTAGCAGCGCAAATCGATCGTGACGGCGTCCGTGCGGCCGGTGGGCAGGTTGGCGAAACCGTCGAAGGTCAAGACCTGGAAAGGGAGCTGGTCGGGGTTGTGTTCGAGCTGTGCGTCCAGGACTTGCTGGGCCTCGGCTGCGTTCTCGTAGAAGCTGAAGTCGCGGATCATGTTCTTGTCGTCGCCCTGCGGTTGCAGCAACTGCGGCGCCAGCATGCCGCCGTCCGACACGACGGCCATCGACCAGGCGGCCAGCATGCCCGCTTCATGCACCGCCCGGTCCCATAGAAGATTGGCAGTGTCCGCGGCCGCGCGTTCCGGCCTGCGTGGCACCGGGATCATCCGCATCCCGCTGTCCGTCTGCTCGTCCACGGCTTGCGCCCAGGCCCGCAGCGAGCGCTGCGGCTGCGGATGAAACAGGATCTCCGTCACCAGGTCGAGTGGCAGGTACAGCCGCCCGCCCAGGATGCAGCCAGCGCTCGTCTCGAACTGGAAGTCGAGTTCATCGGCCAGTTCCTTCAGTTCGCGGTAGTTCAGCCACTTGATGCTGGTTTTCGCGTGGCGCGCAGCCGTCATGGCCGCGTAGCAGGCGGCCCAGCGCGCGAAGTCCTGGGTGGCGCGCCGGTTCACGAAGTCGCCGAAACTGGGCTGGTCGCGCTTGCGGATTACGCGCAGGAGTGAATCGAGTCGTTTCAGGCTGTCGATGGAGGCGTCAAGCCGCAGGGCCTGCACTTCGTTGCGGTAGGCAATGCCCTGCGTTGCCTCGAGGTCGGCGCCCTGCATGGCCGCCAGCAGCTTGCTGCAACGCGCGTTCTCGTCGGTGGACTGCTGCCGGTCGGTCTCGCGATTGCGCGCGCGCGCTGCCCAGCCTTCGACGTATTGCCTGCAGCTCATGTCCGGCGAACTTTCGAACAACAGGTGTTCGAGCAGGCCCAGGGGCACCAGTGCGGAATCCGCCACGACGCCGACCAGGCGCGCCCAGCGCTCCTGCGGCAAGGGTTTGTCGGCCGGCATCAGTTCGAGCGCCTGCTCGCGTGTGCACCAGTTCACCTCGATGTTGCACAGGCGTTCCAGCACGCGCCCCAGGTAGAAGCACACGAAATGCAGGAATGCCTCGCCGCCCGATTGCCGATCCCACGCCTGCGCGGTCCAGGCCCGGCTCGAGCGGATGCGCAGCAGCAGCCGGTCAATGCGGTCCAGGCTTTCGAGGGTTCCGTCCAGGCCGGCCTGTGCCAATTCCTGGCCGAAGGCGATCTCGCTGGGCAGCCGTTCACCGCGATCGAGCGCCTGCAGCCAGGCGGCTGCGATCCTGTTCGGATCCATCACATTCCTCCGCGCCCGCTGCCGGACGCCCCGTCCGATCCACCGCTGCGCGCGTCGCGCGGCGGGTGCTCCTGCATATCCATGTTGATTCCCACCTCTTGCCGGAAGGCGTCCCGCGCCAACGTCCCGCGTCCTTATACCAGAGCACCCATCGCCAGCCGTGCCAGAATCGCGGGATGTTTTTCACTGTTCCCACGATCCTGACCTGGACGCGCATCGTCGCGATTCCCCTGATCGTCGGGGTGTTCTATCTGGGTCTCAATCCAGGGTTGCAGAACCTCATTGCCACCGCGATGTTCATTGCCTTCGCGCTGACCGACTGGCTCGACGGCTATCTCGCGCGCAAGCTGAATCAGGCATCCTCCTTCGGCGCGTTCCTCGATCCGGTCGCTGACAAGTTCCTGGTTTGCGCGTCGCTGCTGGTGCTGGTGCACCTGGGGCGCGCCGACGTGTTCGTGGCACTGATCATCATCGGCCGCGAGATCGCGATCTCCGCCTTGCGCGAGTGGATGGCGCACATCGGCGCGGCCAAGAGCGTGGCCGTCCACATGCTGGGCAAGGTCAAGACGACGGTGCAGATGGTCGCCATCCCCTTCCTGCTTTTCGACGGCGTGCTGTTCCGGATGATCGACACACGCATGTGGGGCACCTGGCTGATCTGGGCTTCGGCCATCCTCACTGTGTGGTCCATGGTGTACTACCTTCAAAAGGCGCTGCCCGAAATCCGCAGCCGGGTGAAGCAGTGAGCGCCGGCAGTCGCAACGACGCCCTGGTCCGGGCGATGCCAGCCGTATTCGTGCTGATCTGGAGCACCGGATTCATCGTGGCGCGCTACGGCATGCCGCATGCGCCGCCGATGAAGTTCCTGGCGATGCGCTACATCCTGTCGGTGGTGGCCTTCGCGATCTGGGCCCGGCTGTCGCGCGCGGCTTTTCCAAGTAATCGGGGCCAGCTGCTGCACCTGGGCGTCACGGGCGTGTTGATGCACGCGGGCTACCTGGGCGGCGTCTGGGCGGCGGTGAAGTCCGGCATGGGGGCCGGCCTGTCGTCCCTGCTGGTCGGTCTGCAGCCGGTGCTCACGGCCGTATGGCTCTCGGCCCGCGGAAGCGAAGTCAGCGCGCGGCAATGGCTCGGGCTGGGGCTCGGACTCGCAGGCCTGGTGCTGGTGGTGTGGCAGAAGCTCGGCTTCGGCGAAGTGAGCCCGCTGAATCTGATGTTTGCGATGACGGCGCTGGTGAGCATCACCACCGGAACGCTCTATCAGAAGCGTTTCGTTCGCACCGGCGATGTTCGCACCGCGAATCTCGTGCAACTTCTGGCCGCGTTCATCGTGACCCTGCCGCTCGCATGGCTGGAGACGGAGACCGTGCGCTGGCATCCGCAAATGGTGGGGGCACTGGCCTGGTCGGTACTGGCGCTGACACTGGGCGGCAGTTCCCTGCTGTACCTGCTGATCCAGCGCGGTGCGGCCACCACGGTCACCAGCCTGCTGTACCTGGTGCCGCCCACGACGGCGCTGATGGCCTGGTTGTTGTTCGATGAGCCGGTCACCGTGCTGACAATGGCCGGCATGGCGTTGGCGGCGGCGGGCGTGAGCCTGGTCGTGCGCACCCCGCGGCGCACCTGAGACGCGCGAGTGACAGAATCAATCCGCCAGATATGACGCAAGGAGCGGCAAAAATGGGCACGAAACGCATCGCAGTCATCGCCGGCGACGGCATCGGCAAGGAAGTCATGCCCGAAGGGGTGCGCGTCATGGAGGCGGCAGCCAGCAAGTTCGGCATCGACCTGGCCTTCGACCACTTCGATTTCTCAAGCTGGGACTACTGCGAGAAGCACGGCAAGATGCTGCCGGACAACTGGAAGGACCAGATCGGCGGCCACGACGCGATCTATTTCGGCGCCGTGGGCTGGCCCGAGAAGATTCCCGATCACGTGTCGCTCTGGGGCTCGCTGCTGTTGTTCCGCCGTGAATTCGACCAGTACGTGAACCTGCGTCCGGCGCGGCTGATGCCCGGCATCATCGCGCCCGTGGTGCGCCGCGATGGCAGCGCCCGCCAGCCCGGCGAGATCGACATGTACATCGTGCGCGAGAACACCGAAGGCGAGTATTCGAGCATCGGCGGGCGCATGTACCCCGGTACCGAACGCGAGATCGTTATGCAGGAAACGGTGATGTCGCGCGTGGGCGTCGACCGGGTGCTGAAGTTCGCCTTTGAGCTGGCGCAAAGCCGGCCGAAGAAACATCTGACGAGCGCGACCAAGTCGAATGGCATCGCGATCACCATGCCCTACTGGGACGAGCGCGTCGCGGAAATGGCGAAGTCGTACCCCGAAGTGAAAGTGGACAGGTTCCACATCGACATCCTCACCGCGCACTTTGTGCAGCGGCCGGACTTTTTCGATGTGGTCGTGGCGAGCAATCTCTTTGGCGACATCCTGAGCGACCTGGGGCCGGCATGCACCGGCACCATCGGTATCGCGCCCAGCGCGAACCTCGATCCGCAACGTCGCTTTCCCTCGCTGTTCGAGCCGGTGCACGGTTCCGCGCCGGACATCGCGGGACGCGGCATTGCCAACCCGATCGGGCAGATCTGGAGCGGCGCCATGATGCTGGAGTTCCTGGGCCACAAGGACGCACACGATGCAGTGCTGCGCGCCATCGAACAGGTCCTCGATCCGGCCAGCGGTGCGCCGCACACGCCTGACATCGGTGGCAAGGCGGCAACGACTGATCTGGGCCGCGCTATCGCATCGGCGCTTTGAGCGCAAGCACTGTTGCGGTGCGTCAATCGGGGCCTGCGCAACACCGCGCGAAGCGTGCGTTGTTTGCGCATAGAATCCGCCTCCGCGCTGCTTGCAAAGCCGCTTCCTCGTATTGACACGCCATAGAGGCGTGGCTTTAATCGACCGGTGGCGGCAAAGCCGCGTATAGAACATCCCGCGTCCCTGCGGGAGGCCAGGCGGCCCCGGGGAACGGCGAACAAGAATCGACTAAGAGAACACTACCGTCAACTCTTTCTCTCTACGAGGGGCCTAAGTGAACAAGACCGAACTGATTGAGCACATCGCCAAGCATGCCGACATCTCCAAGGCCGCGGCCACGCGCGCACTGGAATCGATGATCGGTGCCGTCAAGACCACGCTGAAGAAGGGCGGGTCCGTGTCGCTGGTTGGTTTCGGCACGTTTGCAGTGGGCAAGCGGGCAGCGCGTAGCGGGCGCAATCCGCGCACCGGCGCCGCGATTAAAATCAAGGCTGCTAAGGTGCCGAAGTTCCGCCCCGGCAAGGCGCTGAAAGACGCGCTGAACTGAAGCGGTTGATCAAGGTGGGGTGCTTAGCTCAGCTGGTAGAGCGGCGCCCTTACAAGGCGTAGGTCGGCGGTTCGATCCCGTCAGCACCCACCAAAACAACGCGAAGGCGAACGGCGGTTCGCCTTTTTGTTTTTCCTGACTCCGAGTTCGAGACATGTTCGATTTCGTCCGCAAGCACAACAAGATCATGCAGTTTCTGCTGTTCCTGCTGATCTTCCCCTCGTTCGTGCTGGTGGGGATCAACGGCTACAACCGATTCCGAGAAAAGGGAGAAGCCGTCGCCAAGGTGGACGGCCACGAGATCCTGCAGGGTGATTGGGACGCGGCGCACAAGCAGGAGATCGAGCGGCTGCGCCGCCAGATGCCCAACCTCGACGCCAAGCTGCTCGACTCGCCCGCGGCGCGGTACGCCACGCTGGAGCGCCTGGTGCGCGATCGCGTGCTCGCCGCGGCTGCGGAAAAGTACAAGCTCACGGCCGGCGACCAGCGTCTCGCACGCGAACTGCAGCAGAACCAGGTGATCGCGTCACTGCGCGGTCCCGACGGCAAGCTCGACATGGCCCGGTATCGGCAGCTGGTGGGCGCCCAGGGCATGAGCCCCGAGATGTTCGAGGAAAGTCTGCGTGCTGACCTGTCGGCCCGGCAGGTGGTGGCCGGCGTGGCCGCGACCAGCCTGGCGACCAACGCCCAGGCGGCGCCGGCGCTCAACGCCTTCTTCGAAAAGCGCGAGGTGCAGGTGGCCCGCTTCGCCAGCGCCGATTTCGCGAGCCGCGTGACCGTCACGGATGCGGACCTGGAATCGTTCTACAAGGCCAATCCGTCGATGTTCCAGGCGCCCGAGCAGGCCACCGTCGAGTACCTGGTGCTGGACCTCGATTCGATCAAGAAGGGCATCACGGTCAATGAGCAGGACCTGAAGACCTACTACGAGCAGAACATTGCCAAGGTCACCGGCCAGGAGGAGCGGCGCGCCAGCCACATCCTAATTGCGGTGCCCAAGGGTGCCTCGGCTGCGGATCGCGAGAAGGCCAAGGCCAAGGCCGAAGAGCTGCTGGCTGCCGTGCGCAAGAACCCCGAGCGCTTCGCGGAACTGGCGAAGAAGAATTCGCAGGACAGCAATTCGGCGGCCAATGGCGGCGACCTCGGCTTCAATCCGCGCAACGCGTTGACCAAGCCCTTCGAGGACGCCGTCTTCGCCATGAAGAAGGGCGAGATCGCGGGCCCGATCGAAACGGAGCTGGGCTACCACATAGCCAAGCTCACCGACATCAAGGAACCCAAGCAGCGCAGCTTCGAGGAAATGCGGCCCGAGCTCGAAGCGGAGCTGAAGAAGCAGCAGGCCCAGCGCAAGTTCGCGGAGACGGCCGACGCCTTCAGCAACGCCGTCTATGAGCAGTCCGACAGCCTCAAGCCCGCGGCAGAGAAGTTGAAGCTGGACATCAGGTCGGCAGCCAACGTGCAGCGCACGCCAGCGCCCGGTGCCACCGGCGTGCTCGCGAATCCGAAGTTCCTCACTGCACTGTTCGCGCCTGACAGCGTCGAGAAAAAGCGCAACACCGAAGCTATCGAGGTCGCGCCAAGCACCCTGGTGTCCGGCCGCATCGCGCAGTATTCGCCGGCGCGCACCTTGCCCTTCGCCGAAGTAAAGGACCAGGTGCGCCAGCGCCTGGTGGCGGCACGTGCGGCCGAACTGGCCAAGAAGGAGGGCGCCGAGAAGCTGGCCGCCTGGAAGGCCGCCCCTGCCAGCGCGAACCTGCCTGCGGCCGTGATCGTCTCGCGCCAGGATGCGGCACAGCAGCCGCCGCAAGTCGTCGACGCTGCGCTGCGCGCCGACCCCAGCGTCTTGCCTGCGTTCGTGGGCGTGGAACTGGGTGAGCAGGGCTACGCCGTGGTCAAGGTCAACAAAGTCGTTCCACGCGAAGCCCCGTCGCCTGAAGTCGCACAGCAGGAGCGCGACCAGTACGAGCAGTGGTGGAGTTCGGCCGAAACGATGGCTTACTACAACCTGCTCAAGGAGCGGTTCAAGGTGCAGATCCTGGTGCCGAAGCCCTAAGCGGGCAGCGCCAATGAAAAAAGCCGGCTCGAGAGCCGGCTTTTTTCATTCCAAGGGGCGTGGGTCACGTTCTTGGCGAGGCGGGATGAATCCGTTCACACAACGGGCATCGCAGGCAGGCCAGGCTCGTTCCGGCTTGCGGTCCACCAATGAGAGCCGCGCCTCCTGCGCCAGCTTGCAGCTCCATGCCTTGAACCGGACCGGGTCTTGGCACTTGACCTGCCTGTCTTCGGCCAAGGTGTCAAGGTGCCAAGGGGTGGCGGAGCGCAAACGTCGAGAAAGCGCCGAAGACCGCCCGTGCATTCAGGCGGAGCCGAGTCGCTTCACCCGCTCCTCGATTCGGGCGCGCAGGCGCCAGCGCCCCGCATCGGCGAGCATCCTGCCGGCCCATCGGAATACGTTGAACTCGCGCACGGTGCTGCGCAGGCTGGCCATTCGCTCGCGCTGCTCCGCCGCGGGCATCGTCGCGGCGCGGTACAGGGCGTCGGCGGTTTCCTCGACGTGATAGGGGTTGACGATCAAGGCCTCAGGCATTTCCCGTGCGGCGCCCGCGAAACGGCTCAGGATCAGCACCCCCTTGAGGTCGTCGCGGGCGGCCACGAATTCCTTGCAGACCAGGTTCATCCCGTCATGCAGACTGGTCACCACGCACAGATCCGCTGCGCGGAACAGCTCGGTCACCTCATCGTGCTCATGGTGCTCGGCGAGCAGGACCACCGGGGTGTAGCCTTCGCCGCCGAACCGCGCATTGATGCGATCAGCCAAGGACTGGACGCGGGTCTGGAAGTGCCGGTACTCGTCCAGCACGCTGCGCGTCGGCGCGGCAACCTGTACGAAGACGAACCGTCCGACGAATTCCGGTCGCTTTTCCAGCAACCGCTCCACCGCGTTGAGCCGTTCGAGGATGCCCTTGGTGTAGTCGAAGCGGTCGATGCCGACCGCGATGCAGGCCGACGGGGGCAGGCCCAGGTGCGCCACGACCTTGCTTCGGCATTCCGGCACAGGCGGTGCGGGCGTTTCGTGCGAGGGCCACTCGATCGAGATCGGATAGCTCTCCACGAGCGTGTCCTTTTCCTGGTAGGCGATCGTCGAGTGCTCGTGCTCGATGCGCGCCTCCAGGTACCGGTCCACCGTCTCGATGAAGTTCTTGCAGTGGTAGCGTGTGTGGAAGCCAAGGATCGTGCTGCCCAGTAGCCCTTGCAGAATTTCGCGCCGCCACGGGCAGATGCCGAAGGACTCCGGGTTGGGCCAGGGGATGTGCCAGAAAGTGAGGATGGTGGCGCGCGGCAGCCTCTCCCGGATCAGCGCGGGCAGCAGCGCGAAGTGATAGTCCTGAACGAGCACGACCGGGTCATCGCTGCGCGCCTCTTCCACCACCGCGTCGGCGAAACGCCGGTTGACTTCCTGGTAGGCAAGCCAGTCGGACTCTCGAAACACGGGCCTGACGTGTGCCACGTGGCAAAGTGGCCACATGCCCTCGTTGGCGAAGCCGTTGTAGTAGCCTTGTTCTTCTTCCGGCGTGAGCCAGATGCGCCGAAGCCAGTAATCGTCTTGGGCGGGGGGAACGCGTACCCTGTCGTCCGAGTCCACGACGTCGCGGTCGGCCGATCCGCTGCCGTGGGCGATCCAGGTGCCGGAGCACGCCCGCATCACGGGCTCTACCGCGGTCACGAGCCCGCTTGCCGGACGCTTCACGACAATGCCATCCGCGCTCCGCTCGTGGATGTATGGCTCGCGATTCGACACGACGATGACCTGGTCGCCACTGAGTTGGGTGCGCAGGAGTTGGCGCAGGCGGTCGGCGCTCCATTCGGCCTGCGGGCCCTGCGAGCGCCTGTATTCGTCTTCCAGGTCGCGCAGGCGGCTTCGCAGGTCTGCCGCCAGTGGCGCGAGTTCGGGTGCGGATTCCGTCGGTGCAAGCAGCACTTCGCCCCGCAGCAGCGCACGGGCACCGTTCACCCAGCCCCGCCAACTCAATTGCGCCACGAGCATCGTGATGAACGAAATGACAAGCCCCAGGGTGGCGATCATCCCGACCAGATACTTGCGAGTGTCCTGGCTTCGTCGTTCGATGAAGCTCAGATCGTGAAGCAGGACGATTCTCGCGATCACTGGCGGCTCGACCGTCGCCTCGGCCGAAGGCTCTGAATCGGCGATGGGAAGATGCGGGATGTCCAGTCCGAACTCGGCGCCCGAGACCGGTGTCGGCGGACCGCGATCGACAACGTCGCGCACGGCCACATGCACCGGACCGCCTCCCAGCGCGAGGTGGGGCTGGGCCTCCATGGCCACTTGGGCGGCTCTGGTGCAATCGAGTGAAGCGGGAAACCGCTCGCTCTTTTGCAGGAGCTGACCCTGCGCGCTGCAGACGCCGATCGCAAACAGGCGCTCGTCTTCGACGGCTCGATCGAACAGCGGGCGCAGTCGATTCATGCGGTTGTATTGCACCGCATCGGCGACCGAATCCGAGAGCGCATTGCCCACGAGGATGCCGCGGCTGGTGAGGTCACGACTGAACCAGCGCAGCGTCAACTTGTCGAAGACAGGCGCGGCAAGCCACGCAGCCGCCACCAGGGTGGCGACAAGCGGCAGGAGGAACCGGAGCTGGAGCCGGATGGTCTTCATGGCTCGATTGGGCTGCTTGGGTGGGGGAAAGTTCCACCACCGCGCAGGCAGTGGTGTTCGGAAGCCCCGGGGAACCCGGGACACGGGCGTCGGCCGCCGATGGCCAACCTGCGCAAATTATGCACCGTGGTGGATCACGGATGCATGGGCATCGGCATCGGTGGCTTGGCGAAGGCGATGGACGTCCATCGGTCCACCGAACGCAACCTAGTGCACCATCACGTCGCCGAGAAGTTGGCGTCAGCGCAGAAGGACGCGGTCGAGAAATTCGCCTTGCGGCTCGTTCTTGCAGCCGGCGCCGCATCCGCACATGCCGCCGTGCTCAAACTTGAGCGCTCAGCGCGCCAGTGGCGGGGGAAAGGGGGAAATGGCTGCCGGATCGGCAGCGCATATCGAGTGATCTGTGGGGTGGCTGATGGGACTCGAACCCACGACGACAGGAATCACAATCCTGGACTCTACCAACTGAGCTACAGCCACCGTAGAGTCCGCCATTATACGACGAGCTGCGCGGTCTTTTTCAGTTGACCATCACGAGTTTGCCCTTCACTTCGCGCGAACCCATGCGCGCATAGGCGGCCTTGAGCTCGGCCATGGGCATGGTGCCGTCGATCACTGGCTTGATCTTGCCTCCACCGTACCAGCGTGCGAGTTCCGCCATCATGGCTGCGTTGGCTTCGGGTTCGCGGCGGGCGAAGTCGCCCCAGAACACGCCGACCACCGCGGCGCCCTTGAGCAGCGTCAGGTTCAGCGGCAGGGACGGGATCGGGCCGGAGGCAAAGCCGACCACCAGGTAACGTCCGCGCCAGGCGATGGAGCGGAAGGCGGGCTCGGCGAACTCGCCGCCTACCGGGTCGTAGATCACGTCCGGGCCCTTGCCGTCGGTGGCGGCCTTGATGGCGTCGCGCAAATTCTCGCGGCCGTAGTTGATCGTGGCGTCGGCGCCGATGGAGCGGCACAGTTCGCATTTCTCGTCGCTGGAGGCCGCGGCGATCACGCGTGCGCCCACCGCCTTGGCGATCTGGATCGCCGCCGTGCCCACGCCGCCAGCGGCGCCGAGCACGAGCACCGTTTCGCCCGCCTTGAGCTGGCCGCGATCGAGCAACGCATGGTGCGACGTGCCGTAGGTCATGATGAAGGCGGCGGCATCGACGAAGGCGAAGCCGGCAGGCAAGGGCATGCAGGCCGCCGCCGCGGCGATCACATGGGTGCCGAAGCCCCCGGTGCCGGACAGGCAGGCCACATGCTGTCCCACCTGGACCTGGGTGACGCCTTCACCCACGGCTGCGACCACGCCGGCGTACTCCGAACCAGGCACGAACGGCAGCGGCGGCTTGAACTGGTACTTGTTCTGGACGATCAGGAGATCAGGGAAATTCAGGCTCGCCGCCTTGATGTCGATGAGGACTTCGCCGGCCTGGGGTTGCGGGGTGGGCAGTTCCTTCCACTGCAAGGCGTCCACGCCGGTCGGGTTCTCGCAAAGCCAGGCATGCATCTCGTACGTCTCCGAAAAAAATCTGTCGCGTCATCATAGGCTTACGGGAATGGGCCGTTTGTCTCTGCGGCGACCGGCGCCCCCTACAATGGATTTCATTCGTGGCAATCATGAAAATCCTGCTCTCCAATGATGACGGCTACCAGGCCCCCGGCCTCGTGGCCTTGTACGAAGCGATCAAGGACCTCGGTGAGGTCGAAGTAGTCGCCCCCGAGCACAACAACTCCGCCAAATCGAACGCGCTCACGCTCTATCAGCCATTGACGGTTCGTCAGGCGAACAACGGATTTCGCTACGTCAACGGCACACCAGCAGACTGCGTGCATGTGGCCTTGACGGGCTTGCTTGGCTACCGGCCGGACCTGGTGGTGAGCGGCATCAACAACGGCGCGAATATGGGCGATGACACCATCTATTCCGGCACTGTCGGTGCCGCGATGGAAGGGTATCTGTTCGGCGTTCCCGCCATTGCCTTCTCGCAGACCCAGAAGGGCTGGGCGCATCTGGAGTCGGCGGCGCGCAAGGCGCGGGACCTGGTGCAGCGTCTGATCGGCGAGAGCGCGCCGGAGAGCTCGCCCTGGCTGCTCAATGTGAACATCCCGAACCTCGCTTACGAGGAGCTCAAGCCGTTCAAGGTGTGCCGACTGGGCCGGCGCCACGCTGCCGAAAAGGTGATGACGCAGACCAGTCCGCATGGCGAGACCCTGTACTGGATCGGCGGCGCAGGACCGGCCAAGGACGGTGCGGAAGGCACGGACTTCCACGCCACGGCAAGCGGCCACGTGTCCATCACGCCGCTGAAAGTCGATTTGACGGACCACGAGGCGCTGCGCGACTGGGGGCGATCCATTCCTGGCGTGCGCCGCGAGGCCGCGGACGCATGACCCGGCGGCCGGGATTCCCCGCCACCCTGGACAGCGTCGCGCGAGGCGCCGCGGCGAAACCGCCGGTGCCTCGTACAAGCGCGCCAGCCGTCGCGCCGGCGCCTGGCGGTGTGGGTCCGGACTCCCAGGCGGTTCGCACGCGCATGGTGCAGAAGCTTGCGGCACAGGGCGTCACCGATACGCAGGTGCTGGCGGCGATGGGCTCCATCGAGCGCCACCGCTTCGTCGACTCCGCGCTGGTGAACCAGGCCTACGAAGACACCAGCCTCCCGATTGGCCTGGGCCAGACGATTTCCAAGCCCAGTGTGGTCGCGCGCATGGTCGAACTGCTGATGGCTGGCAGGCGCGACGCTTCGGGCAAGCTGGGGCGCGTGCTCGATGTGGGCACCGGCTGCGGCTATCAGGCGGCGGTGTTGAGCGTGGTCGCCTCCGAGGTGTATAGCATCGAGCGGCTGCGCGGGCTGCACGACAAGGCGCGCGAGAACCTGCGGCATTTCAGGCTCGCGAATGTGCATCTGCTCTTTGGCGACGGCATGGCCGGCTATGCCAAGGGCGCGCCTTACGCGGGCATCATCGCCGCCGCCGGCGGCGAAGCGGTGCCGCAGGCCTGGTCGCAGCAACTGGCGGTGGGGGGGCGCATCGTGGCGCCGATCACCACGGCCACGGGCCAGCAGGCGCTGGTCGTGATCGAGAAAAAAAGTGAACGTGAACTGCAACAAAGTGTGCTCGAGGCTGTTCATTTTGTCCCCCTAAAATCGGGCATCGCTTGAAGGGATACAACAAGATGTTTGAGATGCGCGGATGGAGAGCAGGGGCAGCAGCCGCATGCGCTGCGATGGTGCTGGCCGGGTGCGCATCGAAGTCCCACACGCCGGCTCCAGTGGAAGATCGAAGCGTGGGCACACGCGCGACGGCGACTCCTGCGGTGGTCGAGCCCACCAAAGCGCTTCCCGGTGCGGAGAACGCGGGCAAACCTGGTTACTACAGCGTGCGTCCTGGTGACACCTTGATTCGCATTGCGCTGGACAGTGGACAGAACTGGCGGGACATCGCGCGCTGGAACAGCCTGGAGAATCCGAACGTCATCGAAGTGGGCCAGGTGCTGCGCGTGATTCCGCCGATCGCAGCGCCGGTCGAGGTCGCTGCGGCACGCCCCGTGCCTGCGCCGGCACCGGCCGCGCCCGTGGCGCCCGCCACCACGACCAACCCGCCGCGCCCGGTCGCCTCCGCGACCGTGGCGGCACCTGTTGCGCCCGCCGCCTCGGCGGCTGCCTCCACGCCGTCGGCGCCTGTGGTTGCGAGTATTCCGCCCAGCACGACGCAACCGAGCGCACCGGCGGGTGAGGACGAGGTCGCCTGGATCTGGCCGACGGCCAACGGGGGATCCGTGCTGGCCGGCTTCGACGAGCAGCGCAACAAGGGGCTGGATATCGGCGGCAAACAAGGCGATCCGGTGCTGGCCTCTGCGGACGGCCGCGTCGTCTATGCCGGCGCGGGCCTGCGCGGTTACGGCAACCTGATCATTCTCAAGCACAACAACACGTTTCTCTCCGCTTACGCCCATAACCAGACTTTGCTGGTGAAGGAAGACCAGACGGTGCGCAAAGGACAGAAGATCGCGGAGATGGGAAGTAGCGACGCGGACCGGGTGAAATTGCACTTCGAGATTCGCCGACAAGGCAAGCCGGTCGACCCATCGCGATACCTGCCATCGAGGTGACACATGCGACAGCGCAACGGACATGCCAAGCCTGCGGCGGCCGGTGCGACTGAGAATGCGGAGCGCATCGTGGTGCGCGAAATCCACACGACACCCGACGCCGAGGAAGAACCCAATCCGCGGGAAATTCCGCCCGAATTCGCGGGTGAATCAAGCGACACGCTGACGCTGTACCTGCGCGACGTGCGGCGCACCGAGCTATTCACCGCTCCCCAGGAGTTCGAAACCGCCAGTCGGGCCCGGGCGGGTGATTTCGATGCGCGCCAGTCCATGATCGAACACAACCTGCGGCTGGTGGTCAGCATCGCCAAGGGTTATCTCGGACGTGGCGTGCCCCTGTCGGACCTGATCGAGGAGGGCAACCTCGGCCTGATGCACGCGATCGACAAGTTCGAGCCCGAACGCGGCTTCCGCTTTTCGACCTATGCCACCTGGTGGATTCGCCAGTCGGTCGAGCGCGCGGTGATGAACCAGGGCCGTGTCATCCGCCTGCCCGTGCACGTGGTGCGCGAATTGCAGCAAGTGCTGAGGGCACGCCGCATGCTCGAGAACGATCGGGGTCTTGCTGCGGCGCGCGGATCCCGCGATGGCGATGCCGTTCGGGTCGAGGATGTGGCCGCCCTGCTGGGGCGCAATGCCCAGGACGTCGCCGAACTGCTGGCGATGGCCGAGGCGCCCAAGTCGCTCGACGCCGCCATCGACCGCGGCGAGGATGACCATACGCTGGCGGACGTCATGCCGGACGAATTCGCCGCCGATCCCACGGGCGTGACGCACAACCGCGAGGTCGAGCGTTTGTTGAACAACTGGATCGACGCACTGTCGCATCGCGAGAAAGAGGTGCTGGAGGGCCGGTTCGGGCTGCATGATCGCGAGCCCGAGACACTCGAGGTGCTCAGCGACCGGCTCGGCCTGACGCGCGAACGGGTGCGGCAGATCCAGAACGAGGCCCTCTTGAAATTGCGCCGGCACATGACGCGCAGCGGGATCAGCAAAGAGGCCTTGCTCTAGGGTGGCCGACCCGCCTGCTACAGTCGGGCCATGGCTTGGCCCGTGCTTGTTTTCGACATCGAATCCATCCCCGACATAGCAGGATTGCGCCAACTGCGCACCGACCCGGAGGATGCCTCCGACCAGGAGGTCTACAAAGCCTGGTGCGAGGAGCGGGCGAGCGAGGGCAAGTCCGATTTCATGCCGCTGCACCTGCAGCGCGTGCTCGTGATCAGTTGCGTGTTCCGCAACGCGGAGGGGTTGCGCGTGCACTCCTTTGTCGACCGCGACAACGCCAGCGAAGGCAAGGTGATCCAGACCTTCTTCAACGCGCTGGAGAAGCATGCGCCTCAACTCGTGAGCTGGAACGGCGGTGGTTTCGACCTGCCGGTGCTCCACTACCGCGGCCTACGCCACGGCGTCGTCGCCAACAAGTACTGGGACATGGGCGAGGACGACCGGGACTTCAAGTTCAACAACTACATCAGCCGCTATCACATGCGCCACCTGGACCTGATGGACTTGTTGGCGCTCTATCAGCCGAAGAACAACGCCCCGCTGGATACCATGGCCAAGCTGTGCGGCTTCCCGGGCAAGCTCGGCATGGACGGTTCGCAGGTCTATACGACCTACCTGGAAGGCAAACTCGAAGACATCCGTCGCTACTGCGAGACCGACGTGATGAACACCTACCTGATGTACTGCCGCTTCCAGAAGATGCGGGGGGGCCTGACCGAGGCCGAGTACGAGCAGGAAATCGCGTTCGTCAAGAACACCTTGGTGGCACTGCCGCCGGCCGAAGCGCACTGGCAGGAGTACCTGAGCGCCTGGAAGTGACGGTGTTATTGGGCGACCGGCCTCACCCCATGAGTGTGGCTGCAGCCTGACGGTCCTGGCGTCATCTCGCGCATGCCTACGGCCGCTTGGGTAGCGTGTTCTTGTGGATCTTTCCGTCCTTCATGATGAGGACGAAGTTCTTGGCGGGGTCCTCGATGAGATGGATGTTCTCGATCGGGTTGCCATCGACGAGAAGCAGGTCGGCCAGCGCGCCTTCTCGGACGACGCCGAGCTTGCCGGGGTAGGGATTGCGCTTGCCGGACAGCGCCAGCAGTTGAGCGTTGGTCCCAGTGGCCATGGCGAGCACTTCAGCGGGGCTGTACCAACGGACCAGCTTGGTCAGCAGTTCCCCATGACGTGGGGCGAGCCCCGGTGAGAACAGGATGTCCGTGCCGAACGCCGTCTTGATCCCGTACTTCTTCGCGAACGCGAAGGTCTTGTCCGTCCCTGCGAATACTTCCAACGCCTTGGCGCGTTCCGTCGATCCGGGCGGAAATGCGCCGGCCATTTCGTCGGGGAATGCCTGGATGCTCAACCAGATCCCTTTCGCGGCGATCAGCTTAGCGGTCGCTTCGTCCATCAGGTGGCCGTGTTCGATGCATTTCACGCCGGCGGCGATCGCGCGCTGGATCGCGGCCGACGTGTATGCGTGGACGGTGACGTAGGTGCCCCAGTTCTCGGCCGCCTCGACGGCGGCGCGCAGTTCGGCTTCGGTGAAGGTGGATACGTCGAGCGGACTGTGAGGCGAGGCCACTCCGCCACCGGCGGTCAGCTTGATCTGGGATGCGCCCTGCATCAGCTGCTCGCGTACGCGCACGCGGACTTCATCAGGACCGTCGGCGATCATGGCGGCTCCGATCTGCTCCCCGCGAGACTGCGTAGCGCCCAGGGCGCGTGGCAACTCGAACGGCTGACGAAAGTCGCCGTGACCGCTGGTGACCGTGATCATCGCGCCCGAGGGGTAGATGCGCGGACCGGCGATGGCCCCCTCGTCGATGGCGCGCTTGAGCCCGAACGCCGGGCCGCCCATGTCGCGAACGGTCGTGAACCCGCGCATGAGAGTGGCCGTGGCCTCGGCGCCTGCGATCAAGTTCAGGTAGCTGATGTCTGCCGTGAGCAGCGTGGGGACCGAGGGCCGCACCAGCATCGTGTGCCAGTGCATGTCGATCAGCCCGGGCATCAACGTGCGCCCCCCGCCGTCGATCAGGACGGTGTCTGCGCTTCGATCGCTGGCAATGGGCGTCGATGAGATGCGCTCGATCCGGTTCCCGCGGATGAGGACATGCGACGGTCCGGAGAGCGGCCGACCGGTGCCGTCGAAGATGCGAACGTTCTGGATCACCGTTGAAGCCAGCGGTGGTGTTTGCGCATCGAGTGGCGCTGGGAATCCAAACAGAAGGGCAAAGGCGATTGCCCAGGCAATGACAACTGGCATGTTCTTCACCTCCAGGTTGAGGGCCACGATGAAGAGTGGGCTTGCCCCGGCTCTGCGGACACTTGCTTCAGCCCATTAGACCATCCTCAAACTGAGCAGGGCTCCCGCGCCAAGTCGTGCTCGAGGCGCTGCGCCCAATCAAATGGCAGCCTGCGACGTCTGGTGGCAGACCCTTGAACGGCTAACTTCGAGCACCTGAGACAATCGGGTGCATGACGGAAGGAAGTGACAAACAAGCGCTGCCGCCAGGTTGGCTGGAGGTGGATGCGCTCGACATCGAAGCGCGGGGCGTGGCCCGGCGGCCCGATGGCAAGGTGGTGTTCATCGAGGGCGCGTTGCCGTCCGAGATCGTTTCGGCGAATGTGCACCGCAAGAAGAACAACTGGGAACAGGGGACGCTGACCGAGATCCATCGTGAATCGTCGCAGCGCACCGATCCGCGGTGTCCGCACTTCGGCCTGCACGATGGCGCCTGCGGCGGCTGCAAGATGCAGCATCTGCATCCGGCGGCGCAAGTGGCGATCAAGCAGCGGGTGCTCGAGGACAACCTCTGGCACCTGGGCAAGGTCAAGGCCGAGACTGTTCTGCGCCCGATCGAAGGCCCGGCCTGGGGCTACCGCTGGCGGGCACGCTTTTCGGTGCGGCACGTGCGAAAGAAGGGCGCCGTGCTGGTCGGCTTTCATGAACGCAAGAGCCGCTACGTGGCCGACATGCGTGAGTGCCACGTGGTGCCCACGCACGTCAGCGAATTGCTGCTGCCCTTGCGCGAGCTGATCGGCTCGATGGAGGCGATCGAGACATGCCCGCAGATCGAACTGGCCTGTGGCGACGAGGTGACGGCGCTGGTGCTGCGCCATCTCGAGCCGCTCAGCGAGGGCGACATCGCGAAGCTGCGCGCCTTCGCCCAAGAACATGCGGGCGTGCAATGGTGGTTGCAGCCGAAGGGGCCTGATTCGATCCGCCTGCTCGACGAGGGCGGGCCGGAACTGGCCTACGGCTTGCCCGAATTCGGTATCCGGATGCCGTTCAGGCCGACCGACTTCACCCAGGTCAATCCGCACATCAACCGCGTGCTGGTCTCACGCGCGCTGCGGCTGCTGGACGTGCAGGCCGGCGATCGCGTCATCGACTGGTTTTGCGGCCTGGGAAATTTCACCTTGGCGCTGGCCACGCAGGCCGTGCAGGTGCTGGGCATCGAAGGCAGCGAGGCGCTGGTGGCGCGGGCCCGGGAGAACTGCCGCCGCAACCGGGAGGAGCGTGCCATGGCCCTGGGCCAGGTGGACTTCGCGGCGCGCAACCTGTTCGAGATGACGGCGCAGCAGCTGGTTGCCGATGGCCGCGCGGACCGCTGGCTCGTCGATCCGCCGCGAGAGGGTGCCTTCGCGCTGGCCAAGGCGTTGGCCGACCTGCACGGCCAGCCGCCTGGCGATGACTGGACGCCACCGCAGCGCATCGTCTACGTCAGCTGCAACCCGGCGACGCTGGCACGCGATGCCGGACTGCTGGTGCATCAGGCTGGCTACCGCTGCAGCGCGGCGGGCGTGGTCAACATGTTCCCGCACACGGCACACGTCGAATCGATCGCGGTTTTCGACCGCTGAAAGAAGAAGGGCCGCGAATGCGGCCCTTGTCGTCTGTTGGAACTCTGGTTATTCGCGCTCGCCACCCATGATTCCCAGCAGCGCCAGCAGGCTCTGGAATACGTTGAAGGCGTCCAGGTACAGCGCCAGCGTCGCGCTGATGTAGTTGGTCTCGCCGCCGTCCACGATTTGCTTCAGGTCGTAGAGCATGTAGGCGCTGAAGATGCCGATGGCCATCACGCTGATCACCAGCATGCCGGTGGTGGACCCGACGAACACGTTGATGATGCTGCCCACTACGAGGGCCAGCGCGCCCACCAGCAGGAACTTGCCCATTCCGGACAAGTCGCGCTTGATGACGCTGGCCAGCGTAGCCATCACGAAGAACACGCCGGCGGTGCCGCCGAAGGCTGTCATCACCAGGCTGGGGCCATTCTTGAAGCCCAGCACGAGGCCGATCAGTCGTGACAGCATCAAACCCATGAAAAAGGTGAAGCCGAGCAGCACGGCCACGCCCGCGGACGAATTCTTCGTCTTCTCGATCGCGAACATGAAGCCGAAGGCGCCGCCGAGGAACACCATCAGCCCGATGCCCGGCGACAGGGTCCTCATGACGCCCGTGGCGACACCGACCCAGGCGCCGAGCACCGTGGGGATCATGCTCAGGGCGAGCAGCCAGTAGGTGTTGCGCAAGACCTTGTTGCGCGCCTCGACTGACGGTGCATAGCCGTAGTCCAGGGTCTGGATGCGGTCGTTCATGTCCAAGCTCTCCTTTGCCGTTGGGCTTTAGATGCGCGCATTCTAGGATGGTTCAAGGTGGCTACGGGATCGCCGCAGCGGCCAGCTCCTCCTGAGCGACTATGCTTGCTGACCATGAAAAGCAAACCTGTGCTCGAACTGGCCGACCTCAAGGCCATCGCCGCGGCGGCGGAAGCCGAGGCGCTCAAGAACAACTGGGCAGTGTCGATTGCCATTGTCGATGACGGCGGCCATCTGCTGTGGCTGCAGCGGCTGGATGGTGCACCGCCGATCTCGGCCCACATTGCGCCGGCCAAGGCCAATACGGCGGCGCTCGGCCGACGCGAAAGCCGGGTCTACGAGGAGATGATCAATGGCGGGCGCGTGTCGTTCCTGAGTGCGCCCGACCTGAAGGGGTTGCTTGAAGGCGGGGTTCCGATCGTGAAGGACGGCCAGTACTTGGGCGCCGTAGGGGTCAGCGGCGTCAAGTCCACCGAAGACGCGCAAATTGCGCGTGCAGGCATCGCCGCAATCGGGCTGTAACGCGGCGGGCCAGGCTATTTCGTGAGGATCAGCTTGCCCAGGCGCGTCGCCTGCAAGCGATAGACCTCGCCGTTATGGGCGATTTCAAGTAGCCGCCGTCCGCGCAGCAGTTCCTTGCTGGCAATGGGCGCGGGCCGGTCGCCCGCTACCGAAAGGCAGGTCCCGGCGGGGCTGTCCGTGGCAGCCGGCGTGTCGACGGACTTGGCGAAGCTCGTCGTCATTGCGGCTTCGGCTCCGTGATGAATCCGATCTTGCGCAGCCCCGAACGTTGCGCGGCGGCCATTGCCTGCGCGACCGACTCGTAGCGGGAATTCCGGTCGCCTCGGATGTGCAGTTCGGGCTGGGGATCGCGTCGCGCCTCGGCTTGGAGGCGAAGCTCCAGATCCTTCTCGGCCACCGGCTGCTCGTTCCAGTAGTACTGGCCCTGGGCATCCAATGAAAGGCGGATCGTCTGCGGCGGGGTGTCCTGCTGGACATTGCTGGCGCGCGGCAAATCGATGTTCACCGCATGCTTCATCACGGGCACCGTGATGATGAAAATAATGAGTAGAACCAGCATGACGTCGACCAGCGGCGTCATGTTGATTTCGTTCATCACCTCGTCGGTGTCGTCCTGCGTGCCGAAGGCCATGGCTTCAGGCCCCCTTCAGGATGGGGACGAGCCTGGTCACGGCGGTCGAAGAAACGCGGGCGCCGGTGATGAAGTGTGCGTGCAGATCGTGGGCGAAGCGATTCAGTTTCGACAGCACGCTCTTGCTGCCGCGAACCAGGGCGTTGTAGCCGAGCACGGCGGGAATCGCCACAGCCAGGCCCAGGGCCGTCATGATCAGCGCCTCGCCAATGGGGCCGGCCACCTTGTCGATGCTGGCTTGGCCGGCGGTGCCGATCGTCAGCAGCGCGTGGTAGATGCCCCATACGGTGCCGAACAAGCCGACGAAGGGCGCGGTGGAGCCGACCGAAGCCAGCACCGCCAGTCCGGATTGCAGGCGGGCCGTCGATTCGTCGATCGAATTGCGTAGCGTGCGCGTAAGCCATTCACTCGCGCCCAGGGAATCGTGCAATTGGGGCTGCGCGTTGTGATGAGCCGCCGCGTCCCGGCCCTCCAGGGCTAGCGCACGAAAGGGGTCGGCGGGGTCGGTGCCCAGCCTGTTGAGGCCATCCGCGAAATCGGCGGCGTGCCAGAAGCTCTCGATCAGGCGCGACTGGCGCGCATAGCGGCCCAGGTCCAGGGCCTTGATGATGATCACCATCCAGGAGGCGAGCGACATGGCCAGCAGCAGTACGGCGACGCTCTTGGTGACCAGATCGCCCTGATTCCACAGGTGCGCAAGTCCGAATTGGGATTCCATGTGGCGCTTACTCCAAGTTTCTTGATCGTTCTATTGATTCGTCGAGCACGTAGTTCACGGGCGCGTCGTACCACATGGCCTGCGGCACGCCCCCGACCTTGCCCGGGACATACCGGCATTTCAGGATGTAGTCGAGCGCGGCCAGGTCCAGGCGCTCGTATCCGCTGGATCGCTTGAGCTCCGCTTTCTGAGGCGTGCCGTCGGCGCCGACCAGCACCCGCACCAGCACGCGGCCTTGTTCGCCCATGCGCCGGCTGAGGGGCGGATAGCTCGCCCTCGGGTTTTGCAGGTAGGCCGCCTCGGTGGAGGGCAGTTGCACCGTCGGTGGAGCAGGCGGCGCAGGTGGCGCGGCGGCGGCCACGGCGTCTGTGATCGGTGCCGGGGGATGGGGAGTGGGGACACCGGAGGGTGCGTTGGGTGCCGGCGTCGGCTCGGTAATGGCCATCGGTTGCGGGGCAGGCGGCGGCGCGGGGACTTTCTTCGCGACCTGCTTGACGGGCGCAACCTTGGGCTGCGGCGCTGGCGGCGGCGGTTCGGCCTTGAGTGCCGGCGGGGCCATCATTTCGGCAAGCATTTGCACCGGCACCACCACCTCGACTGCACGCTGCAGCAGGCCAGCATGTAAGGCCCAGAGGGCAGCGACATGGAACAGCACGACGCCGCAGGCGACAAGTGTGTTGTGGCTGATTCGGGGCACCTGCTGCGTAGCCAGCACGTCGTATCCAGACTGCGCGGACCCACGGCGGCTCACGGTGGCCGTCATCGACGCATCACCCACCAGGTGGATGCCAGGACGAGCATCAGGCTGCCGGCGAGGCAGGAGACGAGGGCCACGCAGGGCCTCCGTGAGCGCAAGTCGCTTGACGGATACCCGCCACCGGATGGGTGGCGCTGCACTGGGCGACGACGTCGCGGGCGCAGCCTTCGCACTGGCCACATTGGGTGGCGACTCCCAGCTCGAACTGGATGTCGTCGAAGCTCATTCCCGCGCGGACATGGTTTGCGATTTCGCGGTCGGAGACGCGGCGGCAGACACAGATGATCATGTTGGGACCCGGTTACTGGCTGGGGTTTGAGTCAACGTTCGGTCGATTATAAATACGAATCGGTCGCATTTGCAATATTCGTGAAGAGCGCAGTTGAGTTGGACGCGGGCGGGCCGAGAGTGACCGGTGGCGTCGCGTTTCAAGCGACCGTCAGATCAAGCCGTGCGGGATCATGCATGGATGGGCGAAGCCCGATCGGCTTTCACGGGGAAATTGGTTGGCGTAGGGTTTGGCTCGACCGCTACGTGGCCAAAACTACGACAACCGCTGCAGCACATCAGGGCCGGCCTCGGATGGATGGCGCAGTCCGCACTGCGCCATGGCCAGTTCCAGTTCGTCGGTCAGCAGGCGCAGCATGTGAGCAACGCCCATTGCGCCCGCGACGCTCAGGCCATGGATCACTGGGCGCCCGACGAGTACCGCGCGCGCGCCCAGCGCCAGCGCCTTCAGAACATCCGTGCCGCGCCGGATGCCGCCGTCAACAAGCAGGGGCAGGGCGTCACCCACGGCGTCGGCAATGCGGGGCAACGCCGCTGCGGTGGCGGGCGCACCGTCGAGCGTGCGGCCGCCGTGATTGGAAACGATGATTCCGCCGACGCGCAGCCGCGCCGCTTCGCGCGCGTCTTCGGGATGCAGGACCCCCTTGAGCAGGAAAGGCAGCCGGGTCTGCGATTGCAGCCAGGCGACGTCGTCCCAGGTCAGCGCCTGCGCGAGTAGCTCGCGCAAAGACTGCGGTGCCGAGGTTTGGCCGCTGGCGCCCGGAACGCCGACACGGGGCGCGCGCACGCTGGCGTCCACGGTCAGCACGAGTGCCTCGAAACCGGCGGCTTCCGCTGCCCGCACTTGTTCCAGCGTGGCGGATCGGCCATTCAGGAAATAGAGCTGATACCACAGTGGGCCGCGCCCCTTGTCGTTGCACACCGCTTGGATTACGGTGTCCATCGGCACGCTGGATTGCGCACTCAGCACCAGCCCCACGCCTTGTGCTGCGGCGGCCAGCGCAGTGGCGAGTTCGCCGTCGGCATGGGCGAGCTGTTGCAGCGCCATCGGCGCGACCAGTAGCGGCGACGGCCACTTGCGCCCAAACAGCACGGTGTCCAGATGGAGGTCAGCCAGCGACCGCAACACCCGCGGCCAAAGCGCGAGCGCATCCCAGCCCGATACGTTGGCGCGTGCAGTCAGGCCATTGCCCGCGCAGGCGGAAAAATAGGCCCAAGCCTGCGGGTCCATGCGTTGCCGGGCCAGGGATTCGTAGTCCGCGAGTCCGCGGATGGTGTCCGGGATCGCTTGCAGTGCGGGCGTGTTCAAGTGTCAGCCCACATCCGCAGCAGGTTGTGATAAGTGCCTGTGAGCGCGACTGTGGTCGGGCTTTCGCCGCTTTCCGTGCGCAGAGCGATCAGCGCATCGTCAAGCTCCAGCAGCAGACGCCGCTTTTCCTGGTCCCGCACCATGCTCTCGATCCAGAAGAAGGAAGCCAACCGCGCGCCGCGCGTCACCGGCGTCACTTCGTGCACGCTGGTACCGGGGTACAGCACCGCGTGTCCGGCGGGCAGCTTGACGCGCAGTGGTGCCGCGGACCCGTGAACCACCAGCTCGCCGCCATCGTAGCTGTCCGGATCGGCAAAGAAGACCGTGCAGGACAGATCGGTGCGCACGCGAGTACCGTTGTCGCCGAAGCGGATGGCGTTGTCCACATGACAGCCGTAGTGGTTGCTTGCGCCGCTGTAGCGGTTGAATTGCGGCGGGAACACCCTTTTCGGCAGCGCAGCGGCAAGGAAGCGAGGCGAGCGCTCCAGCGCACGTGTCAGCAGTAGCTGCAGCCCGCGCTCCGTTTCGCTGCCTCGGGCCAGCTGCTCGTTGTTCTTGGCGAGCACGGCCTGGGCGCCGGCAGTCACCCGCCCATCGACCCATTGGGCGCCCTCGAGTAGACGGCGAACCTCGCTCAATTCCTCTCTGGAAAGTAGTTCAAAGGTCAGCACCATGGGTGTTCCAGGTAGTGTTCAGGGGGCCGCGTCTAGAAGCGCGCAGACAAGGTCATCTGCAACAGCCGGCCCGTGCCCGGGACGTAGTGGCCGCGGTACAGCGAGTCGCCGTAGTACTTGTTTGCCACGTTCGTGAGGTTGCCTCTGAGGCTGAACTGGTCGTTGATCAGGTACTCGGCCATGAGATCGACGGTGGCGAAGCCGGGGGCCTCCCAGGGCGGCGCAGTAACGTCGGCCGGCGCCTGGCTGCTGCGGAAGTTGACACCGCCGCCCGCGCGCCATTTCGGCGTGAACTGGTAGGTCGTCCAGACCGTGCCGCTGTGCTTCGGGGTCAGGCCAGGACGATCTCCGACGCGGTTGCCGGCGGTGGTGGCGGTGGGCGCGGCCTCGTCGACTCGGGCGATCGGCATCCACATGTACGACCCGAACACCTCCCACGCGGGCGTGATGCGCCCGGCCATGTCGATCTCGAAACCGGCGGTGTGGCGCTTGCCGCTCAGGAGCAGCCGTGTAGCCGCGGTATCCGAGTCCGTGTTGCGCTCATGTAGTTTGGCCGAGTAGAAGAGGGCGAGGCGCGTGGAGACACGGCGATCGGCCGAGTCGAGCTTGGCGCCCAACTCGTAGTTCTGGCTTTCTTCAGGGGGCGTGTTTGCGCTCAGCGCGTTGTACGAGTAAGTGTCGCCCGAGGTGTTGAACGAGTTGCCCCAGGAGAAGTGGTAGGAATGGAAAGCATCGGGCTGGTACAGCACCCCGGCGCGCCCGCTCCAGTTGCCGATCGTCTGCTGGTACTGCGTCGTGGTGACGGGGCCCGGCGCATTCTGCGGAATGGTGAACTGGTTGTACTGTCCATCCATGTAGTCGTAGCGCACGCCGCCCAGCAACTTCCACACGCTCGTCAGTTGCACCAGATCCTGGGCGTACACGCCGATCGCTTTCGAGATGAAGCTGTTGTTCTCGCGCAGGACGCGCAGGCCTTCGTTGATGGATGCGCCGTCGTCCGGCGTGCCGATGGTGGTGGTCGGCTTGATCAGCGTGACGCCGCCCTGGGCGGCCTCGCGGGCCGCGAACACCGTTTTCTCTTCGCGCGAAAAATCCACGCCCGCCTGCACGTCGTGCCTGACGCTCCACGCGTCGAACTTCGTCGAGAGGTCGCTCTGCCACTGCAGCGTGTCCATGTCCTGGATCTTGAGGTTGTTGCCGCGCGTGAGCACGGTGGCCGGGCTCAAGGTGGCGATGTCGGCCGCCAGCTTGTTCGGCTGCAGGTTGGCGGCCGCAAAGCGGATCGCGCTGGCGCGTAGGTCGCGGGCGAACGAACCGGCGCGCAACTGGGTGCGCAGTTCGCTGCCGTCGTTGAACCGGTGCACATGACGGAGTCCAGCGACCTTGGCTTCACTCTTGTTGAAGTCGGAAGCCATGCCGTAGTAGTTGGTGGGGTCCTGGCCTGGGATCAGGGTCTGCGTGCTGTTGTCCTGGCTGGCCTGCGGCT
>Ga0207853_1000050_pt1 | contig 32390 bp, 25 predicted proteins | sample LuqExpMetagenom6_FD_187764 | JGI IMG/M metagenome (GOLD analysis project Ga0207853, IMG submission 187764) | Tropical forest soil microbial communities from Luquillo Experimental Forest, Puerto Rico - Sample 6 (SPAdes) | ecosystem: Environmental > Terrestrial > Soil > Tropical forest ...
GGGCGCGGCGGCAAGCCGGTTCGCAAGGCGCATCGCAAACCCGGCCGCAAATAGCCGAGAGCGGATTGGTGGCGGTGATCGCTTCCAGAGCCCCTTCCGTGTCGCCATTCCAGATCAGACCAACATAGGAGCCAACATCGGTGCCGATCGGACAGGCCACCTGACAAGGCGGTGGAACATAGTGGGGGAGCGCGCTTTGATCGGTCTTCAGATCAACGGAAAAGGGTTTGCAACCGGCCATCTTATGCCACCTTGGTCAGAACATCATCGGCGATGCCGCGATAAGAAGGATCGTATTCAAGCCCAGTGATGGCCGCCGCCTCCGGCGTCAGCGCCACCAGATCAGCGCGAGAGAGCTGGCGGAAATCGCTGTGTCCCAGCGCGGCGGTGAGCGCCGCAATCTGCCAACGCACCGATTCCAGATAACGATGGATGGCTTGCGCCTGCAGATCGAGCTTGTAGCGGGCTTCGTGTTCAGGATCCTGCGTGGCGATGCCGGTGACGCAATTGCCGACATGGCATTGCATGCAAGAGATGCAACCACCGGCGATCAGCGCCGCGGTGCCCATAGCAACCGCACTCGCACCCAACGCCAGAGCCTTCACAGCATCAATGCCATCCTTGATACCACCCATGAGCACGATCGGCATATCGCCTTTGTGCCCGATTTCATTGAGACCATCGAGCGCTTCTTGCAGCGCCGCCAAGGTCGGAATGCCGACATTCTCCAGGACTTCGGTAGAGGCAGCGCCGGTAGAACCTTGCAAGCCGTCGAGCTGGACAAAATCAAAACCGTCCTTATAGGCGATCTTGATATCATCACGGACGCGGCCAGCTCCCATCTTGATCGAGATTGGCTTTTGGTAAGAGGTCGCCTCACGCAGCTCTTCAACTTTGATGACGAGATCGTCGGCACCGAGAATGTCGGGATGGCGCGAGGGCGAGCGCAAATCGATGCCCGCTGGAATGCCACGGATGGCAGCGAGTTCCTTGGTCACCTTCTTCGCCATCAACTGGCCGCCGAGACCAGGTTTGGCGCCCTGCGAGATATAAATCTCCAAGACATCGGCGCGCAGCATGTCATGGATATTCCAGCCGAGACGTCCGGAAAGACACTGATAGATGAGCTGAGCCGCTTCGGCCCGCTGTTCCGGCAGCATACCGCCCTCGCCGGTGTTCTCGACAATGCCGGAGAGACGCGAAGCGCGGGCCAGCGCGATCTTGGTCGATTTCGACAGCGCGCCATAACTCATCGGCGCGATCAGCACCGGCATCGACAGCGACAACGGCTTGGCACCGAAGCGGTCACCCAACGTCATATCGAGTTTGACCGATTTGAGCGGATCACCGCTACCAAGACGTGACGGATCAAACTTCAGCGCGATGTCGGTGAAATGCGGCACTGCTTTGGAGGCGCCATAGCCGCGGATGCGGTAACGCCCGGTCTGGCTCTTCACCGCAATATCTTCGGTGACCTTGGCGTTCCAATACGTGCCTTCGGAACTGAAGACCGTATGCGGCAAAGGCCTTGCGATGGGTTCGGACACGCCATAACGCAGCTTGGTTCCGGCATTAACAATCTTCTTGAACGTGCCGGTGAAAGCGACATCGTATTTTTTCAGAAAAGCGGTGATCTCGCGCAGGTCTTCCTCGGTGATATCAACGAGCTTGGTATCAGACCCCATGCTGATGATATTGCCCCCGACAAAAATCGCCCCGCCGGTCATATCCTCGCCGACACGATCGCCGGAATCGCCAAGGATGATCATGCGGCCGCCATACATCATGTAACCGGCAAGAAAGCTGGCATTGCCGCAACACAGAAGCGTACCGGACTTCATCACCTGCCCAGCCCGGCTTCCGACATTGCCTTTGACCACCACTTCGCCGCCGCGCAACGCGACACCAGCGATAGCTCCGGCATTGCCGCCAACCACGACCGAACCGGCATAGAGAGAGTCCCCCACACCCCAGCCGACATTGGATTCAACATCGAAATCGGCGCCATGCGAGAGACCGGCACAGAAATATCCGGCTGAACCTTTGACCTTTACCCGTACTGGCGCGACCAGACCGACGCCGATGTGATGGCGGGCATCGGGATTGTGGATTTCAATATCCTCACCATTGGCGGCAGCGGTGCGCATGAGCGCGTTCGCCTCGCGAACCGGTGTGGCGGCAAGATCTATCGTGACCATGTGCGCGATGTTCCAGGTGCGGGCTCGGAGGTGGCCAAAGGACGGCCAGGAAAGAGCCTGTTGAGCGAAACTTCTTCCGAAGCGATGGCCACCAGGCTGTCGTCTTCATACATGACCATCGGCTTGGCCGCGAGGCGGTCCTTGGCGTAGCCGATGCCGTTCTTGGTCGAAACCAGGAAAGAGAAAGTGCCGTCGAGATCGTCGACCGATTCCTCAAGCGCAGTTTCGAGCGAGATTCCTTGCGCCAGCTTGTCGGCAAGATAAACCGCGATCAACTCACTGTCGTTGTCCGTGCGGAATTCGAAGCCACGCACTTCCAGACGACGGCGCATCTTCCAGTAATTGGTGATCTGGCCGTTATGGACGATGGCGATGTCGGCAAAGCCTGTGGCCCAGAAGGGATGCGCCGCTTCGGGCTTCACGTCGGATTCGGTGGCCAGCCGCACATGACCGATGCCATGCGAACCGCGCACCTCATCAACATGATAGATGCCATCAAGATCATAAGAGGAACCGACATCCTTGATGATATCGAGCTTGGTGCCGATGGAGACCAGCTTGGCGGCATGCTCCATGGCATAAGCAAAGGGACGAATCTCACCAGCGAAAGCGACATCGACCACAAAGCAGGAGCCTTCGCGGAATTCGTCCAGCATCTCAGCCCCTTGTTCGGCTAGGGCTTGGCGGATGGCGACTTCGGCCGCAGCATCGTCCGGCCCCACCAGGAAGCGCAGCCTCAGCCCTTCGATGTCCTCTTTATATAAAGCGAAGCCGGTGGAATCGGGCCCGCGGTGCTGGCAACCATCGAGCATGCTGACCAAGGCGCGTCCCAAGACTTGGTTGGAACTCCCCGTTTTGAAGAAGATGCCGGCGATTCCGCACATTTTTTGACCTCCTTCGGCCACCGCACATCAATTGGACAGATCCAAAGCGGCGACTTTCGTGGTCAAAACTATAAACGGGCGCCTCCACCCGTCAACCTACATTCAAAAATATTTCCTCAAGTGAACTGATCGTAGCGCTTCTGGATGTCCAATGAGGCGGCATTTTGACAATAAATCTGGCAATAACTCCGTTATCTTCAGCACAATTCGAAAAAAAGCGCCTAGTTCCTCTGTAATAGCAGTAAAATTTGTTTCTTCTGGTTTGACTCCCTTCCGGAACCCGGTATCGAATTCCCCTGCAACCCCTGTGCCCATTCAGGGGCCGGACCCTTTGCTGAGGCTCAGATGGCTGAAGACCTGAAGAAAATCGCGGAAGAACGCGGCATTCAGTATTTCCTGATCTCGTATGTCGACCTCTTCGGCTTCACCCGCGCCAAGCTGGTGCCGGCAGCCGCAATGCCCGACATGCAGAAAAACGGGGCAGGCTTCGCCGGCTTTGCCACCTATCTCGACATGACCCCAGCCTATCCAGACATGCTGGCGGTCCCCGATCCCTCCAGCCTGATCCAATTGCCGTGGAAACCGGAAGTAGGCTGGCTTGCCTCCGATCTTGTCTGCGGCGGCAAGCCGGTGCCCGATGCCCCGCGCAACGTCTTGAAGGCTCAGATCGCCAAGGCCAAAGCCAGCGGCTATCAGCTTAAGACCGGCGTCGAATGCGAGTACTTCCTTTTGGAGAAGGACGGCTCGCGCATCGCCGACAGTGCCGACACCCAAGCCAAGCCCTGTTACGACCAGCTCGCCCTGATGCGCCGCTACGACCTCATCAAGCAGATCTGCGATGCCATGCTGACGCTGGGCTGGAAGCCCTATCAAAACGATCATGAAGACGCCAACGGCCAGTTCGAGATGAACTGGGAATATGACGATGTGCTGCTGACGGCCGACCGCCACGTCTTCTTCAAATACATGGTCAAGACGCTCGCCGAACAACACGGCATGCGCGCCACCTTCATGCCCAAGCCGTTCAACAATCTTACCGGTAATGGCTGCCACTTTCATGCCAGCCTGTGGAGCGGCTCAAAGAACCTCTTCTCGGACCATGACGGCCCGCTCGGCATCTCCAAACTCGGCTACCACTTCCTAGGCGGCGTAATTCATTCCGCCGACGCCTTCTGCGCCATCTTCAATCCGACCGTGAACAGCTTCAAGCGCATCAATGCGCCGGTCACCGCTTCAGGGGCCACCTGGTCACCGAACACCGTCACCTATACCGGCAACAACCGCACCCATATGGTGCGCATTCCCGATGCCGGCCGCTTCGAATTCCGCCTGCTTGACGGCGCCACCAATCCCTATCTGGCACCCGCAGCCCTACTGCTCGCCGGCCTGGACGGTATCAACAACCGACGCGATCCCGGCCAGCGCCTCGACATCAACATGTATGCCGAAGGTCACAAGCTGGAGAACGTGAAAAAGCTGCCGCTCAACCTGCTTGACGCCATCCGCCTGTTCGAGAAGTCGGATGTGGCAAAGCACGGCTTCGGTGAAGACTTCGTCCAAAGCTATGTGAAGCTGAAGACGGCTGAATGGAATTCCTTCATGTCGCATGCTTCCACCTGGGAGCGCGAGCACACGCTGGATTGCTAGACGCATGAGCGACGACAAGAAAAGCCTGATCTTGACGATTTCCTGCCCGGACACCGTGGGCATCGTCGCTGCGGTATCCGGTTTCCTGGCCAGCCGCGGTCTCTTCATCACCGAATCCGCGCATTACGGCGACACATTGACCGGACGCTTCTTCATGCGGACGGTGTTCCTCGATGACCCGGCGGGCCTCTCCAAATTGAGCGCCGGGTTCGCCGAAGTGGGCCGCCGCTTCGATATGGAGTGGCGCATCACCGATCCCAGCCACAAGCCGCGGCTGTTGTTGCTGGTTTCCAAATTCGACCACTGCCTCAACGACCTGCTGTATCGCTATCGCACCGGCACGTTGCCGGTGGAAATTCCAGCGGTGGTTTCCAACCACCCCGATTTGCAGCGCATCGTCGAATGGCACGGCATCCCCTTTCATCACCTGCCGGTGACCAAAGAAACCAAGCGCCAGCAGGAAGGCCGTGTCCTGGAAATGGTCGAGCGGCTCAACATCGATTTGGTGGTGCTGGCGCGTTACATGCAGGTGCTATCGCAGGAGATGTGCACCGCCCTCTCCTGGCGTTGCATCAACATCCACCATTCCTTCCTGCCCAGCTTCAAGGGCGCCAAGCCTTATCACCAGGCGCATGCGCGCGGCGTCAAAATCATCGGCGCCACCGCCCATTATGTGACGGCCGATCTCGACGAAGGCCCGATCATCGAACAAGCGGTGCAACGGGTCGATCACACCCACACACCGGAGGATTTCGTGGCGCTCGGCCGCGATATCGAAAACGTCGTGCTGGCACGGGCGGTGCAATACCACGTCGAAAACCGCGTGCTGCCAGCTGGCGCGCGCTGTGTCGTCTTCCGGCGCTGACCCATGGCAGCGCGGGCTAAATATTTGAGCATCAACGACCGGTATCAACGCCGGCGGCATAACACAGAAACGCCTGGACCAAGGACACGAAATTCATCGGCCTATCGATTGCAACAAATGAAATGAAACCCGCCTGACTAAGGGGCGAAAAGCGGAGTGTCAGTCATGCAGGAATTACGAAAAGACAGCCTGTCATTCATAGAAGCGCTTGGCCAATCCGTCGCCAACGTCTCTCCCACCCTAACCCCTGCGCTCGCTGTTGCCGTGGTGGCGGGCATGGCAGGTACGGCCTCCTGGCTCGTGTATATCGCCGCCACGATTGCGCTGTTGATCGTCGGCATCAATGTCGGCAAGCTTGCCAAGCGCATTCCCGCAGCTGGTTCCTTCTTCCTCTACGTTTCCCGCTCCATGGGACCGTCCTGGGGCATGCTGTCGGGCTGGGCCATGCTGGCGGCCTATCTCTTCACCGCCATGGCACTAACCGTTGCCACTTCGATTTTCGTCAAGACGATGCTGACCTCGCTCGGTGTCACTTATGTAATTCCCAATACGGTCTATTACCTGGCCGTATCGGCAGTTGCGTTCTTCTTCGCCGCCCGCGACATCCGTATTTCGGCACGCATCGGCCTGACGCTGGAAGCAATATCCGTCGTCATCATCCTGGCGGTCAGCATTGGCGCCATGGCGCATTTCGGCTTCAAGCCGGACTTGAAACAATTCACTTTGCAAGGCGTGAATTTCGCTGGCGCCACGCAGGCCATCGTGTTTGGCATCTTCTCCTATGTCGGCTTTGAAAGCGCCGCCACCCTCGCCAAGGAAACCCGCAATCCGGGCCAAACCATTCCCAAGGCCATCAATTTAACGGCGGTGACTGCGGGCTTGTTCTTCGTCTTCACCACCTATGTCATCACCCAGGGCTTTCATGATGACGGCGCCAAGCTGGGCCAGAGCGGGGCCCCGCTCGCCGACATCCTAGCGGGTCAGAGCCAATACCTGATTGCCCTGGTCTATTTCGGCGCCTCGATCTCCAGCTTTGCCTGTGCTCTGGCGTCGCTCAACGCCTTCGGCCGCATGATGTTCTCGCTCGGCCGTTACCAGTTCGTGCATTCCTCCATGGGCATGGTCCACAAAGAGCATCAGACGCCGCACATCGCCTTGGCCGTTGGCGCGGTCATCAACTTCGCTGCCACCGCGGCCTTTGCCGGTGCCGGTGAAACCAACACCTTCGGCTGGTGGGGGACGCTGGCCTCCTACGGCTTCATCATTGTCTACTTCCTCTGCTCGGTCGCTGCGCCGCTTTACCTGCGCAAAACCGGCGAATTGAAGGGAAGTGACGTCTATGTCGGCGTCCTTGGCGCGGCCTTGATGCTGTTCTCGCTGGCCGGCAGCCTGTATCCGATACCCGCCTATCCCTATAATCTCTTTCCCTATTTCTTCCTGGGTTATATCGCCCTAGGCATGATCTGGTTCTTCATCCTCAAGGTTCGCGCCCCTCAAGCTCTGCTCGGCATCGAGCATGACATGGAAACGGCCGAATCTGTTAAACAATAGACCTATGCTCTAAGAGCCGTGCGGGAGACCTTCCGCGCGGCTCACGATTGCCCGGCGGGAATGCCATGGAAAATGCGACCAAGCTCTTGAAAGGCAGCGGCTGGTCGCTCTCGCTTGGAGCCGCCACCCGGCAGGCTGGTACGCCAACCGCCGATTTCTACGCCATCTACAACGGGGAAGACCTCGGCAGTCGCGGCCGCGGCGTGGTCGCGGCGATCGCGAGTTCTCCGCGCGCGTGGGAAGCAGCCCAGATCGCGACCAATGGTTTTGCCGAAGGCTATTTCGGCGCCCCCGAAACCCTCACCTCCTGGCGCGCCGCCGCCAGAGCCTTGGCCAGCATCAACACCTGGCTGCACAGCCAATCGCGCGGCGCGCCGCAGGGCCGCGAATTCTATGCCTCTTTCTCCGCGATCTTATTCGGCGGACGCCGCATCGATGTGGTGCATGTCGGACAATGCTGCGTGTTCTGCTATCGCGACGGCCAGCTTCTGCCCTTAATCAACGACCGTCTGCAGAATGCCGCTGCCGACCAGCCTTTGCTTGGCTCCGATCAGGCCGTCCGCATCGATCATGTCGAGCTGGAGGCGCGCGCCGGTGACCGTTTCATCCTGATGAGTGCCGATGCTGCTCAGCGCCTCAATCCTGCGGAAGCCTCTGCGCTGGTGGCCACGGACATTGCCTGCGAAGAAGTGGCACAGCGGCTGGTGCGGGAACTGCCGGCGATCGTGCCCAATGCCGCCGTTCTGGTACTGGATGTCATCGAGCCGCCAGGCCTCGCTTACGAAGACGTTGCAGCTCGCTTTGCCCCATTGCCGATCCGACGACCTCCGAAGGAAGATGAACTGGTCGACAGTTTCCGCATCGGACGCACCATCAACCGCGGCCGCTATACCCTCCTAAAGCGCGCTTATGACGAGATCGGCCAGCGCGAGGTGGTGATCAAATTCCCGCTGACCTCCATGCTGGCGGATCAGGTTTTCCGCGCCGGGTTTCTGCGCGAGGCCTGGGTCGGCACCACCATCAGGGCCAATTGCGTGGCGAGGTATATCGATCTTCCCGCTGAACGACAGACTTGCCTTTATCTGGTGATGCCATTCTATCGAGGGGAAACGCTGGAAAGCCGTATCGGCCATGGCCCGCGGGTCTCTTTGGCGGAAGGCATCGGCATAGCCCTCAAACTCTGCGCCGGAGTGAGCGAGCTGGCCAAACACGATGTGTTGCATCGCGATATCAAGCCCGAAAACACTATGCTGGTGGATGACGGCAATGTGTTGCTGCTCGATCTCGGTCTGGCTTATCTGACCGGCATTGATGACCCGGAAGAAGACCGGTTGGGCGGGACCACTCGCTACATGGCACCGGAACTGTTTTCCGGAACACCGCCCAATGCGCGTTCGGAAGTGTTCGCTCTTGGCGTCACCATGTACCGCCTGTTTACCCGCGGCAAATTCCCCTTCGGACAACGCGAAAAGACACCGCTCGTTCGCTTGCGGCCGGATCTTCCGCTCTGGCTCGGCCAATGTTTGAAACGCGCCATGGCCACCAATCCGGCTGAACGTTTTGCTGACGCGGAAAATCTAGCCGCCGCGCTGCAAAACGGGTTGGTGCGGGGCGATCTGCAGCCGGCGGGTTTCAAACAGCGCATCGATCCCTTGCGCCTGTGGCAAGCCGCAGCCTTTTTCTTTGCCCTTTACACCCTGATCTTACTGCTGCGCTAAACCATGCGGATTGCCTATCTTAGTGATCTCCATTTGGAATTCGAAATGGCCGCAGCGGCCATTCCCTTCGACATGGCAGGCGCTTTGGCACCAGCGGCCGGTGCCGATCTCATCGTGCTGGCTGGTGATATCGATGTCGGCGAAAAAGCCGTGACCCAGGCAGACACGATCGCGCGGGTTTCCAGCCTTCCCGTCATTTATATCGCCGGCAACCACGAAGCTTATGGCGGCGATCTGTTTGATGTGGAACGGCGTCTGCGCCAAGCGGCTTGGCAGACGGATGGCCGCGTGTTGTTCCTGAACTGCAATTTGGCGCGCTTCTGGTTTGGCGGTGAGCCTCTGGTGGTTTTAGGAGCAACCTTATGGACGGATTATCGTTTGATGCTCAACACCGGCAGCAAAGACGATAGTGACGGCCAGGCCCTGCAAGATCAGGATCAGATCCAATTCGACAGCGGCCCTTTCCGGCCAGATCAGGCCAGAACTCTGCATCAGAAACAGCGGCGTTGGCTGGACGCCCAGCTTAGCAAGCTTTCAGCCGAACCAGCCCATCCAAAGATCCTGGTCGTCACCCATCATGCGCCCATTCCGGAAGCCCTTGGCAAGCGCGGCGCGGTAAAACCAGCCGCTTATGCTTCCGATCTCCGGGAAGAAATCGCCAACTGGCCATCACTCACCTGGATTCATGGCCACACCCATCACCGCCACACGACAGCGATTGGCGCCTCGCAAGTGGTGTCGGCGCCTCGCGGCTATCCCTTCGCAGGCACCGCTAACCCAGCATATGTCTGCGGCATTCTGGAGCTGTAATTTTACACCCGCGCGGCGCATTGCTGCACTGTCGCTGGCGGAACGGAAGCTGTCGCTGCGAGAATACCCCATGCCGGTTTTTCGCTCTTAGCTATGGCCGTGCGGATATGGGCAAGCAAACGCGATGGACAATCTCAGCGAGGAATGTTGGACACAGCAGGTTGTTGCTGTCCCTCGTTATCTGACCCGGAATTATTGGTGGGCCTATGTTCACCCTTGGGCTGTCGCGTTCTGGGATCGCCTGTGGCTGGTCAACCTGATCCTGCTGACAAACTATCGCCGTTTGCGCGATGCCGCTTTGCGGGAGTTCGGCGAACAGCGGGACGATGTCCTGCAGATCGCCTGTGTTTATGGCGATTTGACTCCACTGCTGGCCGCGCGCGTGGCTCAGGCTGGCGGCGCCTTGGATGTGTCCGATGTGCTGCCAATCCAGCTTGAGAATCTGCGCCACAAGCTGCCTCTTCCCCGGCGGACGCGGCTCCTCACCATGGATTCGACCAAGCTGACGCTGGAAGATGCCAGCTATGACAGCGTCCTGTTGTTCTTCCTTTTGCACGAACAGCCCAAGGATGTCCGTAAGCACACGCTCGAAGAAGCGTTCCGGGTGACCAAGCCGGGCGGCAAAATCGTTATCGTCGATTTCGCTTTGCCCTATCGCTGGAACCCGTTCCGTTATCTCTGGCGCATCTTCCTCGCTATTTTCGAACCCTTCGCGCTCGATCTATGGCGCCAGCCGATGCGAGCGCTTCTGCCACCCGCCTGCCAGGGCGCATTGCTGCAGCAGGAGCGTTTCTTTGGAGGCCTGTTCCAGAAGGTCGTCGTCCACCGTTCACCGTAATTGATAGCACTTTTGGCGCAGAGAAATCTGCCCCAGTCGTTCGCGAATCATCAGATACGAAGAAATTTATTCTGGCTGCACTTTCGACGTTTTGGGATCATAAGGATAAGAAATCCCCAATTGCTCCAGATAACTGCCGTACTTCTTGGCGTTGTAATAGAACGGCTCCATCTTCGGCCGCATCTTCTCCATCAACTCGTCATTGAGATGGATGGCCGGCACATCACCCAGCCGCAGCATCGGATCGTAATGGTCGTATTTCTGCTGGTCGACGGCAAAGTACTGCTTGGCTTGCGCGCGCAACTCCGGCTTGGTCATGAGATCGAGCACGGTCATCGCCACCGCCTTGGCGCCTGCTACGGCGCCTTTATGAGCGATGGGGGTCGCCATCGACATGGCCGAAGTGACGTTATGGCCGATCATGTTGGGAATATTAGAAGGGAAGAAGATGGTGATGGTAGGAACGGTCCACATGATATCGCCGATATCGTCGGAGCCGCCCCCAGTCGGCATGCGTTCCTCACGCGGCGCCATCAGGGGCTCGACCTTTTCGCCAAGCGGCTCGACCTTCCGCTTCTGGGTTTCCTGTACAACCTTGGTGAAAGTCTGATCCGCATCGCTCCACTTCGGCATGCCCACCGCCTGGATATTGGCATAGGCGGCTTCGGCGATCGGCTTGTTGCCGAAATTGGTCGCGGCCGTGCCAAGTAGTTTCGAGGTCACCGTTGTGCCGGTGGCCATGGCGGCGGCTTTGGCGATGGTATCACCGGTCTCCCACAATTCGCGCAGCGATTTGAAGTCATGCTCGCGGAAATAATACCAGGTCGAAGCAATACCCGGCACGATATTGGGCTGCCCGCCGCCGTCCGAGATCACGTTGTGCGAGCGCTGCGAAATTGCCAGATGTTCGCGGCGGAACTGCCAGGCCACATCCATCAGCTCAGCGGCATCGAGCGCCGAACGGCCATCCCAGGGATCGCCGGCGGCATGTGCCGTCTTGCCGTGAAAGGTATATTCGATGGAGACCATGCCGTTGCTCATTCCTGGCCCATAAGAGGTACCGAAGCGCGAGGCGACATGGGTAAAGATGCAGGCATCCACGTCCTTGAAGAGACCTTCACGGACATAGAAAGCTTTGGTGCCCAAGAGTTCTTCGGCAATACCCGGCCATAGCATCAGGCGGCCCTTGATGTGATGCTTCTCCATTACCGCCTTCACCGCCAGCGCGGCGGCGATCTGCAGAGGCATACCCGAGTTGTGGCCTTCGCCGTGCCCTGGTGCGCCCTCCACCATAGGCTTAAGAAAAGGAACGCCGGGATATTGCGAAACACCGCGCAAATCGTCCTCGTCGCTGCCAAGCGCAATCAACGGGCCTTCGGTGCCCCAAGTCGCGGTCCAGGCGGTCGGAATGCCGGCGACACCTTTCGTTATTTTGAAACCGTTCTTCTTCAAGATCTCCGTGAGATATTCGCCTGTGCGGTATTCCTGGAAGCCAGGCTCGGCATAGCTGAAGACGGTATCCACCATCACCTGCACGAGCTTGGCATCACCATCGACATGTGCGGCCGCCTCCTGCTTCATCCCATCCAATCCGGCTGGCGCTTCCGCCATCGCCGGAATGGGCAGCAGGACTGATGTGGAAAGCAAAAGCGCGATCAGTTTGTTGCGGCTGGAACGTTTCATGGAATTCTCCGGTCGTATTTTTTGAAAGACAATCGCTTCAGGAAAAAAGTGGCCGCCACACAGAGGCGCGGCGGCCTAAAAATCAGGTCTTGAAACGCAGACCGAAACGGATCACGCGTCCCAGGTAATCGTAGAGATTGCGGTTGGTCTGAACGTAAGCGGGGACGTTGTTGCCATCAGGCCCGGACGCGACCAACGGCGGATTGGTGTCGAAGAAGTTCTTCACCGCAAAGACGGCGGAGGTATCGATGCCGTAAATCGCGAAGTTGTAGTTGACCGACATGTCGACATAGAAGGCGCCGTCGATGTGGTTATAGGTGGTGGTCGGATTGGCCAGCGTATAAGCCGGGCACGCGCTGGTGCAGGTGATGTATTCGTTGGAATACTTGCCGTCACTGACACCACGGCCGATCAGCGTCACCGTCCAGGGATCGAGATTATAAGTGGCGGTGAAACGGTAGACCCAGCTTGGCGTGCCGCTGCCGGCATTAACCCCGGCGATATCGGTGGAGGGATTGACGCCGCTATTGGTGTAGTTGCGGATGTAATTCGTCGCCAACGCATTCAGGGTCAAAGAACCCGGAACCTGTCCGAACACATCGATGGCATCGAGCGGCACATGGTAGGTGACATCGAAGTCGATGCCTTCCGCCTTCTGCTTGGTGAAGTTAAACGGCACCAATTTGATGGTGGAAAGACCTGCTGCCGGTGGCGCAACACCTACCTTAGCCGTCGTGCCGTCATTATAAGAGATATTGTCGCAATAACTCTGAACATTCTGGATGAAGCATTGATCGGCCGTGTTCTGCGCCGTGATGGAGCCGATCGCCTTGGAAATCGTGATGTTGTAATAGTCTATCGAGAAGGCCAGGCCGTCGATGAATGTCGGCGTGAAGGCCGCGCCCACGCCCAGACTATTGGCGGCTTCCGGCATGAGATCTTTATTGCCGGTCTGGTTCTGCACAAAGGTATAGGAAACATTGTTGATGTTGACGGTATTGGTGCGTGCCGTACCCGCCGCGAACAGCTCGTCGAGATTGGGTGCGCGAATATCGTGAGAATAGGTGGCGCGGAATTTAACGTCGGGAGTTGGCGAATAGGTCAGACCCGTCTTCCAGGTGTTGACGCCGCCAGAGGTGCTATAGGCGGTGTAGCGGAAGGCGCCGTTGAAATCGAAATTCTTGAGCAGCGGCACCACGGTTTCCACATAACCTTCGGCAACCGAATAGTGGCCCTTATTGACCTTGTAGTTGCCGAACAGCCAGCCCGATTGGTATTGCGCGGGCACAAAACCGTTGATGGCCTCCAGACGCCACTCCCCGCCAAACGCGATGGAGACAGGCCCTTGCCAATTGCTGAAGGGATCGCCCGTAACGTTGAAGGAATAGGACTGCTCGCTGATACGCTGCTCGCGATACGGCGTGCCGAGGACGTAACCTAGACCCGCTTGGAAATCCGCTGCGCTCTGTAGGCCACCGTTCACACCGATGCGGGAGAGCGGCATACAGCCATTGCTCGGATTGGTCAGGGTGGAGCGGCAAGCGATACTGCCAAGCGCCAAACCTGATGAGCCAACATTGGCGGCCGTCACCACCACCGCGTCCTGCGCCAAGGCGAGCTTGCCGGTATTCCAGACGGCCGTTTCTGCCTCATGGAGATTTGCCACACCGATCTGGGCATGCACATCCCATTTCCAATCCGCCAGCACATGCGCGCTACCGCTGGCACCCGCCGCGAGACGTTGCACTTCGCGGCCATTGCGGCTTCCCGAAAGCGGAAAGCCGGAATCGGTGGTGCCAATGGTGACGGAAGACAGATGCTGCGCCGTCATCTGTGCCTTGAAGCTGGCCGGCAGGAAGGCGTTGTCAGCCATGATGGTTACGCCGCCGACGCTCGTCGGCTGCATGTAATAGCTGATGCCCTTATAGCGCGTCAGCGATGCTTCGATGTAAGTCTCGATATCGGCGGTGACGCTGTAGCTACCGCGGCCATAGAAATTCTCACGGATTTCACCGGCAGAAAGCGAATTCGTCCCCACATAGTTGTTCATCGTCACAGCGGTGTCGCCACCGACCATCCAGGGCCCGCTGGTGGCGCCATAAGCGAGCTGGTTGACGCTGGCATTGACCCCAAAATAGGTGCCTTTCAGCGGTCCGCTCACCACCAAGCCGCCTGGCGCAACTTGGCTTGCCCCGATGCCAGACGTGATGAGGTAATAAGGCTGGCCATTGCCCGCGGCATAAGCCGGGTTGACGATGCGGAAGAAACCCTTGTTGTTCCAGTCCGGGTTGTAGTTGTTGATCGGGGCCGTCGAAACGAATTCGCCGCTGAGAAGGACGTGCCCTTTCCCTCCGGCGAAATTGAATCCACCAGTGAGATTGGCCTTATAGCTTGGCTGCCGCCCGTCCGTGGTCTGGCTGTATTCAATGCCCCCTTTAAGGCCCGTGAAATCCGTATCGAGAATAAAATTGACTACGCCACCCACGGCGTCCGAACCGTAATCAGCCGAAGCGCCGCCGGTCACGACGTCAATACGCTTCACCAATTCCTGCGGGATGGTGTTGATGTCGACATAACCGGTGGATGATGAAGCCGGCGTCCTATGTCCGTTAAGTAGAACCAGCGTACGATTTACGCCCAAGGAGCGAAGGTTCAAGGCCGCAATACCAGCCTGACCGTTGGACAAGCTGCCGGAGGAATTGTCCGCCGTCGAACTGCCGATGATCGACGGCATCTGATTGATGTATTCGGACAAATTCGGCGGCGCCATGGCCTCAATCTGATCGGCACCAATTACAGTCACCGGTGTTGGTGCATCATAACCATCGCGCACAACGCGAGAGCCTGTGACCAACACCTCTTCTACGGAAGAACCAGTTTGCCCCGCGTCTGCCAATTGCTGAGCAAAAGCGCTTTGTGCCGTAAGAACGATCAAGCTGACCGTAGCGAGTGCATATCTACGAAGCGTGGAAATACTGTTTGTTGTTTTGTTCTGTGATACGCGCATGCGACTCCCCATAAAAATAAGAGCCCTTTGCGCTTCCCCCTAATTTTTATGCACGCCCCGCTCATACTGTATGCACTTGCACACTTTCCGAACGGAGGTGTTCTTTTCAAATCCCGCATATGCGCGAAAGACCAGATAATTCAGCACTTCGCGCATCCCTTACTCGGCGCCAATCCCTGTACGGATCATCCCGCCATCTAAAACAATATCAGAATGCATGTTGCGGTTCTCGCCAATTTCAGACACGCTTACCGTGAATGGATTTGAATTCCTGCGTGATCGGAGGTGGCTTTGTTGGATTTCAACACAACTTCGCTGGACCAGGCAGATTATCGGATTCTACGCGAGCTGGTTCGGGACGGCCGCATTGCCGACGTGACGCTCGGCGAAAAAGTGAACCTGTCGAGCACGGCAGTCGCACGGCGCCGCAAGATCATGGAAGAAAGCGGCATCATCACCGGTTACAACGCCAATCTCAACATGACTTCTCTCGGCTTCACCGGCGTCGTCATGGTGGCGATCGAATTGAGTTCTCAAGCCGAACGCGTGCTGTGCGAGTTCGAGAAGGAAGTCGTAAAGTGCCCGTCGATCTCCTATTGCGGCTTTGTCTCGGGCGACACCGACTTCCTCATCATGATTCACGTCAATTCCTTCAACGATTACGACCGCATTTATCGGCGGGAGCTCTCCAATCTTCCGCATGTCGCCAAGATCCGCTCCAGCTTCGTCCTGCGCGAAGTCGCACGGCGCCCAACACCGCCGGTGGTGTTCGATCTGCCGAAGTGAGCGCACAAATTCATATTCGTCGCGGAGCATGATGATTGATTTGAATTCCTGCACGATCCGGCAGCTTCTGTTTAATTTCCTGCGAATGGAGCACGCCTTACATTTGAAATCAGCGGAACGCATTTCCGCGATCATGATAGCATCGGATTTCAAGGCGGATGACTAACCGCATTAACAAGGGGTGACGGGATGAAGTGCGGGCGTATTACGGCGGCGTTGTCGGCGGCCCTTCTTTTATCGGCCAGCTCCGTGGCTGCGGATAGCAAGACGAGCCTGAAATCCATCACCTCGCGTGATGGCGCGCTTATGCCGGTGCAAGTTGAAGCATCGGCAGGCCGCGTGCTCTTCACCCTGCCCGCCCCGGATCGGGATGGCGTCTATGGCCGCTTTCTTTATGCCACGCAGGCCCGCAGCGGCCTCGGCTCGACAGATATCCGCCTGGATCGCGGTCTCCATGGCCGCACCCAGCTGATCGCTTTTCGCCGCCTCGGCAAGAAAGTCGCTCTTATATACGAGAACCCCCGCTTCCGCGCCGTGAATGGCACAGCCGAAGAACAGGCCGGGGTAAACACCAGCTTCGCCTTTGTCACGGCAGGACTACTCGATGTCGTCGCCACCAAACCGGATGGCGGGCTTGTCGTGGATATGAGCTCCTTTCTCAATTCCGATGTGATGAATATCGCCCGCATGTTGAATTCCGGCGAGGGGGGCGGCTTTGCCGAAGGCACGCGCATTATGGCGGGACAAGGCTATAAGCAGGTCGAGGCTGCGAGCGCTGTCGATCCCGCATCGGTCAAGGCTTTTCCTAACAATATTGAGGCGGATTCCGTCGAGACTTTTCAAGGCGATAAGCCGAGTCCCGAAATCGCGAAAATCTCACCCGATCCGCGCCGGGTGAGCTTCATCATCCATCACTCTTTTATACGCCTGCCGGAACCCGGCTTCGTGCCGCGCCAGTTCGATATCCGCGCGGGCGGCTTCTCCACCCAGATTTTCGATTTTAATCAGGCGCTGGGCAAGAACATCGTCACCCAGCTTGCCAACCGGTTCCGCCTGGAAAAAATAGACCCCAGCGCGCCGCGCTCAAAAGTGAAGAAACCCATCGTCTTCTACATCGATAACTCCATTCCCGAACCGATGCGCTCGGCGCTGGCCAAGGGTGTCGGCTGGTGGTCTCAGGCTTTTGATGCGGCAGGCTTCATTGACGGATTCCAGGTGAAGATCTTGCCCAAAGACGCCGATCCCATGGATGTGCGCTACAACATGGTGTTCTGGGCAAACCGCCTGACGCGGAGCTGGTCTTACGGCCAGGAGATTGTCGATCCGCGCACCGGTGAAATCCTGCGCGGCGCGGTGGTACTGGGCGGCGATCGCGTGCGCCAGAACATCAACATCTTCGAAGGCCTGGTCGGCACCAAGGACGAAAACACAAACGGTCCTAATGATCCGGTGCGAGTCGCCCTGGCGCGATTGAGCCAGCTTGGCGCGCATGAAGTCGGCCATTCCATCGGGTTTGTCCATAACTTCGCGGGCAGCACCCAGGATCGCACTTCGGTGATGGAATATCCTGGGCCGCGCATAAAGATCACGCCGGACGCCAAGATCGATCTTTCCGATGCGTACAGCGTCGGCATCGGCAGCTGGGACAAATTCACCGTCGACTGGCTTTATGGCGAAGCCCCTCCCGGCACTGATCCCGAAGCGCTCGCTCATGACAAGATCACCAAGATGATCGCTTCCGGCATGCGCTTCATCACCGATTCCGACAGCCGCGCCGACAACACACCAACGCCTTGGGCCAGCATGTGGGATGATGGCCCCGATCCGGTGGCCGAGCTGCCGCGCATGATGCGGGTGCGCGAGATCGCCCTTTCCAACTTCGGCCAAAGCGTGCTGCATACCGGCGATCCCTTGGCCGATCTGCGCCGCAAATTCGTGCCGATTTGGCTGCTGCATCGTTATCAAGTCGTCGCCGCTGCAAAATCGATCGGCGGCATGGACTATTGGTACAATGTGGCGGGAGATGCTCTGCCGCTGCCGCGCCCGGTCCCAAATGCCATGCAGGAAACAGCGCTCGCCAATGTACTGGCGACTCTGAATGCCGGCACGCTTGCGGTTCCCTCCTCCTTGGTGGAGCTGATGTCCGCCGGCACGCACGGCGCAGACAATCCGCAGGATGACAACGAAGACTTCGCAACAGCAGGCTCGGCTGTGTTCGATCCCCTGATCGCCACGGACATCGCAGCTCAATTGGCGCTGAGCCCGCTGCTCGAGCCGTTGCGCCTCAACCGCGTTTATCAGCAACACGCGCGCGACACTTCTCTGCTCGGTCTCAACGAGTTGCTCGATAAGCTCCTGGCCGCGACGGTTGCAGCCCGCCACGACGCGGTCGGCCGCCGTATCGCCTATCGCACCTTGGTGGCCTTGGCCGAAACTGCGCGGGATAGAGAAACGTCCGCCGATGTGGCCGCCCTCATCAATGCCCGCCTCGAGCATGAAGGGGAGGCTCTGTCGAAAACCTCAGGTCCAGATGGCGAGGATACGGCTTGGGCCCATTCCATGGCGCGTCTTCTGAAAAACGATGCCGCCATGACGACGGAAATCGCCAAAACCGCGCCGCGCAGCCCCACCATTCCCATGGGCATGCCGATTGGCGGCGCCGAGACGGATTGGGCCGAAACCTATTAGAGCTGTTCTATAGTCTCGGGCCACTTCGCGATGTTACTCTCGCATCGATTCTTCGCAACGTCTCAAGGCTGCCGCCGAGGCGTGTCTTCGTTGCCGACACTTGACCAGATAGAACGCCTTTTGAATGCTTGAACGATGATGCGGAAAATCGGTCTCTCGCGCACCCGTGATTTATCGAGAACGATCCCCCGCAGCACAGAACTCAGTTGAAGAGACGGGATTACAGCGGGCGGGCGCAGAGCTCGGCAGAACGACATAATAGGGGCCGAAATCGGCTCTCGGTTCCGGGTAATCGGTGGAGACATATTGAGCCCCGGAGGCAAAGGCAGCATCGCGACGGGACGTATCGTTGATGCGGGCTTCATGGGTTCCGGCATCAGCCCGGGTGCGCACCACAAAGCCGGCCTTCACTGCCGCCCGGATGCGCTTGGCCTCGCCGATCGGATCGTTAAGGGTGAAATAGGCCGCGTGCGGCGCGTCCACACTGACCGAATTGACGAACATCGCCAAACCTTCGAGCGAGGCATGCCCACGCATATAGACGCCGACAACGGCGGGACCTTCGTCCAGCGCGAAGAAGAATTTACCTCGCGCCACAGCCAGGCTCGGCCAGCCTCCCGCCAGCACTGCCCCGCGCAGCGTTTTATGGCTACCGCGTACCAGATCGGGCGTAATCAACTTGTCTGCACCCAACCCGGACCGGATTTCGCCATCCAGCGCATCGAAAGCCTTCGCATCGAATGGCAGCGGCGCCACACCCCCCGGCAGATCCGCATTGCCCTGCTTGGCATTCATGGTGATCAGGATCGGCACATGGCCGGGATGGGCGTCGGACCAAGCTCTGATCTGCCGCAAGCACAATAGCAGCGTGGCGCATTGGCTGCGGACATCCACATCGGGAACATGCAGAACCTTGAAACCGGGCCCAGCCATTGCCGCAGCATCGTAAGTCTCGGTCGCGCCGCGTTGAGAGGCAAATTCCGGTAACATCGGATGCGCATAACGGCCACCTTCCGGGTCGTACACCACGTCGAGTTCCAGTGCCCGCATGCCCATGTCGAGCTGTTCCGCCAAGGGACGGTGACCGTAATCGAGTTCGATTGCATCCTCAGTCGAGTGTTTTTGGATCACAGCAAGCTCAGCCGAAGGAATGGCTCGCTTGTAGCTGTTGTGCGTTCCCACGACTTGCAGTTCGTTAAGCCGTAAACCTGATGCTGGACAGGCTCCCTCGAGCGCTGCAGGGTTGCATGATGCCGCGGCAGTTGCGTGGCTAGACAACACGCTCAAAGCCGCGATCGCGACGCCAAGAAACCACAGTCTACGCATGGGGCGCGCCTTTCAAAGAAAGGAATACGGGATTGGAGTAGAACCAGAGATCAGTCCAAGGGTTTTCATCACGTGCATCGGGCTGAGGCTCCAGCTCCGAACCATCGGTACCGCGCAGGCGCAGATAGGAATCGGCGGCCACATGCTTCAGAACGAAACGCATGGTCAGCACTCCGTCCTTCCGGGTCCAATCCTTGGCGGTAAAGCGATGCACCACTTCCGTGGAGGGATTGACGGTTGCGGACGGATCGGCAGCAGGACCGGTGATCTTCCCCATGATGAGATCAACACGGGCAACTTTCGGACGCATGCCGGCAGCATTGGGCGAAGATGGCTCGCGTAACGTGATGGTGATTGTGACGGCTTCATTGGGACTCACGGACAAGGTATCGCCCATAGCGGCGCGTGAACGGCCGACCGATGCTGTGACATCAAGTGCGGAAATCAGATCGCCCGTCGTCACGAAGATGCGCCCGTTCCGCAAACCATCGATAATATCTGCCGGATCATGGCGGGCATAGACATAGGTCTTGGAATATTGGCCGGGCCAGAAATCCTCTCCACCATCAGCGACATTGCGATGGGAATCGGAATTGGCGGTAATCCACCAGCGCCGCCCCTCGCCCAGCACGGCATCCCAAACCCCGCCAAGCTGTGCGGTCATGATATCGAAACCGCCGTAAGTCGGCAGCTTGCGATAAAGGCCGCGGCCGCGCGGCAACAAACCAGCTTTCAACGGCCCCGCCTGATGGCCCGGCGCCCCCTCCATGCCGACCGCAATATCGGGGGCCGCATCGTTCCAGCTTCGCATGTCAGCGGGCGTATGGCCGCCTTCAGGATCACCGACAATCTCAGAACCGCGCGAAGGATGATTGGCGAAAACCAGCGGCTTGGGAGAAAGTCCATTCATCTCCCGCAAGGCCTGCAACATGATCTCGTTATGATCCAAAGCCGAATCGTGGGGATAGACCTCATTGGCATCGTAAGCGGATTCGAGTCGCAAAAGCCGGTCGCGTTCGTCCGCTGTAACCGGTAAAATCAAACTGGCATGATCGCCGCCAGGCGTGTTGAGTTCCAGCCCGTAGAACTGAATCACGTCCGGCACCGCTTCGCGTGATTGCTGCAAAGCGAAGTAGGACTTCTGGTAATGCAATTGCGACAAGCCCGGCCCACCGTGATCGGTCATCGCCATCCAGTAAAGGCCGAAACTGCGGCCGCGGCGGGCATTCTCGGCAATCGGATAAATACCGTCCGTGCCCAAGGCATAAGCAGCAACATCGCCCTTGCGGGCGCCCTCAGGATAACCGCCGCTGAACAGGCTATGGACGTGATGATCTCCCGCCAGCCAGGAGCGGCCGTCACTGCCGGCTGACGCTGGCGAAGCCGAAAGCACGCCGACCAGCAGCGACCAGACGCCAAAGTGTTTTGCCATCCTGTTCAACCGAGGGCCGGATCGCTGCGGCTGACCTTGCCGGTTTCGACATGGCCGGAAAAACGCCAGGTTTGCGATCCCGCCGACAGAGCGAGGTCGTACCAATGATCGCGTTTGGCGATATCCCAACGATCGCGGATACTTTGTCCGGCAGCGATGCGGTGTGTACGCTTGGTGCCAGGTGCATAACCGTCTTCCACGGCCAGCACCTGCTCCGTCGCTCCATGGTTGATCACGGTCAGCGTTACGGCATCGGCGCTTTGCGCGAGTTCGGCAGAAAGCGCTGCACCCTCGCCTTGATACGAACGGAACAATCCGTTGGGACCGTGAAGCGTGAAGTGATAGGCATTGCCGGAGATCGCGATACGATCCTCAAGCGTATTGCCTGCTTCGACCGTGTAGAACCACGGCCCTTCGCTTTTGCCTTCGGCGTAAGCGATAAAGCAGGCGCCCGATTTTCCACGATTGTTGAGGCGGACAGCCAGCCCGCCCGCGTCCATTTTGGCATTGCAGTCGAAATCATACGGTAACGGCCGCGCCGGCCGCTGGCCTTTCTCCTGCTGCGGCAACAACGCGCCATAAACCGGCTTGGTCATCGGCAAATCTTGGGCCGCATCGATCTGACGCGCGTAGGAGGAGGTGTCGGGCAAGTCGAGCCCCCACATCTCATGCGCCGTTGAAAAATCGAAAGCCGATGTAAGGTCTCCGCAAACGGCGCGCCGCCATGGCGTGATATTCGGCTCCGAAATACCAAAACGCACCTCGAGAAACCGCAGGACGGAGGAGTGATCGAACAACTCCGAATCCACAAAACCGCCTTTGGTCCAGGGCGACACGATCGTCATCGGCACGCGCGGACCGAGCCCCATCGGAACGCCGTGATAGACTTCGCCGGTCGCCGCGACAGTGCTTTTGCCTATCTCAGGACTGATCGCGGGTATTGGCAAAGGCATATGGTCGAACAGACCGTCGTTCTCGTCGTAATTGATGAACAGAACGGTCTTGGCCCAGACATCCGGATGCTTGGCAAGCATAGCGAGGAGATTGGAAATGAAAATCTCGCCATAAGCCGGTGAAGAACCGGCTGGATGCTCGCTCAACATGGTCGAGGTCACGACCCAGGAGACTTGCGGCAGCTTGCCCGCCTTGATGGCGTCTTCCATTTCTGCAAGCAGATATTCACCGTAGCTTTTGCGGATGTTGTAGGCATTAGAACCTTCAGCCCAGGCCCGCGCCCGCTTATAGAAGCGCGAATTCTTGTCGAGATTGCGGAACTGGCGGAAATAGGCGAGCGGATTGTCGCTGAAATTGTCGTATTCCTGATAGACCTTCCAATCGATGCCGGCCTCTTCCAAACGCTCGGCATAAGTCTTCCAGGCGAACGGCTTGAAGGTTTTGGTGTCGTTGGCCTGATCGGCGGTTCCGTTGGTATCACCATCCGGGTTGTCGATCGCCTGCTTGCCGTCATTACCGACCGCCAGACCACTGGTACCGGTCCACAAGAACAGCCGGTTGGGATTGGTCGGACCAAAGACCGAGCAGTGATAGTTGTCGCAAATCGTGAAGGCATCAGCGAGCGCGTAATGGAACGGCATGTCAGCGCGGGTGAAATAGCCCATCGTCATCGCCGTTTTCTTCGCGATCCAGGCATCGTGATGCTTCCAGAGATCGTGGGTCTGCTTCCAGCCGTGATCCAGGCTCGGCACGATCAGCGCCGCGGTCTTCTCGGTGTCGAGGCGGAACGGCGACAACGTCTTGCCCTCGCCGGCAGGCTGCTGCCACACTGGATTGCCGCCCGGCAAAGAGATCGGATGCGGATCGGAAAAGCCGCGCACGCCGCGCAACGTACCGTAATAGTGATCGAAGGACCGGTTCTCCTGCATCAGGATGATCACATGCTCGACATCTTGGATCGTGCCGGTGCGCCGATTGGCCGGAATGGCGAGAAGTTTCTTGATCGTCTCCGGAAAGGCTACGGCAGCAGCGCCGACGCCGAGCGCGGCGGCGCCGAGTTGCAGAAGGCGGCGGCGGGAGTTGGCCATCGGTCACCGATTGCGTTGTGGCGGCAGGCAACCCTATGCGCGCTGTATGACAGTGATGTGGAGTTTTTTGGATATCGCTCCAACCGCGGCAAAATACTCACATGATCAGGCAAATCTGAGACTATGTCATCGTGCGCAAGACGCCGGTCACGATATCAAAGGCTTGCGCCAATTCGCTCTCGGTAATCGTCAGCGGCGGACATAAGGTGATGACGTTGCCGCCGCCGATCTTGAAACTGAGACCGCGCTCCATGCAACGATACATTGCCGCATCCGCATGGGCCGCATCCGCCAATTCAATACCGAAATAAAGGCCCAAACCGCGTACAGAACGCACACCGGAAATACCGGCGACGCGCTGGCGCAAATCTGCCAGCGCCAGAGCCCCGAGTTCGGCGGCTTTGGCCACCAAGCCCTCTTCTGCAATCACAGCCAGCGTCGCGAGAGCAGCCGCACATCCCACCGGACTTTTCTCATGGGTATAATGACCGATGGCGCGGTCAGGAACGACATCGAGATCGCTTCGCGCGATCAAAGCAGCGAGCGGAAAAACACCGCCGCCAAGGCCTTTGCCCAAGACCAGCATATCCGGAACAACGCCGGTCTGTTCAGTAACAAACATGGTGCCACTACGCCCCATACAGCTCGGGATTTCGTCGAAGATCAGCAAAGCACCATGGCGGTCGCAGCTTTTGCGCACCCGCTCCCAAAACCCCGGCGGCGGCGGCTCCACCGTGGTCCAACGCATCGGCTCGGCAATCACCGCGCCGACATCGCCTTGCACCGCCAGCACATAATCGATGTAATCGGCCAGCCGCAGCGGTGCATCGGCATCTCCCCCAAAAAAACGATGGGCCAAAGAGGGAGGCGGCACATGTTCCGTGCCTGGCAGCAGCGGACCGACGCCACGGCGGAATTGCGCCTCGCCGCCGACGGATATGGCATCTAGCGATGCGCCATGAAACGAATCCCACATCGACAGGGTTTTGTAACGGCCGGTGACATGACGAGCCAGTTTCAAGGCCATGCCGATAGCGTTCGTACCACCCGGTGCAAACAAAACCTTATTGAGTGCACCCGGGGCCAAACCGGCCAGCTTCGCGGCTAACGCAATCGCCGGTTGGTTGGTGTAGCGCCGCGGACAAAACGGCAAAGTTTCGATCTGCTGGCGGATGGCTTCCACCACTCGCGGATGACCATAGCCAACCTGATGGGCGGAATTGCCGTGGAAATCCATGATCCGGCGCCCATCTGTGTTGATCAGATAGATGCCTTCCGCGCGCGCGATCACGTCCAGACAGGGCGTAGAAAGCGATTGATGAACAAACCAGCGGGTATCCTCATCAAGCAATTCTCGCGCTTCAGCGCCAACATGATCGCGCAGCCAATCCACTTTATTGGGGCTGAGATTGGTGTCGCCTTCGCTAAAGTCGAACGGATTATCCTGGGTCATCGCCGATGCTGTGTTGTTGTGTGGATCAAGGCTGCGCGCCGGCTCTGAGTCTAGCCGCGATGTGGTGCAGCACGGGCAGCAGATCCGCAACGGTCTCCACCACATAATGAGCACCGGCCGCTTCAAGCTCGCGGCGCGCGGCAGCGATCTTGGCCGCACGCTCTGTTTGCGCAAGCGTCAACAATTCATCGCGGAACAGCCCGATGCCATTCCCGGAGGCGGCCACACCGATACTCCAGGCCCCCGCATTCAGCCCTTCCGCAATACCAGATGCTGCATCATCGATCTTGACCACATGTCTCATCGGCCAAACACCGAGATCAGCAGCGAGGCGATACATCATCAAAGGGCTGGGCCGGCCCGTAACCGTATCGCCGGCGCACATCACCGCGTCGGGCCGATAGCCCTGCGCGCCAGCACGCGCGATCACCGGCCCCATCGTCGCCGCGGAGTATCCGGTGGTGGAGCCGACACGAAGACCGGCAGCTCGCAAAGCGGTGTAAGTCTCAGCGGCGCCAGGGATCAATTGCGAAGCCTCCACCGCCGCTGCCGCGATCAGAGGTTCCAAACGGCGATGGATCCGTTCAACATCACGCTCGTCAGCGGACCGGCCATGAAGGCTGGCCCATTTATCCGTTAAGCGGCCCAGCAAACAGCGGACGTGATCCTTTTTGGCCAGCCCCATATCGGCGCGGATGACATCTTCGTCAGCCCGAAGCCCTTCTTCGGCCAACGCTGCTGCCATGGCTTTCACGGGGGCCTTACAGCCAAAATCGATCATGGTGCCAGCCCAATCGAACACTACCATTTTGAGCGGCTCCATCATGCTGCCGCCTCCACCAAGATCATATCAGGCCGATTGAGCCGCCCGCGTTGTGAAAACAGCCAGTGCCCCACAATGCGCACCGTCAGGTTGACGTAGAAGATCACCATTCCCATGGCAGCTGCCGGAGCCAGATCACCGGCGTCATCCATGTTCAACACCGCCACCGCCGCGAGTTTGAAACCCGGGGGATAGAGGAACATCACTACCGAAACGGTCGTCATCGCATTGACGAAGAGATAGAGCGCGATTTCCATCAACACCGGAGCCGAAACCGGCATGACCACCAAACCCAAGATGCTGAAGCGGCTGCGGCCAAGACTCTGGGCGGCGGGCTCAAGTTCTTTATCAAGGGCCTTGACGGCACCAACGGCGCTCAAATGGGCCACTGTATAATAATGTGTGATATTGGCGATGAGGAGCAGGACCACCGTGCCATAAAGAAGATGCAGCGGATTGGCAGGGGCATTGAAAAACAGCACATAAGCGAGACCGAGCGCCAGTCCGGGTACGGCGGCTGGAATCAATGCCATGCGGGAGAACAGCCCGCGCAATACCGGAGCTTCTTTCATCCGCTCGCAAATATAAGCCCCGACGAATGCAATCGCGGTGCCGCAAAACGCAGTAACCGCGGCGAGCATGGCGGAATTCACGACCGCGTCCCAGCCTCCGCCATCATAACGGCCGAGCGCGTAATGCGCGGAGGTCAGGGACAAATCGTAAGGCCAGAGACGGACCAATGCTACGGCTTGGCAGACGATCAAGAGCAGGCCAATGCAGCCCGCGAGCCCATAACAGACCAAACCCGTGAGACGATCGCGCAATCTGTGGGGAACAGGCGAGAGACGCCGCGCCCGCGCCGACACCGAAGCCGCATGGCGCTTGGCTGCCGCCCGCTCGAACACGATAGCCAACAGACTCGGCAGCATCAGAAAAATCGCGGCAACCGCACCAAGCTCGAAATTCTGCTGCCCCAGAACCTGCTTATAAATGACGATCGCCAAGACATCGAAATCACCGCCGATCACTTTCGGTGCGCCGACATCCGTGATCGTTAAGGCAAACACCACCAGTGCGGCCGAAACCAAACCATAACGGCACGAAGGCAAGGTGATGGTCCAGAATTTGCGCCAGCTCCCGGCACCCAAAAGTGCCGCTTGCTCATAAAGCCGCGCATCAGCGTTACGCAGCGCTGTACGCAGGATGATCACAGCATGCGGCAGCGTGGCGATGGCATCCGCAAAAAGCACGCCGGGAAAACCGTAAATGTCAGCGCCTCCCAGAACCGGAGCCAGAAGGCCTTGGCGGCCGAAGAGATAAATCAGCACCAAAGCAGGTAAAAGCGAAGGCACCAAGAGAGGCGCTGCCGCCAAAGCCGAAAGCACATTTTTGCCCGGCAATACGGCGCGCTCCAAACCGTAGGAAAAGGCAAAGGCAAGCGGCACCACCAGCACAACGGCGGCAGGGCCCAAAACTGCGGTATTGGCCAAAGCGGCGAGCAATCCGGGCGTTTTGATATAGGTTGCGTAATGGGCAAGCGTAAAGCCGTCCGGGCCGGAAAAACTGCGATAGACCAAAACCACCAGTGGCAACACCAAGGCTATCGCGGCCGCGATGGCGAGACACAGCATCACGCCCGCTGAAAGGGAGAGCCGAAAACGCGCCATCAACACTGTCCTGCCGGGAAGATATGCAGGCGCGATGAAGGCAGAAACACCTTAATCTCTGTACCCTCGGCAAAAGTACGGCCAAGGCGCTGCGGCAAATCCAACGCGAGCACGGAACTGCTCCATGGCGCAATCGTTTCCAAGCGCATGGTGCCGCCGAGAAATTCCCGGCGCTGCACGCGTAAGATAAGCGTGATACCGGCACCGTCCTCAGAGAGCGCCACATCTTCCGGGCGGATGCCCAAATCTATCTTCGTTCCCGGCGCATAGCTGGCTGTTTCAACCGGTGAAGAAAGACCATGGCCCAGTTGCACCATTCCGCCGCCAAGCACCTTTGCCGGAATAAAATTCATGCGCCCCAGAAAACCCGCCACAAAATGGCTGGCCGGATGGCAATAAAGCTCGAAGGGCGAACCTATCTGCGCAATATGACCGTGTTGCATGACCGCGATACGATCGGCAATGGCCAGAGCCTCGGCTTGGTCATGGGTTACCATCACGGTGGTCACACCCAAGCGCTGCTGCAAGGACTTCAGCTCGCTACGCAACTGGACTCGCAATTGCGCATCCAAAGCCGAAAGCGGTTCATCCAGGAAAAGTACCGAAGGTTCGGGCGCCAAAGCGCGAGCAATAGCGACCCGCTGCTGCTGACCGCCCGAGAGTTCTTCGGGTCTGCGTTTGGCAAAACCGGCGAGCCCCACCGTATCGAGAAGCGCTTCCACGCGTTCGTGAATTTGACGCCGCCCCCAATGGCGCGGCAAACCATAAGCAACATTGCGGCCCACGGTAAGATTGGGAAACAGCGCGTAGGATTGAAACACCAACCCCATTTTGCGCGCGGACGCCGGCGTGTGGGTGATATCGCGCCCGCCGCACAGAATGGCGCCTTGATCGGCGGTTTCGAGACCGCAGAGTATCCGCAGCAAAGTGGTCTTGCCGCAGCCGGAGGGCCCCACCAAACAGGTGAAAGAACCAGCTTCAACTTCAAGCCTAACATCCTGAAGTACATCGAGGCTGCCGAAACGCTTACCGATCCCGTTCAGCTTCAGCAACGGTTCCGTTGTGATCGTGCCCAGCGCATTCACGGCGTGGCCGCCTTATGTGCCGCATAGCGCGCCGTCCAGGCGTCGATCACGCGGGTGCGGTTATGGGCGAGCCATTGCAGATCCGCTTTGGCAAGGCGCGACGGCAAATCGCCGGGCAGATTGGAAACCGGTGCGGCCAGCTTGGGAACCGCGATCACCGCAAAGCTTTTGGCATAAACCCGCATGGCATCGGCAGACATCGCCCAATCCATAAAAGCTTCGGCCTCTGGCGAATGTTTGGTTCCCGCGATAATGGCCGAGGCCTCGACATCCCAACCGGTCCCTTCTTTGGGGATAACGATTTCGATGGGAGCCCCTTCGCTTTTGGTTTTCGCCGCGCGGAAATCGAAAGAAATCCCGATGGGAATTTCACCGCGGGCCGCATCCTTGCACGGCTTGGAACCGGAATGGACATATTGGGCGATGTTCTTGTCCAACCGGTCCATATAGTCCCAGCCTCTGGCCTCGCCCCACATCTGTAACCAAGCCGAAACGGTGAGAAGCCCCGTACCCGACGAGCCGGGATCCGGCATCGCAATCATGCCGCGATAGATCGGCTTGGTGAGATCTTCCCAGCTTTGCGGCACCGGCACATGCCGTTTGGCGATTTCAACGGTATTGATGCAGATTGCCGTCGACCACAGCGCTTCGCCATTCCAATGCGGTGGCTTGCGTGTATCGTCGAAGCGCGGATCGCGGCCAGCTTCGCCTTTGGGCGCATAAGGCTGGAGCATCTTTTCCGCATCGAGCTGAAGCAGAGAGGACGCCGCCAAAGCAAAGACAACATCGGCTTGCGGCGCATTCTTCTCGGCGAGCAGCTTGGCGGTGACAACGCCAGTGGAATCGCGCACCCAAACAAGCTCTATTTCGGGATGGGCTTTCCGGAAGGCGGCCTCATAGGCTGGCAACTGGTCGGCTTCGGCAGCGGTATAAACCACCAGCTTGTGCTTCTGCTCCTGACAGCCGCCGAGCAACAGCGCGGCCGTTATGGTGACAAGTGCCATTCCGCCGATCTTCATGCCTGCCCCCTGACCCGCTTCATCTAACGCAACAACACGAAGAAGAGCCCGCACCGACACTCAGCCAGGCTTGCCTGCAATAAGAATTTCGATACCGCCCATCACCTTACGCAATTCCGGACCGGGATCGGCATCGGTGACGAGGACGTGAACATCCTTAAAATCAAAGGTCCGGATCAGTCCGTGACGCTCGAATTTGGTGGAATCGACCAACACCACGATCTTACGGGCCAAAGGCGCAATGGCCTGCTTCAGCTCCGCTTCCGGCAGGAAGTAATCGAGCAGCCCACGCTTTGCCTCCAGCGCCCCAATGGAAAAGAAGGCGATTTCCGGCGTGAACCGCTTCATAAAGTTCTGTGTTTCCGGGCCGAAGCAGGAACAATAGTTCTCGTAAATCTCACCGCCGGCAAAATAGACCCGCGCATTGTTGCGGCCGGTCAATTCACGGGCTACCTCGATGGCGTTGGTTATGATGGTGAGATTGCGCACCTTGGTGAGCGCTTTGGCCACCCAATAGGCCGAGGAACCGGAATCGATCAGCAGTGTCATGCCATCGCTGACCATCTCGGCTGCCTTCAGTCCGATTAGTCGCTTGAACTGGGCGTTTTCGTTGATGCGCTGATGATAAGCGGCTTCAAAGACATTATCGGGAAGGCGCACACCGCCATGAACCTTGCGGACGCGCCCAGTATTTTCCAACTGGCGCACGTCCCGGCGGATGGTTTCTTCCGAAACCTCGAAACGCTGGGCCAGATCGGCAATGGAGCAGGAAGAATTCTCTTCTAGAAGCCCAAGAATCTCATGCAGGCGGCTACTCTGGTCCATGGATTTTAGCCGTTCACGCCTTTTGGCCGGTGCGGACGGTTTGGAAATCTTTCGCGGCGACATGGCGTGAGCACATCATTTTGGCTTCTGCATTGCTTTTATAAGCCGCCGGAGAAACCGCGACCACAGAGCCAAGCCCTAGCGGAAAAGCATGACACTTGCGCGAAGGCATGTTGGGTTATGGCTGATTTTTGGCAATTTCCCACAAAAATCGGGCAACAAACCACGAATTGCAACATTTGGCTGGTCTAGTCGGGTTCGACAATGACCTCGATGCGATCTCCGGCAAAGGCGGTTTCGACAGCCTGAAGCGGGGCCCCATCACCAGCGGCATCAAGACCAGACGAATGCAGAACCGGGCTTCCTTCTGGAATATGCAGCAAGCGCGCCTCGATGGCCGCCGCAGCGCGGGCATAGAGCCGCGTGGACAGGCGCTGATACTGCGCGATGCCGCAGATTGCCAAGGCCGCACTGATCGAGCCGCCTGCCTCTATCAGACGCTCCGGAAAATCGGGAAAGCGCGCCACAGAAAGAAAATGCGTGGAGAGCGACAGCGGCATGTTGGACGCTTCGCTCAATATACGGATACACCAGGCGCGCGCATTGGCATCCAACCCGATAGAAGGTGCAAATTCCGCAGCCGTGACCGTGGTATCCAACACCGTATTGCGGCTTTCCATGCCGCTCTTGGCGAGGTTGGTGCGGAACGAAACATGCCGCCCGACCGGATAAGGAATGCGCGGCGAGATGACGAAAGTACCCCGCCCCTGCTCCACCGAGACGCGCCCCTGGCTCGCCAGAAACTGAAACGCCTGACGCACGGTGTGACGGTGCACCCCATAACGGGTGGACAACTCCTGCGCTGTCGGCAGCGCATTCTCCGGCTTGTAGGCGCCCCGCTCGATATCGCGTGCCAAGTCATCAGCAATCCGCCGCCACAGCGGTTTCACGAAACTTTCGCCCAAAACGTCTAGACCTTTCTGCATATGACGGTATATGTATAGACCAATTTTGGGAGTTTCCGCCAGATGGAGTCGCCAAATACGGCCAAGCGCCAGCGCTGGATGGGTATCTTGGCCCGCGCCAGCCGGACCCGTTTGGCCACATTGATGGCGGATTACGGTCCCTTGCCAACGCCCGAAATCATCCGCCCGGCTGAAACGGGCACGGTGATGGCCGAAGGACGCGCGGGGGGCACAGGCGCGCGCTTCAACCTCGGCGAAGTGACAGCAACGCGCTGCGTGGTGCGCGTCGAAGGCCGGCTGGGGTTTTCCTATGCGCTTGGGCGCGACCGCAAAAAGGCGGAGCTGGCCGCCACCCTCGACGCCTTGCTGCAGAATCCGGAGCGGCAGGAAGCGCTGCTGCACCAGATCATTGCTCCTTTGGCTGAAGAAGAAGCCGACGCCAAGGTCTTAGCCTCGCGCAAGGCGGCTGCCACCAAAGTCGATTTCTTCACCCTGATCCGGGGAGATGAATGATGCGCGATCCGGGGCACGGCTTTGCCGATCCCGTTTTCGATGCTCAAGCCGTGTTTCGCGGTTTGCAAGAGGCTTTGGCGCGGCCGGGCCTGCCACAAATTATAACGCGTCGTGACCAGGGTGCAGTAGAAGGGTTGTCGCCCGCCGCGGCCGCCATCCTTCTTAGCCTTGCCGACTACACCACGCCGGTTTGGCTGGCGCATGGCAATGAGCACCCGGCAGCGCCCTGGCTTGCTTTTCACACGGGGGCGCGAACGGCAGCAAAGGTAGTGGATGCACAATTCGCCGTGCTGGCGCTTGGCGCGGCTGCACCACTGCTGAACGATTTTGCGGCAGGCGAGGATTGTTATCCCGACCGCTCCGCCACCCTGATCGTGGAATGCCGTGACTTTATATATGGCACCAAAGTGCGACTGTCGGGTCCGGGAATCCGCGACACGGTCGAGATTGCGCCGCGCGGCCTGCGTCCAAGCTTCTGGACGGAAATGGCCGACAATGCTGTGCGTTTCCCGCTTGGCGTAGATGTGTTTCTGACTGCCGCCGATAGCGTGATCGGCTTGCCACG
>Ga0207853_1000052_pt1 | contig 31020 bp, 33 predicted proteins | sample LuqExpMetagenom6_FD_187764 | JGI IMG/M metagenome (GOLD analysis project Ga0207853, IMG submission 187764) | Tropical forest soil microbial communities from Luquillo Experimental Forest, Puerto Rico - Sample 6 (SPAdes) | ecosystem: Environmental > Terrestrial > Soil > Tropical forest ...
CTCGGCCTGCGCCGCGCCCGCCAGCAGCACACGCGAAGGGCCGAGCGTGCGCAGCAGGCGCGGCGTCGCCAGCGCGCCCAGCAGGTAGCCTAGCGCGTTGGCGGTGTTCATCGCACCGGCCTGGGTGTAGGACCAGCCGAGATCGGCGCGCATCGGCGGCAGCAGCAGGCCGTAGGAGAAGCGCGTCACGCCCAGCGACACCGCCGCCCCGAGCGACAAGGCGAGCGCCAGGCGCAGCAAGGTGAGAGGGGTCGGTGCAGACTCAGGCATGGGGGCAATTGTCCGGCATGAGTTCACCGTGACCGGTGCCGCGCTACGCTTACGGCTGCACAGACACACCAACGAACAGAGGAGTCCCGTCTTGCCCACCCTATTCGATCCGCTGCAGGTCGGCCGCTGGCACCTGCCCAATCGCATCGTGATGGCACCACTCACGCGCAACCGCGCGCCCGACGCCGTGCCCACGCCGATGATGGCGCAGTACTACACCCAGCGCGCCAGTGCCGGCCTGTTGATCACCGAAGCCACTGCGATCAGCGCGCAAGGACAAGGCTACGCCGATGTCCCCGGCCTGTACGGCACCGAGCAGCTCGATGGCTGGCGCCAGGTCACGCAGGCCGTGCACCAGGAGGGCGGCCGCATCGTCGTGCAACTCTGGCACGTGGGCCGCGTGTCGCACGTGAACCTGCAGCCCGAGGGCCAGCGCCCGGTCGCCCCCTCGGCGATCACGGCCCGCACCAAGACCTACCTGATCCAGCCCGATGGCACCGGCACCTTCGTGCCCACCTCCGAGCCGCGCGCCCTGGACGCCGCGGAACTGCCCGGCATCGTGCACGACTACCGCCATGCCGCGCGCCACGCGATCCACACCGCCGGCTTCGACGGCGTCGAGGTCCATGGGGCCAACGGCTACCTGCTCGACCAGTTCCTGAAGACCGGCGCCAACCAGCGCACCGACGACTACGGCGGCTCGATCGAGAATCGCGCGCGCCTGCTGCTCGAAGTGATGCGCGCCATCGTCGACGAAGTCGGCGGCGACCGCGTCGGCCTGCGCCTGTCGCCAGTGACGCCGGCCAACGACATCGTCGACGCCGATCCGCAACCGCTGTTCGAGTACGTGATGCGGCAGCTCGCGCCGCTGGGCCTGGCCTACATCCACGTGATCGAGGGCGCCACCGGCGTCGCGCGCGAGATCGCCGAGCGCCCCTTCGACTACCGCGCGATGCGCCGCGCCTATCACGTGGCCGGCGGCACCGGCGCCTGGATGGTGAACAACAGCTACGAGCAGGCCAGCGCCGAGCAGGCCCTGGCCGACGGCGCCGACCTGGTGGCCTTCGGCAAGCTCTACATCGCCAACCCCGATCTGGTCGAGCGCTTCCGAACCCAGGCGCCGCTCAACGAACCCGACCGCAAGACCTTCTACGGCGGCGGGGCGCAAGGCTACATCGACTACCCGCTCATGAAGTGAATGCGCTCGTTGGATTCGCTCACTTGACGGTCAGGCTGCCGGCACCTCCCTTGTAGAGGTTCCACGATTCGGCCTCGCGCTGGCGCGCGAGGTCCATCTCGGTCTGCGTGCGGTTCGAGTCGCGCGCGACATCCCGCACGCGCGTCGCGCCCGGCGCCCCCATGACCTGGCGCTGGGCCCGAACCGGGGCCTGTTCCAGCACCACCGCCCCCACGCTCTCGCGCTCTTGCGCGGGCGCCGGCCCCACGTCGGTCACCACCGACGGTTGGCCCACTTCGGGCGCAGCCGGCTTCTCGCTGGACTGTGCCAGCGCGCTTCCGGCCGCCAGCGCCGCCAGCAGCGCGGCAGTTTCCATCGGACATCGATGATTCATGCCTGCTCCTCGCAAATGCCATCGGTCCATGCTGCGCCTTCGCACTGCCAGGGCAGCGGCCCATTGCCAACTTGTGCGGTAGGCGCCTTCCCACACCGCCCGATGGGCCCGGCTTTACATGCCAGCCATCCTACGTCCATGCCGGCGATACAAGGATGCGTCACAGTCATATCCAACCTGCGGGCCGATTCGCGCTCCAGGCGCTCTCAAGAAAGGGAAGTTGCATGAAATCCGCTCACAAGTTCTTCGCCGCCGCGCTCCTAGCCAGCCTGGGGCTGGCCGCCACCGCGCAAACGCCGCCGCCGCCCAGCACACCGCCCGCTGCGGGCCAGGGCCGCGGCCACTTCGATCCGGCGCGCATGCAGCAACGCATGGCCCAGCGCCTGGCCGATCTCAAGCAGAAGCTGCAGATCACCCCTGCGCAGGAAGGCGCCTGGACCGCATTCACCACCGCGCTGCAACCCACGCAGCCGATGCAGCGGCCCAACCGCGATGAGTTCGCACAGCTCACCACGCCTGAGCGCATCGACCGCATGCGCCAGCTGCGCAACCAGCGCATGGCCGAGATGGACCGGCGCGGCGACGCAACCAAGACCTTCTACGCCGCACTCACGCCCGCGCAACAGAAGGTCTTCGACGCGCAGACGCTGCGCGGACCGTGGGGCCAGGGTGAGCCGCGCGGCGGCCATCACCACGGCTAAGCCGCTCGTTCACGCGGGGGCGGCTGGCCGACTCAGCGTGAACGCCGCGCTGGCGCGCATCGAGGAGATCGCCTGGCAGGCCTACCAGGGCGGGCGCAAGTCGCCGGTCACCGCCCCGGCCGGCCCCGGCTTCGCCGATCCCACGACCTGACGCCGCCGCGAAGCTAGAAGCGCCGCGCGTAGCGCAGCTGCAGGAACTGCTCGCCCGGGTTCGGCTTCTTGATGCCCGCGTTCGACAGGTGCGAAATGCGCAGGCTCAGCTCGTGCTCGCGCTGTGCGCCGAAGCTGCGGCCCGTGCCGAGCACGCTCATGAAGTTGAACTGCGTGCTGAACTGCTTGTTCTCGGTGCGGTACAGCGCGTCCATGTACGACACGCCGATGCCGCCCTCGGCGAACCAGTCCGAGCGCCCCTCGTTGAAGCGATAGCGAAACATGGGCAGCGCGCCCAGCAGGGTGCGCGACTCGCGCCCGTCGTCCCTGCGCGCACTCCAGTGACTCAGGAACACCTCGCTCGCGCCGGTCCACTCGCCGCCCCAGCGGCTGGCGCGCCAGGTCCACGGCCACGAGACGCCGGCGCTGACGCTGTAGGTGCCGCGGTCGGCGATCCCCCCCTCGAGCGCGAAGGCCGGCCCGGATCGGTCCGCTGCCCCGACAGCGCACGCGCAGCATGCCAGCACACTTGCAGCGACGAAACGGGCGAGGTCCATCGCCGCAGTGTCGCCAGCGGCTTCGGCCCAAGCGGCCAGCTCGAACTCGTCGGCTCGAAAAAGCGATGCGGGACTGCATGGCTTGTGCCGCTGCACTTTCGCGGCAGCAAGGTGACGTCCTACACCCGCCGATGTGGCGAAAGGATGCCCTCGCATACGCCTCGCAGGCTCTTGCGCACTTCTGCCGCGCAGCGACATCAAGACAGCTTGGCGTCCTACACATCCTTCACCAGCGCGGCAGTACAAAAAACCTTCCCCGAAGTATCACCCGTTCGCCGATGACCGAGCCCGCGGCCAACGCCCCTGCGCTGACTGTGATGACGGTCAACATCCACAAGGGCTTCACGACATTCAACCGCAAGTTCATCCTGCCTGAATTGCGAGACGCCGTCCGAAAGGTCGGTGCCGACGTGGTGTTCCTGCAGGAGGTCATGGGCATGAACGGGCGCAACCGGAAGGCCGGCATCGTGGACGAGCCGCACTACGAGTTCCTCGCCGACGAGATCTGGCCGCAGTACGCCTATGGACGCAACATGGTCTATCCCAAGGGACACCACCACGGCAACGCGGTGATGTCCAAGTTTCCCATCGTGCACTACCAGAACCACGACGTCTCGGTCGCAGGTCCGGAAAAGCGCGGACTGCTGCATTGCATCCTGCGCATCCCCGGCCACACGACGAACGTGCACGTGATCTGCGTGCATCTGGGCCTGGCCGAGTCGCATCGCGTGCAGCAGCTGGAGCTGCTGTGCCACATGGTGCGCGGCGAGGTGCCCGACGACGCGCCGCTGGTGGTGGCAGGCGACTTCAACGACTGGCGCCGGCGCGCCCATGCGATGCTCGAGCGCGAGGTCGGCCTGCGCGAGGTGTTCGTGCATGCCTACGGCGAAGCCGCCCGGACCTTCCCGGCCCGCATGCCGCTGCTGTGCCTGGACCGCATCTACGTGCGCAACGCCTCGGTGCATCTGCCGGTGGTGCTGCCGCGCCGTCCCTGGTCGCACTTGTCCGATCACGCGCCGCTGGCCGCGGAGATCCATCTCTAGGGCACGGCCATGGGGCAACGCTGGATCGAAGGCAACGACATCCGCCTGTTGGAAAACGGCGAGGTGTTCTTCCCGCGCGTATTCGCCTGCATCGCCAACGCGACGCAGGAGGTGGTGGTCGAGACCTTCATCCTGTTCGAAGACCCGGTCGGCCTGCAACTGCACGAGGCGCTGGTCAGCGTCGCGCGGCGCGGCGTGCAGGTGGACGTGACCGTCGACGGCTTCGGCTCGCCCGATCTGTCGGACGGCTTCATCCGCGCGCTGACCGATGCTGGTGTGCGACTGCACGTGTTCGACCCCGGCCCGCGGCTGCTCTGGGGGTGGCGCTTCGATGCCCTGCGCCGCATGAATGCCCTGCGGCGCATGCACCGCAAGATCGTGGTGGTCGACGGCACGGTGGCCTTCATCGGCGGCATCAACTTCTCGGCCGACCACCTGGCCGACTTCGGACCGCTGGCCAAGCAGGACTACTCGGTGGAGATTCGCGGTCCGCTGGTGGCCGAGATCCACCGCTTCACCCATGCGGCGCTGGCACAGGGCCAGCGCTACCAGAGGCGGCGCGCCTGGTGGCGCTGGCGGCGCCGCGTGCGCGCGCAACCGCAGGACCTGCCGCGCGTGGGCAGCGCCGCCGCCATGCTGGTGGTGCGCGACAACGGCCAGCATCGCAGCGACATCGAGCGGCAGTACCGCCTCGCCCTGCGCACGGCGCGCCGCCGCGTCGTCATCGCCAACGCCTATTTCTTTCCCGGCTACCGCTTCATGAAAGAGCTGCGGCGTGCCGCGCGCCGCGGCGTGGATGTCTGCCTGATCCTGCAAGGCGAGCCCGACATGCCGATCGTCAAGACCGCCGCCCGCCTGCTGTACCACCGCCTGCTGCGCGCCGGCGTGCGCATCTGCGAGTACATCGAGCGGCCGCTGCACGGCAAGGTGGCGGTGATGGATGACGAGTGGGCCACGGTGGGTTCGAGCAACCTCGATCCCCTGAGTCTGAGCTTGAATCTCGAGGCCAACGTCATCATCCGCGACCGCGCCTTCAACAACACGCTGCATGAGCGCTTGCAGCACCTGGTGTGCCACAAGTGCCACACCATCGATCACGAGGAGCTCGGCGAATTGCGCGGCTTCGCCTGGCTACGCAGCTTCGCCGCCTACCACCTCACGCGCTTGTACCCGGCCTGGGCGCTGTGGCAGCCGCGCCATGATCCCCAACTGATGCCCGCCGGGTCCGACCGCCTGCGGCCGATCTACGCGGAGCCCGGCCGAAAGGAGTGAACGTTTGGTGACGCGCAGTTCCCTGCCCCGCAACGCGCTGGTCAAGCCGCGCCCGCGTGGACGCGCCGCCACGCCAGAGCGCCAGCGGCATCAGCGCCTGCGCGCCTGGTGGCCCTGGCTCAAGCACGCGTTGTCGCTCGGCTTCTTCGCGCTGGTGGTCGCCCTGGTGGCGCGCTACGCCCAGCGCCTCGACTGGAACGACGTCCTCGAGTCGCTGCAGCAAACTCCCGCGCCGGCCTTGGCCGCCGCTGTGGGCCTGGCAGCCGCCAGTCACCTGCTGTACAGCTGCTTCGACCTGATCGGCCGCCGCTACGCCGGCCACCGACTGTCCACCCCCACCGTGATGGCGGTGAACTTCATCAGCTACGCCTTCAATCTGTCGCTGGGCTCGTGGGTGGGCGGCATCGCCTTCCGCTACCGGCTGTATTCACGCCTCGGGCTGAAGAACGGCGTCATCACGCGCATCGTGTCGATGAGCATGCTGACCAACTGGCTGGGCTATAAGTTGCTGGCGGGCCTGCTGTTCCTGATCCATCCGCTGCAACTGCCGCCGAGCTGGAAAATGGGCAACTACGGCCTGCAATGGGTCGGCGCCTTGCTGGTGTTGACCTCGACCGGCTACCTCTACGCCTGCTACCGCTTCGGCGACCACGTGTGGGACTGGCACGGGCATGAGCTGTACCTGCCGCCCTGGCGCATGGCCCTGGTGCAGATGGCGATCTCCTGTGCCAACTGGTGCCTGATGGCCAGCATCATCTGGGTGCTGCTCGGCCGGCACATCCACTACGCCGATGTGCTGACGGTGCTGTTGATCGGCGCGATCGCCGGGGTCGTGCTGCATGTGCCCGCGGGCCTGGGGGTGTTCGAGTTCGTCTTCGTGGCGCTGCTGTCGCACGTGATGTCCGAGGGTCACCTGATCGGCGCACTGCTCGGCTACCGCGCGATCTACTACGTCGTGCCGCTGCTGCTGGCCGCCCTGCTGTACCTCTACATGGAGGTGCACGCGAAGAACAAGCATCATCACGAGGCCCGGCGTCTGCACGCCCGGGGCACCTGATGGAAGCGCGCCTGGCCAGCGAAATCGACCTCGCCGGCTTCCGCGAGGAAGCGCGGGCACTGCTGGCGCACCAGGTGCCGCCGGATGCCGTGCACTGGGAGACGGCACAGGCGCAGAACAGCGACTTCTTCATGGACCCGACGATCGGCCCCGACCGCGTGCGCAGCATCCCCAAGGCGGCCTCGGCGATCGTGCCGGCCTCCTTCCTGCGCCTGTGCGAGGTGGTGGTGCTGCACCACGACCCCGAGCGCTTCGCGCTGCTCTACCGGCTGCTGTGGCGTCTGGTGCACGAGCCGGGGCTGCGCAACAACGCGGTCGACAGCGACATGCTGCACGCCCACCAGATGGGCCAGGCGGTCCGGCGCGACCTGCACAAGATGAAGGCCTTCGTGCAGTTCCACGTCGTGCACGACATCGCGGCGCAGCCCTTGCAACTGGCCTGGCACGAACCGACCCACCACATCGTCGAAGCGGCCGCGCCCTGGTTCGCCAAGCGGCAGCCGCAATCGCGCTGGGTGATCTTCACGCCCGAGCGCTCGGTGGAGTTCGATGGCCGCAAGCTGCACTTCGGCCCCGGCCTGCCACGCGACCAGGTGCCGCCACCCGGCGCAGGCGACGCGCAGTGGCTCGACGCCTATCACCGAGTCTTCGGCGTGCACGCCATCGCGGTCAACGACGCGGCCGGCCCCCCATCCTGAGATCCGCGATGGCCGAGGTGATCATCCGCCCGGTGGACTCGCAAGACCCCGGCGCCACGCTCGCGCGCGAAGGCATCAGGTCACTTGTGCAACTTCGGGCAGAGACCATGCGCTTCGCCGCGTTCGCGGCGTCGTGCGCGGCCTGTCGAAGGCACTGATCGCCTAGTTCGCCGGCGCCGGCGAAGGCGCGGTCGAATCGATCGGACTCACGCCATGGCGCGAACGCTCGGCCGTGCCCTTCGCCGCACGCTTGGCCTTCTGGGTGGTGCTGTGTTCGTCCTTGGCCATGCCGCTGTCCTTCTTGGGCGCCATGCCGCTGTCCTTTTTCGGCGTCATGCTCTTGTCCTTGTCACGCACCGCATCGTCGGGTTTGCGCTGGACATCGGCCGGACCGGTCAACTCGGGCGGCGGCTGGACATCGGCCTTGGCCGCTGTCGAGCTGTTGTCGGTCCGCCCCGGCCAGGTGATGATGGTGCGCTCGGCCTCGGTGCCCTGCTGGCCGAGGCCGCCCTGGGGCAGTCCGGATTGGGCACCGGTTCCGCTTTGCGCCCCCGCCAGCGCCGGGCGGCCGCGGAAGGTGGCTGCGCCGTCGCTGCGCTGGCCGTACAGGTTCGACAAGGTGAGCAAGGTAAACGCCAGCACCAGCGTCACGGCAATCCAATGTCCCGGCGAGTGATAGCTTCTCATCGTGAACCTTCGTGCGGATGTCACGGAAGACCTTAGTGTGAAACTCGAGCGGCCACCCGCCAAGTGCATTTGGCAACAGAATCTGTAGGACGGCGCCTGCTGAGCACTGCTAAGATGCGCCGCCATTGAAGCTCAAGCAGTACCACACTACGCCGTAGCCGTCGATGACAGTTGCCACCGCAGGCCGCGCCCCTGCCACGTTCGAAATCAAGAGCGCGAATCTCCCCCTGGTGTCACTGCTGCTGAAGTCCGCCGACCTCTGCGCGCTGGCGCAGGAACTGAATGACCGTTTCGGCGACATCCCGGATTTCTTTGATCACGACCCGCTGGTGCTCGACCTGTCGCCGCTGCAGGGCCGGGGCGACATCGACTTCGAAGAATTGTTGCACCTGTTGCGCGGCTATCGCGTCCTGCCGGTCGCCGCACGCGGCGGCAGCGCGGCGCAGATGAATGCTGCACTGACCGCCGGCCTGGCCGCCGCGCCCGAAGCACTGGTGGCCGTGCCGGCCAGCGTCTCCACGCAGGAGATCAGCCCGTCGCCGGCCGTCGAGGTCGCGCCTGCGGCCGCGCTGGTGATCGACAAGCCGCTGCGCTCCGGCCAGCAGGTGTATGCGCGCGGCCGCGACTTGGTGGTGCTGTCCATGGTCAACCCCGGCGCCGAAGTCATCGCCGACGGCCACATCCACGTCTATGCACCGTTGCGCGGCAAGGCGATCGCCGGCGCGCGCGGCCACACCGAGGCGCGCATTTTCTCGACCTGCCTCGAGCCCGAACTCATCTCCATCGCCGGCGTGTACCGCACGAGCGACGTGCCGCTGCCCGACAGCGTGCTGTCGCGCCCGACCCAGGTCCGCCTGGTCGGCGGCGCCGAAGGCAGGCTGGTGATGGACCCCATTGCAGGCTGATTCACAGGAAGGAACCCACCGCATGGCAAGAATCATCGTTGTCACCTCCGGCAAGGGCGGAGTCGGCAAGACCACCACCAGCGCCAGCTTCGCCTCGGGACTGGCGCTGGCCGGACCCAAGACCGTCGTGATCGATTTCGACGTGGGCCTGCGCAACCTCGACCTGATCATGGGCTGCGAGCGCCGCGTGGTGTACGACCTGATCAACGTGATCCATGGCGAGGCCAATCTCAACCAGGCGCTGATCAAGGACAAGCAGTGCGACAACCTGTTCGTGCTGGCCGCCTCGCAGACGCGCGACAAGGAGGCGCTGACCAAGGACGGCGTCGAAAAAGTGCTGAAGGACCTCGCCGCGATGGGCTTCGAGTACATCGTGTGCGACTCGCCCGCCGGCATCGAGACCGGCGCGCTGATGGCCATGCACTTCGCCGACGAGGCGCTGGTGGTGACCAACCCCGAGGTGTCCTCGGTGCGCGACTCCGACCGCATCCTGGGCATGCTGTCGTCCAAGACCCAGCGCGCGATCGACGGCAAGGAGCCGGTGAAGGAACACCTGCTCATCACCCGCTACAACCCCAATCGGGTGGACCAGGGCCAGATGCTGTCGCTGGAGGACATCCAGGACATCCTGCGCGTGCCGCTGATCGGCGTGATCCCCGAGAGCGAGATCGTGCTGCAGGCCTCCAACCAGGGCACGCCGGCCATCCACATGAAAGGCAGCGACGTCTCCGAAGCCTACAAGGACGTGGTCGATCGCTTCCTCGGCACCGACAAGCCGCTGCGCTTCATCGATGCGCAGAAGGCCGGTTTCCTCAAGCGCCTGTTCGGAGCGAGGTGACACGCCATGCCCTCTCTGCTCTCTTTCCTGCTGGGTGAGAAGAAACAGACGGCTGCCGTCGCCAAGGAGCGCCTGCAGATCATCCTGGCGCATGAGCGCTCCGGCCGCCATGCCGGCCAGCCCGACTACCTGCCCGCGCTGCAGCGCGATTTGATCGCGGTGATCGGCAAGTACATCAAGATCGATGCCCAGGACATCAAGGTCGACCTGCAACGCCAGGACAACCTCGAGGTGCTGGAAGTGAAGATCGAGCTGCCTGAGGCGAAGTAGAACGGCGAGGTCGATCGGGGCCTGCAACGCGGCGTCACAGTTCTGGCGGAAACAAACCCTTGCTTTCGTCTTCTTGACACCGCTCAGCAGTACCACGATAAACGTCGCCATGCCGGAAAACGTCCAGGTGCGCGTGATGCGCCGCTTCAACGTGCCTGTCGAACGCCTGTTCGACGCCTGGCTCACCCCTGCACAGGCGGCACGTTTCCTGTTCGCCACCCGCACGGGCAACGTCCTGCAATGCGAGATCAAGGCTTCGGTGGGCGGTGGCTTCACCGTGACCGACCGTCGGCCGGTGGGCGACGGCGATGAGAGCTTCATCGACGCCGAGCACCGCGGCACCTACCTCGAGATCGACCGCCCCAGCCGATTGGCCTTCGATTTCAGCGTCTTTCCGCACTGGACCGCGCCCACCCACGTCATGCTCGATTTCGTGCCCCTGGGCGCCAGCATCAGCGAAGTGGTGCTGACCCATACGCTGGGCCCGGGCGCCGATGCCGAGATCACGGCCGAGCGCACGCGCCAGGGCTGGACGCGCATGCTGGAACAACTCGACAAGTTGCTTACCGTCCGCAGCTGGGGTTTCAAGGCGCTGGCGTAAGCTTCGCGCAACGCTGGCCCGTTAAAAACCGACCTTCCCAGTCCGGTTGGCCGCCGCTCCGCTGGAAGGCGGCCCACAATAGATCTCCAGCGCACCCATCTCGACCGACCCAGCGACAATGCAGTACGTCCAAGATTCGTTCGATCCCGGCACCGTCATCGCCGCTTGGCTCAGCCCCGGCGCCCTTGATGATCTGGAACCCCTGTTAAGACGCCTGCTGGCTGGCCAGCAAGTGTTCATCAAGCAAAGCGATGGCAGCTACCGCCCCAAAGGCTGGGAATACGGCCTGGCCCGCGGCTTCAGCTTTTCGCAGCTCTGCGAGCCGGCCCTAAAACACCGCCACTGAGTTCTTCCTGGACTGACCTCCTCTCCCCCTGGGAGAGGGTTGGGGTGAGGGCCGCTCAGCTTCCCTTCGGCGGCGCCACCATGGCCTCGATCTTGTTCCCCTCGGGGTCACGCACGAAGGCCGCGTAGTAGTCCTCGGCGTACTCGGGCCGCAACCCGGGCGCGCCGTCATCCGTGCCGCCAAGCTCCAGCGCCATCGCATGGAAGGCCTTGACCTCCTCCTGCGACGTCGCGAAGAAGCAGACGTGGACGCCATTGCCCACTGAAGCGCGACCGCCGTCATGCGGCGCCTGGATCCAGAACACCGGGAAGTGGTGGCCATAGCCGGCGCCCCCGGGGAAATCCATCACACAGCGGATCTGCAGCGTGGCCAGCACGCCGTCGTAGAACGCCTTGGCGCGCGGAAAATCGTTGGTCCCGAGCGAGACGTGCGCAAGAACCGGAAGCGACATCGTTCCTCTCCTGAAATTGGCTTGCCCGATCGATATTGGACGACCGTCAAGCCGACCGATGTGTCAGCCGGAACAGAGACTGCAAGTAAGCCGTCAATACCCCAACGGCCGCACCCCGATCAGGGGCCCGTGCAACAGCATCGCGAACACCGACCAGGCCACCAGCCCGGTGGCCAGCGCCACGGTGGTGCCGATCGGATTGGCCGGGGCGTACTGCGTTTGGTTGGCACGATCGCGCCGGCGGGCCGAGATGAAGTCCAGCACCGCCCAGGCCAGGAACGCGCCGAACAACACCACGTCGGCCAGCACGCCCACCGACAGCAGGTGCGCCACCGCCCAGGTCTTCACGCCCAGCACCTGCGGATGGTGAAATCGTGCCTTGAACCAGTTGCCGGGGATGTAGGCGGCGAAGAACAGCACCATCGCCAGGATCATCAGCAGCGCAGTGACGTGCCGCATCCAGCCCGGCGACGTCCACAGGACGAGCGACTCCTGCCGGGCCTGCCTGAAGCCGATCACGATCAAGACGAAGCCGAGGATCGACAGCACCGAGTAGAGGCCTTTCCAGGCCCCCGGCCCGAGGCGCCGGATCATGCCAGTGCGCCACTCGTCGGCGAAGATGCGCGTCGAATGCACGCCCAGGAAAAGCAGCAGACCCAGTACCAGCAGCGCCATGTCCAGCCCCTTTCTTTAGGCCATTATGTCGCTGGAACTGGGCCGTCAGGCCGTCGGCCTTACTGCGCCGGCGCGAAGCCCTTGGCCTTGATGATCCGGGCCCAGGTGGCAGTGTAGGCGCGCTCGCGCTCACCCAGCTTCTGGGCGGTCATGTACTCGGGCGTCAAGCCCATGCGCTGCATCTGCTCGCGCACCGCGGGCATCGCCAGCACCTTGGCCATCGCCGCGCCGAACTCGCTCACGAAGGCACTGTTCACGCCCTTGGGGGCGAAGATGCCGTAGTAGGGCACGTCTTCGAAGCCGGTCAGGCCCATCTCGTGGAAAGTCGGCACGTCCGGCAGCAGCGACTGGCGATCCTTGCCGAGCACGCCCACGATGCGCAGCTTGCCCGCGCGGTGGTATTCGATGAAGTCCGGCACCGAGCCCGTTCCGGCCGCGATCTGGTTGCCCAGCATGTCGGCCATCATGGGGGCGCTGCCGCGATACGGGGCAGCCATCAGGTCGAGCTTGTACTTCTCACCGATCAGCTTGACCAGGAATTCCGGGGTGGACGCCGGCGCCGGCACCCCCACCGTGCCGCGGCCCTTGGTGGCATTGCCGCCGGCCTTGTCGTTGCCGTCCTGGATCCACTTGACGTAGTCGTTGAAGCTCTTGGCCGGGGTGCCGCCCGACACCGCGAAGGCATTGACGAAGGTGGCGAAGCCGGCGACCGGCAAGAAGTCCTGCGCCGGGTCGAAGCCAGGGTTCTTAGTGACCTGCGGCAGGATCGAGATCGTGTGGTCGTGCGTCAGGAACAGCGTATTGCCATCCGCGGCCGACGCCTTCAGCGCCTGCGCCGCCAGCTGGCCGCCCGCGCCCGGCCTGTTGTCCACCACCACGCTGGCGTTCAGCAGGTCCTTCAACTGTTCCGCCAGCAGCCGTGCCACCGCGTCGGTGCCGCCACCGGGCGGGAAACCCACCAGCAGGCGGATGGTACGCGACTGCGCAAAAGCCGGCAGGCCCGCCAGGGCGGCCGCGCCGGCGAGGGTTTGAAGGGCGAAATGTCTGCGAGTGGTCATAACTTTTCCAACGATTGAATAACTCCCTCTCCCCCCGGGAGAAGGTCGGGATGCGGGCACGCCCACCCCCAACTGAGTACTTCCAGCTGAGTCCGCGGAGAGCTTACCGCGCGCAACCCACTGTTCATGGCCCAGCGACGGGAATCCCGCCTACATCCAGTACTGCAGCAGAGGCGCACAGTGGGTTCCGGCACGAAAGGAACCTTCCCCATGGCCCGCGCAACCGCCACCAAAGTCACGCTCCAGCCCGCCAGTGACCCGCGGCGCGGCAGACGCCTCAAGCACGACCCCGAAGAGGTTTTTCAATCTCCCACTACCGGCCGCAACACCAGGCAGGGCAAGAAGGTCGAAAAACCCGACGACCCGGCCCCTGGTGGGCCGAGTGGGCAAAAAGTGGTCACGAAGCACGACAAGAAGCACACGAACAAGTGAGCGCGGTTCAGCCTCTCTAGCCTGACTGACGGATTTCAGCGCACGTCCACCTGATCAGCCTGGCTGTCCAGGCCGTCATCAGCAATGGCACCCCCTGTCCGCAACCAGGACCATGGAATTTCCTTCCGGTTGATTGAGTAGGGACTGTACGCGGGGCACTTCGGCTGCACCAGAGGGGGAAAAATTCGGGCGCGACGGAAGCTCCTGGCTCTTCTTATTGGTTTTATTTTTCTAAATTAGTCGTAGTAGGTAAGGCTCGTCGCCAGCTGTGGACAAGTCCAAATTTTCTTTGCAGATCAACAGCCTGAACGATGTAGACGATTGTGGACCCCGGCGGTTTTTTGCTGTACCTGAATACTGGATAAACCCGGCGCGCCGCCGCCGGCTGTGGAAAACACAGCAGTTGTACGGAAACCGTCCACAGGCTTGTGCCCGAAAAATTTTTTTGCGCCCCATGCTTGTTCAAAAAGCAAAGTGAGGGCTCGTACGTGTTTTGCACAGGCCGGTGAATGCGAGGACCTGTGGATAACGCAATTTTTTCCCGGAAAATCATCACGCCCCTGAAAGAATAAACCTGTGGATAGCGCCCCGAACAAGAGCAGCTGTAAGGCGCGGGCAGCCCACAAGCTCGCGCCAGTTGTCCACAGGGTTCGCCCAGACTTGCGCAGGGCCAGGCGGTGTGGCGAGGAAGCTGCAAACTCGACGCTTGCGTGTCATCGACCTTGACCTGCCGCGGCGCAAAATGGCGCGATGACCCGATCCCCTCTCGAGCCAATGCCCCTTCGCTACGGCGCGGGCGCCCAGGCCTTGCACTGGCTCACGGCCGTCCTGGTGCTCATCGCATTCATCTATGGACCCGGTGGGTCCGAGCAGCGCATCTACTCTGCTGCACGGGACTTTGATCGCCAGTTGCATGAGACGCTCGGGCTGTGCGTGCTGGTCCTGTCGATGCTGCGCCTGGCGTGGCGCCTGTTCGACCGGCAACCGGATCACGACGAGGGGCCGGCCTGGATGACGGCATCGGCCAAGGCCGTGCGGGCGCTGCTCTACGCCCTGTTGTTCATCGTTCCCCTGACGGCGATCTCCGGCGCCTGGCTGGAGGGCCATCCCCTGACTTTGCTAGGCGCGGAAATCGGCCCGTGGCTCCCGACGTCGCACGACCTCGGCGCACGCATCGCCAACCTGCACGGCTGGCTGGGAGACGTCATCCTGTGGCTGGCCGGCCTGCACGCCGTCGCGGCGCTGTACCACCACTACGTGCTAAAGGACGGCGTGCTGCGGTCCATGATGCCCGGACGCTAGCGCGGGGTCAGCGTGACCCGCTGCGGCGACCCAGCCGCAGGATCTGGCTCTCCTTGATCTCCTCCATGACCACGTAGCTGTTGGACTGCGCGGGCACCGGGAGCCGTTTGAGCATGTTGCCCAGCAGCTGGCGGTATTCGTTCATGCCGCCCAGGCGGGCCTTGACCAGGTAATCGAAGCTGCCGGAGACCAGATGGCATTCGAGCACCTCGGGCAGGTGCTCCAGCTCGTCGCGCACCTTCTTGAAGACGGCCTCCGACTTTTCCGACAGCGTGATCTCCACGAACACGAGCAGGGACTTGCCGACGGCGGCCGGCTGGAGCCTGGCGTGGTAGCCCGCGATGACGCCAAGGCGTTCGAGCCGCTTCACGCGTTGCGAACACGGGGACGTCGACAGCCCCACGCGCTCGCCGAGTTCGCTCATGGTGATGCGGCCTTCGTGCTGGAGGGCGTCGAGGATTCGCAAATCGATGCTGTCGAGTTCGAGAGGTTCCGACATTTGCTGCAGGTTGAAGTCCGGAGACCGACGTCGCGATAACTTTTCGCGTGATGGCGCTGGAATTCAGCAAAGTTTACCGCCGCACGGCCCATAGAGTGGCGTTGCATCTACCACGACGAGGAATACCGTGAAAGTCATCGTGCTCGGCGCCGGCGTCATCGGCGTATCCACTGCCTACTACCTGGCCGCCGCGGGCGCAGACGTCACCGTCATCGATCGGCAGCCGGGTGCGGCGCTGGAAACCAGCTTCGCCAACGCGGGCCAGGTGTCGCCGGGTTACTCCACACCCTGGGCCGCCCCCGGTATTCCGCTCAAGGCGATCAAGTGGATGTTCCAACGGCATGCGCCGCTGTCGGTCCGCCTCGACGGCTCGCTTTTCCAGTTGCGCTGGATGGCCGCGATGCTGAGCAACTGTTCGGCACAGCGCTACGCCGTCAACAAGGAGCGGATGCTGCGCCTGTCCCACTTCAGCCGCCAATGCCTGCAGGCCTTGCGCGAGGACACCGGCATTCAATACGAGGCACGCACCGCCGGCACGCTGCAGCTGTTTCGTTCACCGGACCAGGTGGAACAGGCCGAACGCGACATCCGCGTGCTGCGTGAATGCGGCATCGATTTCGAGCTGCTGGATGCAGGCGGCGTCTGCAATGCGGAACCCGCGCTGCGTCGTTCGCAAGCCTCCATCGCCGGCGGCCTGCGGCTGCCCGGCGACGAGACCGGCGACTGCTTCCAGTTCACGAACCAGCTGGCCCGCCTGGCCAGCGAGCGCGGCGTGAAGTTCCGCTTCGGGACGGCCGTGCGCCATTTCGTCCGCGATGCGCACGGCGCGATCACCGGCGTTCAGCTGGACACTGCGGACGACGAGCAAGTGCACGCCGATCGCTACGTGCTCGCACTCGGCAGCTACTCGCGCGAGTTGCTGGGCTCGACAGGATTGGAGATTCCGGTCTACCCGGTCAAAGGCTACTCGCTGACGATCCCGATCACCGACGAGTCGCTGGCGCCCCGATCGACCGTGCTCGACGAGACCTACAAGATCGCGCTGACGCGCTTCGATCGCCGCATCCGCGTGGGCGGCATGGCGGAGCTGTCCGGTTTCAACCTGGCCTTGCGCCAGCGCCGCCGCGAGACCCTGGAGATGGTGACGCGCGAGCTGTTCCCGGGCGGCGACCTGTCGCAAGCCGAGTTCTGGACCGGCCTGCGGCCCATGACGCCCGACAGCACACCCATCGTCGGCGCGACGCCGCATCCGAATCTGTTCCTGAACACGGGCCACGGCACCTTGGGGTGGACCATGGCCTGCGGCTCGGGGCAGTTGCTGGCGAGCATGATGACTGGTGTGCCCGCCGCCATCTCCAGCGAGGGGCTGGGGATCAGCCGGTACGGCACGCCCTCGAGGCAATCGACGCGAGGAGCGGTGGTCGGTCAACCGGCATGACCTGCTCGGCTCAGGCCGTTTGTCGATTGCACACCCTGCGAGGCAAGGGCGCGCATTTTTAGGTGAGTCCGCGCAAGCCAGGGCCACAGCCATCTGAAATATCCGGTGCGCTACGTGCCCGGCGTGTGAGTTGCACGCCAAGGCCAGCGACAGCCATACCTCGATTTCGGCCTCCGCCGCCCACCGTGCGCAGGTCCATCTGCGGCAGCAGGATTCCCCCAATATCTGCGGGATCGGTTGCGACTCATGGCCGACAACGGATGGTCCGAGTCGACGATCCGGGACAATGAGGCCACATCCAATTGGAACAGGCCGTGTCGCGAACCGTCGTCCTTCACATTACCCCTGAGCGATCCAACGCAGTCTTGACGCCGCCTCAGAAGCGGTTCAACAGCCTCATTCGGCAGATCGAAAAGGCAAGACAGACACTGGCCGGCTGGAACGAGAACACGACCGCCTACCGCCAGGCGTATGCTGAACGGTTGCAGCCGTTGCAGGATGAGTTGTTGGCCGGTGAAAGGCAATGGGTGTTCGCCCTGGATGCGCTCCTTGGTCGACGAGGCTGGACCAAGACCGAGCGCGGCACCCTGCGTGATCTGCTGTGCGATGCGGCGGGCCGGTTGCTGGAGGCGCGGGGCGACGACCTGGAACTGAAGGCGGTGTTCGACAAGCATGCGGACGTTGACTTCGATACCGAGCAACGCGAGTCGATGCGGATGATGAAGGGCCTGGCGGAGCAGATGACCGGCCTGGACTTGGGCGACGAGGACGGAATCGAATCGCAGGCCGACCTGTTCGCGCGCATGCAACAAAGCCTGCATGACCGCGCGGCCGCCGAAGATGCCGAACGCAGCGCGAAGGAGAGCCGCCGCAAGAGCCGCGCGCAGCAACGGCGCGAGGCCGAGGCGCAGCAGGCTTCGCAGTCGCTGCGCGAGATCTACCGCAAGCTGGCCAGTGCCTTGCATCCGGACCGTGAACCCGATGCCCGGCAGCGCGAAGAGAAGACGGCGCTGATGCAGCGGGTGAACCAGGCCTATGCAAACAACGACCTGCTCGCGCTCCTGGAACTGCAAATCCGCATCGAGCAGATCGATGAGAGCCACATCGCGAACGCCAGCGCGGAGCGGTTGAAGCACTTCAACAAGGTGCTGGCCGAGCAATTGGCCGAACTCAAGGCGGAGATCGACCATGTGGAGATGGGGTTCTGCATGGAGTTTGGCCTGACGCCCGGTCGGACGATCAACCCGCACAGGCTGGGTGACCTTCTGGAGCAGACTCGCCGCCAGTGGCGAGCCGAACTGAGCGAGCAGCAAGGCGAGTTGCGCATGCTGGCCGATGTGGCGGCAACCAAGCGCTGGCTGAAGCTGCAGAGGGAACAGCTTCGCGAGAACGCGTTCGGTTTCGAGTTCTTCTGAGCCTCGGCAAACGTCGGCAAACACCAGCGGTTAAGCGGCAAAAAAGCCGCCACCTGGGCCGGCCGGCGACAAGACTACGCCCTGGCCCTGGCTTCGGGCCTCGGGCTTCGGGCTTCGGGCTTCGGGCCCCGGGCCCCGGGCCCCGGGCCACAGTCGCGCGCAGCGCATGCTGCGGCAGTAGCTGGCCGACGGCGTGAATGGTCACGATGCCGTTGGTTGCACGGCTGCGTGGAAATTGCGGCATGGGCATACTGAACGCATGCACGACCCACGCATCGCGATCAGGCTGCTTGGCCTGCTGCTCATGCTGCTTGTGCGCCCTTGCGCATTCGCGCAAGGGCGCGATCTGCACCTGTCGCTTGATCATGACGGGCTCGAGCGGCAGTACCGCGTCCACGTGCCCGCCACCTACGATCCTGCCCGTCCCGCGCCACTGCTCGTCGCCATGCACGGCGGCGGCGGCAACATGGATATCCAGGCCGATGACCGCTTCTACGGACACATCCGCGAATCGGAACGCGAAGGCGCGATCCTCGTCTTTCCGAATGGAACCAGCCGTTTCGCCTCCGGCAGGTTGGCCACCTGGAACGCGGGCACCTGCTGTGCGGGTGCTGTGGCCCGCGGTGCCGACGACGTCGGGTTCATTCGCAAGGTCGTGGCCGCCGTGCAATCGCGTTGGAACATCGATCGCAGGCGCGTCTACGCCACCGGCATGTCCAATGGCGGGATGATGGCTTATCGCCTGGCCTGCGAGGCCGCAGATGTGTTCACTGCGATCGCCTCCGTGGCCGGCACCGACAACACCGCGGAATGCCATCCGTCGCGGCCGGTGGCCGTGTTGCACATCCAGGCGCGCGACGATCCCCGCGTGCTGTACGAGGGCGGCCAAAGCAGCCTCCCCTTGGCGACGCGCCATGAGTCCGTACCCGCGACGATCGCCAAGTGGGTTCAGCTCGATGGCTGCGCCAAGCCGGCCCGGCGCGTACTCGACGAGCCGGGCGCGTGGTGCGAGCTCAACGCGCCATGCGATGGGGGCACGCAAGTGAAGCTGTGTATCACCGAGATCGGCGGCCATTCGTGGCCCGGCGGCCGAAAGCCGCTTGCGGGTCCTATGCCGTCGCAGGCGCTGGATGCGAACGCCGTGATGTGGGACTTCTTCCAGCGCAACACGGGGCAGTGACTGCGCCTAAGGTACTCAGATTCGTCGAGTCGCTCGCCGGGTCATCTGCCGCTCGAATAGCTTGGCCTCATGGAACAGAAAGCTGCGCGACTCGATCCAACCCGAGAAGGCAGGAAAGCTTAAGCGCCTTCAAGGAAAAATCCAGCCCGAACCGTGTACCTTGGCGCTGACCATGTACCGCCATCTCCTTGTACCTCTCGACGCCACGGACCTGTCGATCCAGGTCGTGGGGAACGCAGTCGAATTTGCGCGGCAGCTCCGTGCGCAGATCACCTTCTTCCACGTCGCGCCGGAGCCTGATGACGCGATGGGCCATGACATCGAGATCTTGCGAGTGACCTCGCCGGCCGACTACCAGTACGCGCGCGACGGCCGAACGCGTGAGTTGCTGGCAAAAGCCGAAGCGGCGGCAAGGGCCAAGGGCGTCGCCTGCGAATCGCATTGGAAAGCAGGCGCCAAGCCGGCCGCCGCGATCATCGAAGAAGCCCGTTCGCGCGATTGCGACCTGATTTTCATGGCCACACACGCGCAGGGCGGCAAGCTCGGCATGGCGTTGAGCTCCGACACCTTGACGGTATTGCTCAACGCCGGCATGCCCGTCCTCGTTTGCTCTGCCGGCGAGCCCAAGCCTCCGGAGCGCGCCAGCGCGGTGATTCGAGACGACCATCGCGCGATGGCTGCCGTTGTTCACGCATGGACGGGCAAGCTGGCTGCGGCCAGCCAGGCAGGCAAGCCCGCCGATGCCGGGATCATGCGCGACATGTTGACCTACATGTCCAGTTTCCCGATGGCGGTGCACCATCCGCGCGAAGAGGTTTGGCTCTTCGCCCGTATCCGGGCGCGCACGCATGCGCTGGATGACGAGTTGGACGAACTGTCGCGGCAGCACATTTACGAACACGCCATCATGGAAGAGCTGTCCTCGCTGGTCGATGCGCTGGAAGCGGCCGTCGATGAACCGCAAGCCATCGAAGCGACAAGGCGGCTGGAGCAAGCCGTGTCCCGCTACGCGGCGTTCTACTGGGACCACATGGGCCGCGAGGAAGCTGTGGTGCTGCCCGCTGCACAGGAACACCTGCTCAATTCGGATTGGGCCGAAATCAACAAGGGATTCGAGGAAGTCGCCGACAGCCGCGAATTCCGGCAATTGATGGCAAAGGTCGTCGCGCGTTAAGAGGGCCGGCAGAAGGCGGCAAACTACCCGCATGCAACACGCGCGCGCCCTCGTCCTTTTTTCCGGCGGCCAAGACTCTGCCACTTGCCTCGCCTGGGCACTTGAGCGCTACGAGCATGTGGAGACCATCGGCTTCGACTACGGTCAGCGCCACCGTGTCGAGCTGCAATGCCGCGAGACATTCCTTCTCAAACTGAAGGAGCAGTTTCCGCAATGGGCCGCCAAGCTCGGCCCCGACCACCTTCTGGATCTGGGCCTCCTCGGCCAGCTGAGCGATACGGCCCTCACCGCCGACAAGGCGATCGAGTTCGACAAGAGCGGGCTGCCCAATACCTTCGTGCCCGGGCGCAACCTGATCTTCTTCACCTTCGCCGCCGCCCTCGCCTACCGGCGCGACATCAGCGTGCTGGTGGGCGGCATGTGCGAGACCGACTACAGCGGCTACCCCGATTGCCGCGACGACACCCTCAAGTCGCTGCAGGTGACGCTAGGCCTGGGACTGGCCACGCGCGTTGTAATTGAAACGCCCCTGATGTGGATCGACAAAGCCGCGACCTGGCAGCTGGCCAAGGAGCTGGGCGGCGACGCGCTGGTGGCGTCGATCAAGGAAGATACGCACAGCTGCTACATGGGCGACCACAGCACCCGGCACGAGTGGGGCTACGGCTGCGGTCAATGCCCCGCATGCGAGTTGCGTGCGAACGGCTGGAGGAACTACGTCCTGTCGCAACAAGGGTTCGACACCTTTGACTAAAACGCTGCTAGCCCTTATGCGGGTTTACCCCTAGCATTTGTGCATTGCAGAAATTTTGTTGATCCAAGGAAGAAGCCATGTCGAACCTGACCCTGCGCCGCTCCGCGGCTGACGCCCTGCCCCTCGACCTGATCGAAGTCCTGAAGGACCTCTTCAGTGCCACGCCCCTCGCCATCGTGATTGCCGCGCTCAAGCGCTGATTCAGGCAAACCGGGCGCCATGCCCGGCAATTCAAAAGGGCCGAGATCCCAGGCGGGTTTCGCGAATCGCTCACCGGGCCATCTGGTGCGTGAACGCGTCGATGCTCGCGAGCAACTGGTCCCGCCGGCTCAGTTTGAAGGGGCCCGCGCTGCGGCGCTCGCCGCTACGCCGCCTTGGATTGCAGGGCGAGCAGGTCTTGCAGCGCCTGTTCGTCAAACCCCACCATCCGTCGCTCGCCGACCTCGATCACCGGACGCTTGATCGTGCTCGGGTGCGCCAGCATCACCTTGCAGGCACTGCTCGCATCGGTAACGCCATCGCGCACGTGCGCGTCGAGTCCACGCCACGTGGTCCCCTGGCGGTTCAGCAGCCGATCCCAGCCGACGGCTGCAGCCCAGTGCTCGAGTTTCGCGGCGGTGGGCGCCTGCTTCTTGAAGTCGACGAACCGGTGCTCGATGCCGCGCAGCTGCAGCCAGCGCCGCGCTTTCTTCACGGTATCGCAATTGGGAATGCCATAGAGAGTGATGTTCGTCGTCATGGGAGTCTCCATCGAGGTCGATCATCAGATCGACGGCTTGCGGCCGACGGATTCTCGCCTTTGCGCGTTGTGCACACCTGCGCAAGGACATGCGGTGCGCATGCGGCGGCAGAGGCCCGGCACTCCAGCTGGTGCGGCAACTCATCTTGCTAGACTCCGCTGAGGGGGGCGGATGTCGTGGCAATGTTTCCACAAGGCAAGACACGTGTTCGTGATCGCACGCGCGGAGGAGAGCGAAAAGTCTTCGACGCCCTCGCGCGGCAGCTCGAGGACGACTACACCGTCTGGCACAACATCCCAATCCTCGGCTCCAGTCGCGAGCCCGACTTTGTCATCCTGCATCCGCAACGGGGGCTGTTGATTCTCGAGGTCAAAGGTTGGAAGCTGAACACGATCCGGGACGCGAACCCGATGCTCGTCGAGCTGCAGACGGACCGAGGACCTGTTTCAACGTCGCACCCGCTTTCGCAGGCCCGCGACTACGCGATGCACATTCATCGCCTGTTCGAAAAGCACCCGGACCTGTGCCACTCGGATGGTCCGCACAAGGGCAAGGTGATCCTTCCCTGGGGCTGGGGTGCCGCGCTTACGCACATCAAGCGTTCGGAAGTAGCGGGCAACAGCAACTTCCAATCGGTATTCGAGCCGGCTCGCGTGCTGTTGGCTGACGACCTTGCCGAGGACGTTGATCCCATGACCTTTCAGGAGCGGCTGTGGAACATGTTCGTCGTCCACTGGCGCCCAGTTCTAACGTTGCCGCAGCTGTCGCTGGTCCGAGGCCTGATGTTCCCCGAACTGCGGCTGGGCGAGCAAAAGGCGCTGCCACTGGAGCCTTCGATCCCGGCGCTGGTGGTGCGTGATGTGCTGCAGGTGATGGACCTGCAGCAGGAAGCCATCGCGCGCACGCTCGGCGAGGGGCATCGTCTCGTCCACGGACCCGCGGGGTCCGGCAAGACCATGCTGCTGATCTATCGCGCTGTGCACTTGCAGGCGGCCGCACGGCCGGACAAGCCGATCCTCGTGCTTTGCTACAACAAAGCGCTCGCAGACCGCATCGACGAAATCTTGCGGCTTAAAGGAGTTGGACCCACCGTGCAGGTGCGGACATTTCATAGCTGGGCAAGCGAACTCGTCCGCACCTATCAGCTCGGGCGCGTCAATCATTTGCATGGGGAAGAATTCTTTGAAGCCGTTGCGGGGTTGGCGTGCGATGGCATCGCCGCATCACGCGTGCCACAGGGACAGTACACGGCCTTGCTCATCGACGAAGCGCACGACCTGGCCGACGATTGGATCGCGGCCGCCGTGAAGATGGTGGACCCCGCCACCAAGTCGCTGCTCGTGCTGTACGACGATGCGCAATCGATTTACCAAAAGAAGCGCCGTAAGCTCAGTTTCGCGAAGCTAGGCGTGGAAGCGCGCGGACGCACCGAGATTCTGAAGATCAACTACCGCAATACCCGCGAGGTGTTGACTCTCGCGCTGGAGTGCGCCCGGCCTATCCTCCAGGGCCGCGAGCTTGCCGACGACGACAACGTCCCGCTGGTGGTGCCCGAGTCGGGCGGCAGATCCGGTCCTGTGCCCGTGCTCCACCGATTCGACAATGTCCAGTCGGAGTTGCGCGCCGTGGTCGAAAAGGTGAATGAGCTTCAAGCCGAGGGGCGACGGTTGCGCGACATCGTCGTCATCGGGCGGCATTGGTGGCCGCTGGAGAAGCTGCGCGGGCGCTTGGCGGATGCCGGCATACCGGCCGTGCTGACGAAGGAGCGGCGCCGGGAAGACAAGCTTGACGATGCGGTGACCCTGACGACCTTGCACAGCAGCAAGGGGCTGGAGTTTCCGGTGGTGCTGCTGGTCACCTTGCAACTTCTGGATGCGCGCGAGGAACAGTTCGCCGAGGAAATACGGCTGCTATACGTCGGGATGACGCGTGCGACGCACGAACTGCACCTGAGTGCGAGCGGACCGAGTTCAATCGTGGATTCAATCGAGCAAGCCGTGGCGCGGCTGTGACGGCCGGTCTTCGCAATGTCGTAGCGGCGCGGTGGGAAAAGCTCATGCCGACTTGGTGCGCGCACTCGTCGGCAGAGACACCGCCACATCACGGAATGAAGCAAGCGCCGCTTCCAGGTGCTCAATGATCTCCTGCTGCAGCACATCTGGCGGTGGCAGATCGTCGAGGTTATCCAGGCAAAATGCTAACGGTTAGGCGTCCAGCATCAATTAGTCGGCGTAGAAGGCGTGATGCCTTAGCGTGACCGTTGCGGATCCATTCACCCGCCGGGTGCGAGAAAGCGGATGGACCGGAGTGGCAGGCGGCGTCGCGCTTCGTCCGTTAGCTTTTCATAGTGCTCGTCCCACAGGTCGAACAGCGTTTCGAGCCCTATAAGCCGAACCCGGCGTTTTTCCTGGGTTCGAGCTTCAGCTTCTGCATCTTTGGTAAAGCCGCCCGTACAGACGAACAGGCCCACGTCGTCATCTCCGAGCAGGGCCATGAATGAGCGTAGGCCGTCAACACTGACGGCCTGTTGCTGGCGCTTCACCTGTACTTTAATGCGCGGAGGCTTGGTGCCGAGTGCATCCGGCCAGGCAAGGACATCGAGACCGCCATCTTTTCCCGGAGGCGAGACCCAGGTGACGTGGTATGACATCGCCCGAAGCAGGTCAGCCACAAGTTCTTGGAAGTCGTAGGGATTCATGGACCGCAAGTACTGCGATATCTCGGCCCAGGCCTGTTCCTCCGCTTCCTCAAACGTCACACTGACTGCCTTGGCAGCTGTCGCGGCTTCGTCCGTGGCGCTTGTCGTCATTGTTCCCGGCGAGGTCGGAACCTCCGCATCAGGCTGCGAGGCCCTCCATTCAGCATACAGCTTGCATGCGCGCCGATAGAACGCCTCCGGATCCTTTAGGTCGGTGTGTGCCTTTCGCCCTTCGTCGGTAATGGTCCAGGTTCCCTTGTCCTTAACCAGCCAGCCGGCTTTCACACAATCGACTGTGGCGAAACGGACGATCTTGTCGAATCGACGACCGCCTGACTCGTACGAGTCGGCCTCGTATGGCGACAACGTTACTCGTGCGGCGAGCGCCTGCAGTGCATCACTGGCCCGGAGCCCCTGTGGGGCTGCCATAAGGATGTTGAATAGTTCGCGAAGAAGTTCGCCAGTTCGGCGGCGGGTGATTTCGGCCATTCTTGGTCTAGATGTGTGGCCACGAAATCATGCCCGGGGTTCAAGGCAGAAGGCAAGGACGAACTTAGTTTCCAACCATGGTTCCCGTGGGACCCTTGATCAGGGGCGCGGCCGAGGCTTGGCCCCAACTTTCAGACGTCAATATTCGCCGCCCTCAACGCATTAGTCTCAATAAAGTCCCGCCGCGGCTCCACTTCGTCCCCCATCAGCATCGTAAACACCCGGTCCGCCTCGATCGCATCATCGATCTGCACCTTCAGCAGTCGCCGCACGTTCGGATCCATCGTCGTTTCCCACAGCTGTTCGGGGTTCATCTCGCCCAGCCCCTTGTAGCGTTGCCGGCTCGTTGAGCGCTCCGCTTCGGAGATCAACCACCGCATTGCCTGCCGGAAGTCTGACACGCGTTCTTCCTTCTGGCGCTCGCCTTCGCCGCGGATGGCCTTGGCGCCTTCGTGCAGCAGGCCGCGGAAGGTGTTGGCGGCTTCGGCCAGGGCGGCGTAGTCGGCGCCGTGGACGAAGTCCTGGGTGATCACGCTGCTCTTGATGTTGCCGTGGTGGCGGCGGCTGATGCGCAGCAGGGGCTTGTCGGAGCGGGCGTCGAATTCGCCCGCCACTTCGGCCGGCACCTGGTTGTGCAGGCGATCCAGCTCCTGCAGCTTGGCTTGCAGCGCCACGGCGCTGGTTTCGGCGTCTTGCACCGTGTCCAGGTTGAGGCTCACGCCGTCGGCAATCGCGCGCAGCGCCTCGGCGTCCATGAAGTTCGACAGGCGGTTGATCACAGCCTCGGCCACCTGGTGCTTGCGCGCCAGTTCGGCCAGGGTCTCGCCTTCGATCAGCGGGCTGTCTTCGCCGCCGGTCTGCACCTTCGCGCTGTTCAGCGCGATCTTCAGCAGGAACTTGTCCAGCTCGCTGCCGTCCTTCAGGTACAGCTCCTCCTTGCCGGCCTTCACCTTGTACAGCGGCGGCTGCGCGATGTAGATGTGGCCGCGCTCCACCAGCTCGGGCATCTGGCGGTAGAAGAACGTCAGCAGCAGCGTGCGGATGTGCGCGCCGTCCACGTCGGCGTCGGTCATGATGATGATGCGGTGGTAGCGCAGCTTGGCGACGTTGAAGTCGTCTGAGTCCTTGCCGTTGCTCGTGCTGTTGCTGGTGCCGGCCTTGCCTATGCCGGTGCCCAGCGCGGTGATCAGCGTCAGGATTTCATTGCTGGTCAGCAGCTTCTCGTAGCGCGCCTTCTCCACGTTCAGGATCTTGCCGCGCAGCGGCAGGATGGCCTGGAACTTCCGGTCGCGGCCCTGCTTGGCACTGCCGCCGGCGGAGTCGCCCTCGACGATGTAGATCTCGCACATCGCCGGGTCTTTCTCCTGGCAGTCCGCGAGCTTGCCGGGCAGGCCCATGCCGTCGAGCACGCCCTTGCGCCGGGTCATCTCACGCGCCTTGCGCGCGGCCTCACGCGCGCGCGCGGCTTCGATGATCTTGCCGACGATGATCTTGGCGTCGTTCGGGCGTTCCTGCAGGTAGTCATTGAGCAGGCGCGCGATGATGTCTTCGACCGGACCGCGTACTTCGCTGGAGACCAGCTTGTCCTTGGTCTGGCTGGAGAACTTGGGCTCGGGCACCTTCACGCTCAGCACGCAGGTCAGGCCTTCGCGCATGTCGTCGCCGGTGACTTCCACCTTGGCCTTCTTGGCCAGCTCGGTTTCTTCGATGTACTTGTTGATCACCCGCGTCATCGCCGCGCGCAGGCCGGTCAGGTGGGTGCCGCCGTCGCGCTGCGGGATGTTGTTGGTGAAGCAGAGCACCTGCTCGTTGTAGCCGCTGTTCCACTGCATCGCGACTTCGACACCGATGTTGGTGCCCTGGTCGCTTTGGCGATCGCCGGTGGCATGGAAGATGTTCGGGTGCAGGACGCTCTTGCCCTTGTTGATGAACTCGACGAAGCCCTTGACGCCGCCAGCGCCCGAGAAGTCGTCCTGCTTGCCCGAGCGTTCGTCGATCAGCTTGATGTTGACGCCGTTGTTCAGGAACGAGAGTTCGCGCAGCCGCTTGGACAGGATCTCGTAGTGGAAGTCGTTGTTCTCCTTGAAGATCTCGGTGTCCGGCAGGAAGTGCACCTCGGTGCCGCGCTTGTCGGTGTCGCCCAGGATCTGCATGGGCCGCACTTCGACGCCCTCGCGCATCTCGGTCAGCGGGTTCTGCACGAAGCCGCGGCTGAACTCGATGGTGTGGACCTTGCCGTCGCGCCGCACCGTCAGGCGCAAGAACTTCGACAGCGCATTCACGCAGCTCACGCCCACGCCGTGCAGGCCGCCCGAGACCTTGTAGCTGTTCTGATTGAACTTGCCGCCGGCGTGCAGCTCGGTCAGGGCGATCTCGGCGGCCGAGCGCTTGGGCTCGTGCTTGTCGTCCATCTTGATGCCGGTCGGGATGCCGCGGCCGTTGTCCACCACGCTGATCGAGTTGTCGGTGTGGATAGTGACCACGATGTCGTCGCAGTGGCCGGCCAGCGCTTCGTCGATCGAGTTGTCCACCACCTCGAACACCAGGTGGTGCAGGCCGGTGCCGTCGGAGGTGTCGCCGATGTACATGCCGGGGCGCTTGCGCACCGCTTCCAGCCCTTCCAGGATCTGGATCGCACCTTCGCCGTAGCCATCGCTCGCGCCGGGCTGGTGCGCGTCGATCTTCTTGGCGCCTTCCTCCCCGGAAGCACCGGCATTCAGGTTGTTCTCTTCGGACATCAAAGCACTTTCAGCAAACTCTTGAATGGCCGAACCCGCCACGAGAGGCGGGTCCGTCGTGATTTCCGTTCGCCCTGCGTGCATTCCCGGGCGAGCGGAATCGGGCTCTGCGACCCTCAGATCCGCATCGGCATCACCACATACTTGAACGTGTCGTTCTCCGGAATCGTGAGCAGCGCGGAGCTGTTGGCGTCCTGCAGCTCGATCTTGACCATGTCCTGGTCCATGTTGGCCAGCGCGTCGATCAGGTAGGTGACGTTGAAGCCGATCTCGATCGCGTCGCCGCCGTAGTCGATGTCGAGCTCGTCCACCGCCTCTTCCTGCTCGGCGTTGTTCGACGCCACGCGCAGCGAGCCGGGCTCGATGTTCAGGCGCACGCCCTTGAACTTCTCGCTCGTGAGAATCGCGGTGCGCTGCAGGCTGGCCAGCAGCGGCGCGCGGCCCAGCGTCACCGAGTTCTTGTGGTTCTTCGGGATGACGCGGTTGTAGTCGGGGAACTTGCCTTCGACCAGCTTGGTGACGAACTCCATGCCGCCGAAGCTGAACTTGGCCTGGTTGCCGGCAAACTGCATCTCGATCGCGCCTTCGGCGTCGGACAGCAGGCGCTGCATCTCCAGCACGGTCTTGCGCGGCAGGATCACTTCCTGGCGCGGCACTTCGACATCGAGGTTGGCGTTGGCAAAGGCCAGGCGGTGGCCGTCGGTGGCCACCAGGCTCAGTTGCTTGCCTTCGGCCACGAACAGGATGCCGTTCAGGTAGTAGCGGATGTCGTGCACCGCCATCGCGAACGACACCTGCTGCAGCAGCTCCTTCAGCGTCTTTTGCGGCACGCTGAACACCGGGCCGAAGCTGGCAGCCTCCTGCACCAGCGGGAAATCTTCGGCCGGCAGGGTTTGCAGCGTGAAGCGGCTCTTGCCGCCCTTGAGCACCAGCTTGCTCTGGTTGCTTTCCAGGCTGACGGTCTGGTCGCTGGGCATGGTGCGCAGGATGTCGATCAGCTTGCGCGCGCCCACGGTGGTGGTGAAGTTGCCGCTGTCGCCATCGAGTTCGGCGGTGGTGCGGATCTGGATCTCCAGGTCGCTGGTGGTGAACTGCAGCGAGCCGCCGTTCTTGCGGATCAACACGTTCGCCAGGATCGGCAAGGTGTGCCGCCGCTCGACGATGCCTGCCACTGACTGCAGGACCGACAGCACTTTTTCTTGGGTTGCCTTCAGGACGATCATGTCTTCCTCTTCTCTTCCTTCGAATTCTCTAAATCGAGTGGGTGCTACGCGCCAAGGGAGCGGTTCCTCTGCGGGCTGCCGCTATTTTCCCCTTTTTTGTCAAGCACTTATCAGCCTCTGATCAGCCCTTGAGGGTCTGTTCCAGCACGTGCAGCTGCTGGTTCAACTCGGTCACGTTCTGGCGCTCCTGGGCGATCTTGCGCACCGCGTGCAGCACGGTGGTGTGGTCGCGTCCGCCGAACAGCTCGCCGATCTCGGGCAAGCTCTTTTGCGTCAGCTCCTTGGCCAGGTACATCGCGATCTGGCGCGGGCGCGCGATCGAGGCCGGCCGCTTCTTCGAGTACATGTCGGCGACCTTGATCTTGTAGTAGTCGGCCACCGTCTTCTGGATGTTCTCCACGCTGATCTGCCGGTTCTGGATCGACAGCAGGTCGCGCAGTGCCTCGCGCGCCAGCTGGATCGAGATTTCCTTCTGGTTGAAGCGCGAATAGGCCAGGATCTTGCGCAGCGCCCCTTCGAGCTCGCGCACGTTGGAGCGCACGTTCTTGGCCACGAAGAAGGCCACTTCCTCGGGCATCTCGGCGGCTTCCTGCCGCGCCTTGTTGATCAGGATCGCCACCCGCATCTCCAGCTCGGGCGGCTCGATCGCCACCGTCAGGCCGGAATCGAAGCGGGACACGAGCCGCTCGTGGATGTCGGTCAGGCCCTTCGGATAGGTGTCCGAGGTCATGACGATGTGGCTTTTCTTGGCCAGCAGGGCCTCGAAGGCGTTGAAGAACTCCTCTTGCGTACGGTCCTTGTTGGCAAAGAACTGGACGTCGTCGATCAGCAGCAGGTCCAGCGAGTGGTACTTGTCCTTGAACTCATCGAAAGTCTTGCGCTGGTAGGCTTTGACCACATCCGAAACGAACTGCTCCGCATGGATGTAGAGAACTTTGGATTGGGGCCGGTCGGCCAGCAGCTTGTTGCCCACCGCATGCACCAGGTGGGTCTTGCCCAGGCCGACCCCGCCGTAGATGAACAGCGGGTTGTACAGATGACCCGGCGTGCCGGCCACATGCATGGCCGCGGCGCGCGCCATGCGGTTGGCCGTGCCCTCGACCAGGTTGTCGAAAGTCAGCGCCGTGTTGAGCCGGTTCTTGAACGCGGCCGGGGCGGCGTCGTCGGCGATATCGGCGGGTTCTGGCGGCGGGCCGAGCTCGGGGCTGGCCGGCGCAGTGAACGTCCTGACGGGCGCTTCCCGGGGAGCAAGCGCTAACTCAAGTTGAATCGGCTGGCCGTAGAGCTTCTCCAGTGTCGCGCCGATTCGGCTGGCGAACTGGGCCCGGATCCAGTCGAGCTTGAAGCGGTTGGCCACGAACAAGGTGACCCGGGAGAAGTCGTCCGAAACCTGAGCCGTGAGGGGCTTGATCCAGGTGTTGAATTGCTGCTGGGGGAGTTCCTGCGCCAACTGGTCGATGCATGCCTGCCATAGGCTGTCGCCCGCGCCTTCGGCCGGACTGGCCGCCAGGCTGTTGTATTGCGCCTCGCTCATACTTCGTTGTCGCCCCTGTGGATATTTTGTTTCGCGGAAAGCCGTGGATTCTAGATTGTCACACCCTTATCCACAAAGACGATTTGGCGATGAAGCTCAGGCGTCATTTGCAGTTTGACGCAATTCACCGCACCCGTACACACTGCGCTGCACCATGCCCAGCCATGGGCATGGATGACCACTTGGCGGCTCGGCCTTTTTTCCGGGATAATCATGGGTTTCCCTGAGAACGAATCATGAAACGCACCTACCAA
>Ga0207853_1000055_pt1 | contig 28462 bp, 26 predicted proteins | sample LuqExpMetagenom6_FD_187764 | JGI IMG/M metagenome (GOLD analysis project Ga0207853, IMG submission 187764) | Tropical forest soil microbial communities from Luquillo Experimental Forest, Puerto Rico - Sample 6 (SPAdes) | ecosystem: Environmental > Terrestrial > Soil > Tropical forest ...
GACAGGCGCCGCGTGAACTGATGGAAGATGTCGGCGTCGGTATCGCAGTCCTCGACACGCGTGGCGACCTGCTTGTACATCTCGTCGAGATTGCCGGCGACGAAGATCAACAAGCGGCTGTAGTCGGTGCCCCAGCGCTCGGGTTGTTCGCGAAACGTCTGCAACCGGGCCTGCACCTCTTGCGGGCTCCAGGCCATGATCTCCAGCAGCGAATCCGTGAGCTTGAGACTGCGCCTGAGCTCGATCGCTTCATAGGGGCTCAGCATGAAGCGACGCCGCGGCTTCGTCGCGGTGCGATCGGCTTCCTGTTCGCTTTCGTCGCGGTCCTGGTCGTAGTGGACCCCGGCCATCGACTCCTCCAGGTCGTTCATGAAGGAGAGGGCGGGCGCCAGGCGACCATCCGACAGTAGCGCCCACACATCCTGGTAGCGCTCGACCTTGATGTCCGCGCCCTTGTCGTTGATGGTGCGAAAGCGCTGGAATTCGTCCAGCAGCAGAATGCCCGGCGCGCCCTCCTGGATGCCCGATTCCGCGAGCATGCCGGAGATACTGTTGCGCCGGTAACCCCCATGCGAGAAGCCATCCATCTGGACCTCGATGAAGCGATCGTAGAACCCGAGCTTCTGGGCCAGCAGCCGCACCAGCTGGGTCTTTCCCGTGCCGGTGAGACCCCACAGGCAGATGATGACCGGCCGCTGGAGGATCTCGGGCATCACATACCAGGCCCGGACCGATTCGATCACGCGGTCGATGATGTCGTCGATGCCGAACAGTTCGGCCTTGAGTTCCGCGCACGCGCGCCTCAATTCTTCGCTGCGTCCGGCGATGCGGTCCTGTACGTTTCTTGTTGTCATTTTCTTTTCCTAATCCTGTTCACGGGAATCGATGCCGCGCACCAGTCGCTGCAGCGCAACCTTCTCGGCGCGCCGCAGCGCACCCTGGCTGCGCACATGCGGTCCGGCCGCGCCCGAAACAGCCCGATGGGCGGCGGCGCGAACCACGACGTTGCGCGGCTCCACGTGGATCAATAATTTCAAGGCGAGCGGCTGCTTCATGCGTTGCAGCTTCTTCACCTGTCCCTGCGCGAAGTCGCGCGATGGCACCTTGGCACTCATGTGCACTCCAGAAAGCAAAAGCCCCGGCTGAATGCAATTCGGGCCAGGGCTGCGTTGCCGCGCTCTGGCTGGATATGTCGCGCACATCCAGCCGGGGCGGCAGATGGAGCGGGGTTAGATCAGGACAAGGAAATACATTTCTTTAAGCTCGCGAAGAATGTGAAGGCCGGACAAGGTTGCTCGTTGCGCGGCGGTCTCGACAAGCGAAGGCGCGATTTTGAAGTGCGTTTCGCAGCGACGACAAGAGGGATTCACCGCAAACTTGTGCAAACCTGGAGAACTGTTGCGCAAATGCGCCATTGATCAGAGGCCGAACAAGGTTCGGGCGCCGTAGCATGAAGGGCTCGCCACCCAGGAGCATCCATGACCCAGCTGCGCGTCCAAAGCTTCTCGCTATCCCTCGACGGTTTCGGCGCCGGACCGGCGCAGGACCTGCAGAACCCGCTGGGGCTGCACGGTGGCGAACTGATGGAATGGGTCTTCGCCACGCGCATGTGGCGGCGCATGCACGGACAGGAAGGCGGCGAGACGGGCGTGGACAACCGCATGGCCGAGCAGGGTTTCGACAACCTCGGCGCATGGATCCTTGGGCGCAACATGTTCGGCCCGGTGCGCGGCCCCTGGCCCGACGACCACTGGAAGGGCTGGTGGGGCGAGGAGCCGCCGTACCACGTCCCCGTCTTCGTGCTCACGCATCACGCGCGGGCGCCGGTGTCGATGAAGGGCGGTACGGTATTCCACTTTGTTACGGACGGCATCGAGGCCGCGCTGGATCGGGCCAGGGCCGCGGCGGGCGCGCGCGACGTGCGGCTTGGCGGCGGTGTCGCCACGGTTCGCCAGTATCTGCAGGCCCGCCTGATCGACCAGCTGCATCTGGCCGTGCGGCCCGTGCTGCTCGGCTCCGGCGAGGCGCTGTTCCAGGGCATCGACCTGCGCGCGCTCGGCTACGAATGCGCGGAGTCGATCGCTGGCGAACGCGTCACGCACGTGGTGCTGCGCAAGGCGCGTTGACGCCGAACTACTTCTTGCCCAGGCCCATCCGGGCCGCGCCTTCGGTGTAGAGCCGCGTCTTGTCTGCCATGAAGGCTTCCATCTCCTCAAGGCCGACGTTGACGAGTTCGAAGCCGTTCCTGGCGGCGAGTTCCTTCATCTCCGGATCGTTGTTCAGGGCACGCCACAGGTCCGACAGTTTCTTGCGGGCTTCGGGCGACGTGGATTTCGGCACGCCGATGCCGCGGTAGGCGCCGTCCACCCAATCCACACCCAGTTCCTTGAAGGTGGGCACGTCGGGCAGCAACGGATGGCGCTTGTCCATGGCGACTGCCAGCGGCCGCACCCGCTCCCTGTTGTTGATGGCGAACACCGTGTAGGTCATGGCGCCATCCACCTGCGCCCCCAGCACCGACGTTGCCATGTCGCCGGTGCCCTTGAAGGGCACATACATGGTCTTGATGCCGAACGCCGCGTCCAGTCGCTCGTGCGCGGCGTGGTTCGCGGAGAACTGCCCCGAGCCGGCCAGGCTGAGCTTGCCCGGACTGGCTTTGGCCGCGGCAACGAAGTCCTGGAAGTTCTTGATCGAACTTTGCGCCGGTACCACCAGGGCATCGGGCGTGAAGTGGAACCAGAACACCGGCGTCACATCGCCCGTCCTGTATTGCACCTGGCCTTCGATGGGCTGGAACACGATGTGGGGCAGGTTGACGCCGACGACGTTCACGCCATCGCCGGGCAATTGGTTCATCTGCGTCCACATGAGCGCACCGCCCGCACCCGCCTTGTACTGGATGATGGTCTCGATGGTCGGGCACTTCTTCCTCAGGACCAGCTGCTGATGACGTGCCGACAGATCCGATTCGCCACCCGGCGGAAAGGCCTGCCAGTACATGACATTCTTGTCCGGACACGACACCGGCTGCGCCTGCGCGAGCGATGTCAGCGAGGCCAGGGCGGCCAGTGCGAATCCGATCCCGATCTTCTTCATGCCTTGTCTCCTTGGGTGGTTTGAGCCAGCTCAGGACTGCTCAGCCGCTGGCAGAGGGCTTCGGTGACTTGTGCCGTCCCGGCCGTTCCGCCGAGGTCGCGGGTGTGCAGATTCGGATCGGCGGTGATCGTTTCGATCGCGCGCATGAGCCTGGCCGCGGCCTCGCGTTCGCCAAGGTGCTCGAGCAGCATCACGCAGCTCCAGAAGGTGCCGATCGGGTTGGCCAGCCCCTGGCCCATGATGTCGAAGGCCGAGCCATGGATGGGCTCGAACATGCTGGGATAGCGGCGCTCGGGGTCGATGTTGCCGGTCGGCGCAATGCCCAGGCTGCCGGCCAGCGCCGCCGCCAGGTCGCTCAGGATGTCGGCATGCAGGTTTGTCGCGACCAGCGTATCCAGCGACGCCGGCCGGTTCACCATGCGGGCGGTGCAGGCGTCGACCAGTTCCTTGTCCCACTTCACGTCCGGAAATTCCAGGCTCACCTGCAGCGCGATCTCGTCCCACATCACCATCGCGTGGCGCTGGGCGTTGGACTTGGTCACCACGGTCAGCTGCCGGCGCGGCCGTGATCGCGCCAGGCCGAAGGCGAACCGCATGATGCGCTCCACGCCGGCGCGGGTCATCATGCTGACGTCCGTAGCGACTTCGATCGGATGTCCCTGGTGCGCACGGCCGCCGACGCCGGCGTACTCGCCTTCGGAGTTCTCGCGCACGATCACCCAATCCAAGTCCTGGGGCGCGCAGCGCTTCAGCGGCGCGTCGATGCCCGGCAGGATGCGCGTCGGACGGACGTTGGCGTACTGGTCGAAACCCTGGCAGATCTTCAGCCGCAGGCCCCACAAGGTGACGTGGTCCGGGATGTGCGGGTCGCCCGCCGAGCCGAACAGGATGGCGTCCATGTCGCGCAAGGCGTCCAGGCCGTCGTCCGGCATCATCTTGCCGTGTGCCCGGTAGTAGTCGCCGCCCCAATCGAACGAGCGGAATTCGAAGCGGAACGCGGCACCTGCATCCGCCAGCACTTGCAGTGCGTGCTGCCCGGCAGGCACCACTTCCTTGCCGATCCCGTCGCCGGGAATGCAGGCGATCCTGTAGTTCTTCACAAGGGGACTCCTGGTCCCACTGTAGGGGCACCGCAGCCCAGGGGCAGCGGGCAGAATTCAAGGCATTCTTGAATTCGGCTTCAACAATGGCGCAGGTCACTTCCTCCCAGGACATGCAGTTCTTCGCGCAACTGGTACGCTGCGGCAGCCTGACGGCGGCGGCGCGCGAGTTGCAGGTCACCACCGCGGCGATCAGCAAGCGGCTGTCGGCCCTGGAATCGCGCCTGGGGGTGAGCCTGCTGCACCGAACCACCCGCCGGCTGGCATTGACCGACTCCGGGCGCCACTATCTGGAGAGCTCACGGCGCATCCTCGACGAGATCGAAACGCTCGAGAGCGAGTTGCAGGGCGCGAAGGCCGAACCCGCGGGCCTCCTGCGCGTGAACGCGACGCTCGGGTTCGGGCGCATGCACATCGGGCCGGCGATCGCTGCTTTTTCGCGCAAGTACCCACGCATAGAAGTCCAGTTGCAGCTCTCCGCCAGTCCGCCACCCATCACCGACGAAGCCTATGACGTCGGTATCCGTTTTGGCGAGCCGCCGGACTCGCGCCTGGTCGCGCGCAAGCTGGCGCCCAACCGACGGCTGCTGTGTGCGTCACCTACGTACTTGGCGCGTTCAGAGACGCCACGTGCACCGCAGGACCTCGCACGTCACAACCTCATCACCATCCGCCAGGCCGATGAAGCGCAGGGACTGTTGCATCTGCGCAGCGGCCGGCAGTCCGAAACGGTGCGAGTGCGCGGCCGGCTCAGCACCAACGACGGCGAGGTGGCGGTGAACTGGGCACTCAATGGCCTGGGCATCGTGTTGCGTGCGGAATGGGATGTCGCGCGCTACCTGCGCAGCGGGCGGCTCCAGCATGTCCTTCCGACCTGGGACTCGCCACCCGCTGACATTTATGCGGTGTACCCGGCGCGGCACACCGGCATCCTGCGGGTACAGGCCTTCGTGGAGCACCTGTCGCGGTGGTTCTTGAACTAGCTACGAGCCCGGTTCGGCTTTCAAGGTGGAAACGGGCGCGGTCTTCAATACGCCGGTGCCCACGGCCGCACCGGTCCGCGGTGAGGGCGCGCTGCTGCGCGGGGCGTTCCAAGCCGGGTCGCGCATCGCTGACACAGTGTCGTGCGTGATGCGCGGTGACGCGCCAACGAGCTGCTCGAGCACCCGCAGGCGAATGGTCGCCGTCGGGTCGTCCGGAAACTTGCGTGCGAAAAAGCCGCCACTGGTGCGCAACAACTCCAGGTCGCCGTCATTGAAAAACCCCGTGTGCGCACCCTCGTATTTCTTCACGACATGGTTCATCGGCCCCTTTTTAGCGACGAGCTGCATCAGTATGGTCGGGAACAGGAACTCCTCGGCGATGCGCAGCCGGCTGAAGTATTGGCGCAGGCCGGGCTGCTCGAAAAGGCGGACCATGCCCTCGACGATTTCCCTGCGGGCGCCGAACCACGGCGTGCCGTAGTACGGCCGCAGGCCCTCGTCAGGTGTTGGCCCTCCGATGACAGGGCGACGCAGCGACCTGATCAACAATTCGGCCATCCGGGCGCGCAGGCCCTGGCCGCCGCCGCTACGCAGCCAGATGCCGGCCTCATCGCGCCGTCCGGTGGAGGCACCGAAATAGACATCCGTTGCACGCCGGGCCAGCAGATGGCGCAACGAGACCTCGGGCGTGTATGCGCGGTAACCCACGCTCATCAGGGCATCGTGGTCACCCAGCAGATCGATGCAATCGAAGTGCGCCTGAACCCCGCTGGCGGCGCGAGCCTCGAACTGCGCGATCGGTTTGATCGGCAGACAGGTGGGACTCAGGAGCTGAAGGTAGTCGAATTCGAGACGAGACAGTGCATGCCGCAGGGAATGAAAGATGCCGTCGACGAAACCGAAGTAGGCCCAGCCGGTGCGCTTGGGATCGGGAACGAGTTGGACGTTTTCCGCCCGCAGCGGGAAGTCAGGGGTCTGCGAGAAGTCGTGGTGCACCAGCACCGTGTGCGGGGCCAGCGCCTGGGCAAGCTGGTCGAGCGTGCCGGGTGGGCTGACGGCTGACATCACGAGAAAGACGATACGTGGTTGCGTCACGATCACTCCAGCATGGAACAACTGCCTTCCGGCACACGCGCTCGGTTCGTGCTGACCTTCAGTTCACTATAGAGCCAAACGTGTCTCTGCGATGCAGACGCCGTCCTACCTGCGGCCGCTCCTGCGTCCGACAGCGCTTTTGCTTGTGGGCCGGTTGCGCCGGCCCGGCAGTGGATTCAGGGCGCGCTTGCCGCGCTCGTCTGTGCCAGCGCCATTGCCAACCTGGCGCCTACCTCGGCGTTGTGTTTGATCAGCGCGATGTTGGTGGCCAGGCTGCGACCACCCGACAGTGACGTGATGCGTGCGAGCACGAACGGCGTGACCGCCTTGCCGGCGATGCCTTGCGCATCGGCTTCGGCCAGCGCCTGCAGGATCAACGCGTCGATCTCCTGGCGATCCATGGCGGCCACTTGCGGCACCGGCGTGCTCAGGACCACGCCGCCCGCCAGCCCCAGGTCCCACTTCGCACGGATGAAGCGGGCCTGGGCCGCCGCATCATCCAGCCTGTAGTCCGCTGCAAAGCCGCTGTCGCGCGTGTAGAACGCCGCGAAGTTGTCCTGCTCGCACGCGATCACCGGCACGCCGTGCGTCTCCAGGTATTCGAGCGTGAGGCCGATGTCGAGGATCGACTTGGCTCCGGCGCAGACCACGGCCACCGAAGTCCTGGCCAGTTCCTGCAGGTCGGCGGAGATGTCGAAGCTTTCCTGAGCACCACGATGTACACCACCGATGCCGCCGGTGACGAAGACCTCGATCCCCGCCAGCGCGGCACAGATCATCGTGCCCGCCACCGTGGTGGCACCGAGTTCACCGCTCGCCAGGGCGTAGGGCAGGTCGCGGCGGCTGACCTTGCGAGCCTGGCCGGATCGGCCCAGGCGCTCCAGTTCGTCGTCTGACAGGCCGATGCGAATCCGGCCGTCGATCACGGCGATGGTGGCAGGCTCCGCACCCAGGCCTCGAATCAGGGCCTCCACTTCGCGCGCGGTGTCCACGTTCTGGGGATAGGGCATGCCGTGGGCGATGATGGTGGACTCCAGTGCCACCACGGGCCGGCCGGCGGCCTGGGCCGCCGCGACGGGGGCGCTTCGAACCAGCCAGGATGAGGCGAGGGCAGGAGTCTTGTCCATTGGCTTCAGGATGAAGGGATCACGCGAGTGTGCCCCACATCCCGATGGCGCATGCGCATGTCGGAATCAAGCCAGCGCCGCCCCGAGTCGGCGCAGCATCGAGGCGCCGTCGCCTTGCCACGCGCTGCCATGCATGCACGCCAGTAACCGGGGTTCCAGGGCCGCCAGCTTGTCGATCATCGCGGGCGCGTTCACGCTGTGTGAGAAGTAGTCTTCGACACTGCGAAACGCTTCGCTCGGACCGAGGATGTCGGCGCGTGTCAAGGGTTCATCCCCCGTGCCGGGCTGGGTGAACAGGTCGCCGCAGAACAGCGTGCCCGTGCTGCGATCGTAGAAGTAGCCGGTCTCCCAGCCGTGCGGCAGATGCGGCGTGGACTGCCAGACCAACTGGTGATGGCCGAGGTCGAGCACCTCGCCGTCTTTCATGGCGACCGGCTCCACATCGACGAAGTCGCCGACCGACACCATGGCAGCCACGCGATCGCACACCGGCTGCGCGCCCGGCGCGGCGGCCAGGAAGTCAGGCAGGGCGCCGCATTCGTCCGCCTCGAAGTGCGAGAAGGCGATGTAACGGAGTTGCTGCAGCGGCAGCACGGTGGCGATCTGCGCGGACACCTGCGCGAAGAGTTTGCGCGGCCCCGTGTGGAACAGCAGAGGGCGGTCATCCACCACCAGGTACTGGTTGAAGGAGAACCCGCCAGGAAATTCCTCGGGTGAAATCGGCACGCTGACGCGCCAGATGTCGGGCGCGATACGGTGGATGGATGCTTGGGGCCGGGGGGCATTCATGGAGAGGACTTCCTTGACTTCGGACGCGAGGGCGAATTGACGACTGGCTGTGGTCCGACGGCAGCCAGCATCAAATTCAGTTGGCAGGCACGTGTCGCGGCGCGCGAGAGCTTGTGATCGCGCAGCAGGCGCTGCCAGAAGTCGAAATGCAGCACCGCTTCCCACACGGCGGCGATCTGCGCATGGGTTCCCGGTGCGCGATGGCGCTCCAGCAGCAATCGGCAAATGTCCAGCAGGCGACCCCGGCGCTCCTCATCCTGCCGCTGCAGCAGCGGCAGGTGCAGTTGCTCGCGCCAGCCGGTCCAGGGTTCGTAGTGCGCGTTCAGCGCGTCGCAGGCTTCCACCAGTACTGCCGCGGCGGCGGCGAGGTCGGCGGCCTGCAACATGCGATCCTGCGGAAACTCGGGCGCCTGCGCCGCGACATGCCCGGTACAGGCCTGCAACAGTTCATCGAGCGACGGAAAGTGCTTGTAGACCGTCGGCAGGGAGACGCCGGCGCGTTGCGCGATCTGCGCGTACGAGGTGGCGAGCACGCCCTGGGCCGCATGCAGTTGCGCGGTGGCCGCGGCGATCCTCGCCTTGAGGTCGGCCTGGCGCTGCAAACGCCGGCTGTTGTCGTAGGTCCGGGTGGGCATGGCAAGTTCTATTTGTATTTAGATTAAATAAACCTAAATCCAAAATCAAACGCAGCCGTGGACAATGATGTAACCACTGAAGGCAGAGCTTGAAGGACAGCGCTGACGCAAACCAGCCCAGCCTGGCCTGCAACTCGCATTCCGCACGCCGCGGCGGTAGCATCGCCCACGGCATCCCCGTCAACCTTCAAGGAGAAGTGTTCGATGAAGCTGTACTACCACCCCGGCTCCACCACGTCGCGGCCCATCGTTCTCTTCGCCGCCGAAGCCGGCATCCCGCTGGACCTGCAAGTGGTCGACCTGTTCAGCGGCGAGCACTACCAGGCTCCCTATGAGGCGATCAATCCGAACCATCTGGTGCCGGTGCTGGAAGACGACGACTTCCGCCTCACGGAAAGTTCATCCATCCTGAAGTACCTGGCCGAGAAGGCAAACTCGCCGGCCTACCCCAAGGACTTGAAGCAGCGCGCCCGCGTCAATGAAGCCATGGACTGGGTGAACACGCAGCTCAATCGCGACTACTGCTACGGCTTCGTCTATCCGCAGATCTTCTCGTTCCACAAGCGGCGCAGCGACGAGGCGCAGCAGGCACAACTGGAGTGGGGCCGCGATCGGGCCAAGGGCTGGCTGAAGGTCATGGACAGCCACATCCTGAAGCCGGGGCATCCCTACATCTGCGGGCAGACCATCACGCTGGCCGATTACTTCGCCGCGCCCTTTGTGCATGTGGGCGAGTTGACCGGCAGCGAGTACTCCGCCTACCCGAACGTGGACGCCTGGCTCAAGCGAATGAAGGCCCTGCCCAACTGGAACAAGACGTTCGAGGCGATCAACGGCTATGGCGCGTCGCTCAAGGGCCAGCCCATGGTCGCCGTGTAAGGAGGCTCGCCATGATCCGAAAGTTGCACCATGCGGCGTACCGGTGTCGCGATTCCGAGGCCACTCGGCGCTTCTATGAAGATTTCGTCGGCCTGCCGCTGGCCGAGGTGCTGGAAATCAAGGAGACCAAGAGCGGTCGCCGGACCAACACGCTTCACACCTTCTATCGGCTCGATGACGGCTCCTTCCTCGCGTTCTTCGAGGCGCCGGACATCCCGTTCGACTTCAAGGACCAGCACGACTTCGACCTGCACATCGCGCTCGAGGTCGAACGCCCGGTGCTCGAAGCGATGTTCGCCAAAGGCAAGGCGCAGGGCATCGAGACCCGCGGGGTGTCGGACCACGGCTTCATCGATTCGATCTATTTCCGTGATCCCAACGGCTACGTGCTGGAACTGTGCGCTGTCCGGCCGGGTCATGACAAGGCCATGGATCCGGCTGTGAACGGTGCAAGAAAGCGGCTGGATTCCTGGACGCAGGCGCGGGCAGCGTCACAGGTGTAAGTCCATCCTCGATGGCCCGCTCTATGGGCGGGCGGTGTGCAGTTGCGCGTTGGCCTCTTTCAGGACGGAATCGTCGAGCTCGCCGGCCAAGGCGGCCAGGCGTAGCCGGTGGGTGATCAGGCTGACGCGGGCGTCGAGTAGTGCGAATTCCGCGGCCGCCGCATCGTTCTGCGCGTTCAACAGATCGAGCGTCGTGCGGTCGCCGGCCTGCAGGCCCACCTGCGTAGCACCGAGGCGAGCGCGGCTGGCTTCCAGCGCAGCCGCAAGCGCCGCGACTTGGGCCTGGCCGACGGACAAGTCCAACCACGCAGCGCGGGTCTGCTGTGCCACCTGCTGGCTTGCGCGCTCCAGTTCGGCCCGGGCCTTGTCCACCAGCGCGCGGTTCTCCGTGTGCTGGGCGCTGCGCAGGCCGCCGGTGTACAAGGGCACCGACAGCTGCACGCCGATGGCGCTGTTGCGGCTGGTATTGCTGGCACTGCCAAAGTCGCCGTCGCCGGAGATGCGATCACGCGCCAACTGCGCCACCAGGTCCACCGTGGGCGAGAACGCGGCGCCGGAAGCGCGGGCCTGATCCTCGGCCGATTTCAGTTGCGCCTCGGCCAGCTTCAGGCCCGGGTTCTGCCGCTCGGCGCGCGCCAGCCATTCGGGCATAGTGCCCAGACCCTCACTGCGGACCTCGGCTGGCAGCGCCAGCGGCGCTTCGTCGGCCGGCACGCCGGTGAGGTCGGCCAGTGCGTTGCGACTCAGTTGCCGTTGCGTTTCGGCTGTCAGGCGCTCGGCCTGCAGCGCCGCGGCGCGGGCAGTGGCCTCGTGCACGTCGATTACTGGACGATCGCCGATGCGGAAGCGGTCGCGCGCCTCGGTGGCGGCCTGGTCCACAGCCTGCTGCTGGCGCTGCAGCAGGCGCAGCCGCTCCGCTGCCAACGCGGCATTGAAATAGCTCGCGCTGGTGCGCAGCATCAGTTCCTGCCGTGCCTGCGCCCACTCGAATTCGGCCGCCTGGGCGGCGGTTTCCAGCGCGTCGCTGCGCGCGCTGCGCTCGCGGCTGTACACCGGCTGGCGCACGGCGACGGCGTAGCGCGTGGAATTGCCGCCCGTTACCGAGGTGTCGAAGGCCACGCCGCCCGTCTGCCCGAAACCGGGCGCCGAGAACTGTGCGCCGCGCACGGCAGTTTCGCTACTCGCATACGACGCACCGCCATCGAAGGTCACGTTCGGTCGCCACAGCGCCTTGGCCTGATTGCCACGCGCGGCGCCGGCCTCGCGCGCAGCGCGGGCTGCGGCGGCATCGGGGGCATGCTGCTGCGCGCCTTGCCAGGCCTGCATCAGGTCCAGGGCCTGGGCTGCCGGCGCGAGCGCGGCAACGGCGGCCAAGGCGATCAGGGAACGCGAAAGTTTCATTGGATGCGATCAGCAGCCCGGCTTCGCGCCGACCTTGCGCAGGATGGTCTCCAGCATGCACCAGCGCGTGAACGCGCTTTGCAGCAGGTTGGCGCCCACGAAGGCGGTGAACGCCAGCCACCAGGGGCTCACGTACAACGGGCTGCCGGGCAAGCCCAGTGCCAGCGATAGCAGAATGAAGAGGCCCGCGAACAGGCGGACGATGCGCCATGAGGTCATGTGTGTGCTCCTTGGGTAGCAAGTGGGGAAGGGGAGGGCGCCGGCTTCCGCCGGTACGCCACGAAATACAGAAGCGGAATCACCACCAGCGTCAGGAGCGTGCTGACGAAGATGCCGAAGATCAGCGAGATCGCGAGCCCGTTGAAAATGGGGTCGTCGAGGATGAAGAAGGCGCCCAGCATCGCGGCCAGGCCGGTCAGCAGGATAGGCTGGGCGCGGGTCGCCGCGGAACGCACGACGGCATCCTTCAGCGGCACGCCTTGCGCCACCTGCAGCTGGATGAAGTCCACCAGCAGGATGGAGTTGCGCACGATGATGCCGGCCAGCGCGATCATGCCGATCATGCTGGTGGCCGTGAACGGCGCGCCCAGCAGCGCATGGCCCGGCATCACGCCCACGATGGTTAGCGGGATGGGCGCCATGATGATCAGCGGCGTGAGGTACGAGCCGAACTGCGCCACCACCAGCAGGTAGATCAGGATCAGCCCTACCGCATAGGCCGCGCCCATGTCGCGGAAGGTCTCATAGGTGATCTGCCACTCGCCGTCCCACTTGATGGTGTAGTCGCGCCAGGCATCAGCGGGCTGCTGGATGAAGGTCTCGCCCAGGGTGCCGCCGCCCGGGGTGCGGATCTGCGAGAGCGCGCCGCGCATCTTGAACATGCCGTACAACGGACTGTCCACGGCGCCGGCCATGTCACCCACCACGTAGTGCACCGGCAGGCCGTCCTTGTGATGGAGCGGCTGCTCGCGCAGCGTATCGCTCACGGTGACCAGCTCGCGGATCGGCACGACCTGGCCGGCCGCGCCACGCACGCCCAGTTGCAGCAGCGCGTTCAGGTCGCCGTGGCTTTCAGCGGGCAGCTTGATCGTCGCGGCGGCCGGATACTTGCTCTGGTCGTGCAGGTAGGTGGTTGCCTCGCCGGCCAGGCCCGCACGCAGCGTGCTCACGATCGCGGCCTGCGGCACGCCCACCAGCGCGGCCTTGCGCCGGTCGACCAGCAGCAGCTTGCGCGGCGCGTCGGCGATGCCGGAATCGTCCACGTCCACCACGCCCGGCGTCTGCTCGAACACCTTGCGTACCGCCTGCGCTACCTCGCGGCGGCCCTGGGCTTCGGGCCCGTAGACCTCGGCCACGATGGGCGACAGCACCGGTGGCCCCGGCGGCACCTCGACGACTTTCACATTCGCGCCGTGGCGCCGGCCGATCTTCTGCAACTCGGGCCGCAGCCGGGTGGCGATCGCGTGGCTCTGCTCGCTGCGCTGGTGCTTGTCCAGCAGGTTCACCTGCAGGTCGCCCATCTCGCCGCCTGCGCGCAGGTAGTACTGCCGCACCAAGCCGTTGAAATTGATCGGCGCGGAAACGCCAGCGTAGGCCTGGTAGTCGGTCACCTCCGGCTGCTGCGCCAGGTAGACCCCCATCTCGCGCAGCACCGCGGCCGTGCGCTCCACCGGCGTGCCCGCAGGCATGTCCACCACGACCTGGAACTCCGACTTGTTGTCGAAGGGCAGCATCTTCAGCACCACCAGGCCGAGTGCCGGCAGCGCGAGCGACAACGCGATCAGCGCCGCCACGCCCAGGCCCAGCAGTGCCCGGTTGCGGGCGCCGCGACGCTCGTCCAGCAGCGGGCGGAACACCCGGTCGAACAAAGTGCCGATCTTCGCGGCGAGGCCTTGGGGCTCGCCATGCCCGTGGCCGCCGGCGTGCTTCATCCACAGCCGCGAGAGCCAGGGCGTGACAACGAACGCGATGGCCAGCGACAACAGCATGCCCATGCTCGCGTTGATCGGGATCGGGCTCATGTACGGCCCCATCAATCCCGACACGAAGGCCATCGGCAACAGCGCGGCGATCACGGTCAGCGTAGCAAGAATGGTGGGGCCGCCCACTTCGTCCACGGCGCCGGGAATCAGCTCGGCCAGCGTCTTCTGCGGATGCAGCGCCATGTGCCGGTGGATGTTTTCCACGACCACGATCGCGTCGTCCACCAGGATGCCGATCGAGAAGATCAGGGCGAACAGGGACACCCGGTTGAGCGTGAAGCCCCAGGCCCATGAAGCGAACAGCGTGACCGTCAGCGTGAGGATCACCGCGCTGCCGACAATTGCGGCTTCGCGCCGGCCGAGGGTGAGGAACACGAGCGCGACGACCGACGCGGTGGCGAACAGCAGCTTCTGGATCAGCTTCATCGCCTTGTCGTTCGCGGTGGCTCCGTAGTTGCGGGTTTCGGACACCTCCACGCCCTCGGGGATGAGTGTGTTGCGCAGCGAATCGACGCGTTGCATCACGGCGTTGGCCACCGTGATGGCGTTCTCGCCTGGCTTCTTGGTGATCGCGATCGTGACGGCGGGGAAGTCACCGGCCTTCGTGCCGTGCCACACATAGCCTTGCGGCGGCAGCGGGCCGTCGACCACGCGTGCCACGTCCTGCAGGAACACTGGCTTGCCGTTGCGCACGCTCACCACCAGCTCACCCACGTCGCGCGCGTCGCGCAGGTAGGGCCCGGCTTCCAGCGCCAGCGCGCGGTCGCCGCCCAGCAGTTCGCCCACCGGCGCACCCAGGTTGGCCGACTGCAAGGCCTGCCGCAGCTCTGCCACGGTGATGCTGGCCCCGGCCATGCGTGCCGGATCGATCTCCACCCGCACCGCGCGGCCCGGGCCGCCCACGGTGGTGACCTCGCGGGTGCCAGGCACGCGCTTGAGGTCCGCCTCCAGCGTGTGCGCCACGCGCTCCAGGTCGAAGGCGCCGACATCGGGGTTTTTCGCGTGCAGCGTCAGGGTGACGATGGGCACGTCGTCGATGCCCTTGGGCTTGATCAGCGGTTCTCCCACGCCCAGCCCGCGCGGCAGCCAGTCAGCGTTGGCGTTCACGGTGTCGTACAGCCGCACCAGCGCCTCGATGCGCGGCACGCCCACCTTGAACTGCACGGTGATGATCGCCAATCCCGGCCGCGCCACGCTCATCACGTGCTCGGTGCCGGCGATCTGCGACAACACCTGTTCGGCCGGCGCGGCGACCATCTGCTCCACGTCCTTGACCGCCGCCCCGGGAAAGGGGATCAGCACATTGGCCATGGTGACGTTGATCTGCGGTTCTTCCTCGCGCGGCGTGATCAGCACGGCGAAGACACCCAGCAGCAGCGCCACCAGGGCCAGCAAGGGGGTGATCTGGGCGCCCTGGAAGTAGCGCGCGATGCGGCCTGAAACGCCCATCACCGGACCCTTGCCGCTGCTTGCGGGTCCAGCGCCACGCGCTCGCCCGACTTCAGGCCGGACAGCACTTCCACCTGATCGCCGCTGGTGGGGCCCAGGCGGACTTGGCGCAGCAGCGGCCGGCCGTCGTTCCCGATCAGGTAGACGCTGGTCAATTCAGCGCGCCGCACCACCGCCCGAGCAGGCACCGACAGGCGCGGCGTGTCGCCGGCGCCACCCGGCAGCCAGACGCGTGCGAACATGCCGGGCGCGGCAGCCGGGGTGGGCGGAAGATCGAGCCGCAGCTGCACGGTGTGCGTGGCCGGGTCTACGGCGGGCAACATCTGCCAGCGTAGCGGCGTCACGCGAGCCTGCGCGGCTCCGGGCAGTTCGGCTTGCAGCGCGCTGTCCGGCTTAGGCGCGGCGGTTTGCGGGACCGCAGCGGTCACCCGCAGCGCCGCAGGGTCGTAAACGGTCAGCAGCGGCTTGCCGGGCATGGCCATGTCGCCCAACACCACGACCACGTCGGAGATGATGCCGTCGTAGGGCGCCTTCACCACGTAGAAATCGGATTCTGTGCGGGCGGCGCCGGCGGTGGCCAACTGCGCGGTCGCCTGCGCCTGCGCCGACTTGTACTGTGCCTCGGCACGGTCCAGCGCCGCCTGGCTGATGTAGTTCTTCTGGAACAGCTGCTTCTGGCGCTCGAACTCCTTGGTGGCCGCATCTTGCGTGGCACGCGCGGACTGTACCTGTGCCGCGGCGGCGCCAGCCTGGTGCTCGGCCGCGCGGGCGTCCAGCCGCAGCAGCACTTGTCCGGCTTTGACGCGGTCGCCCGCCTTGACCTGCAGCGCCACGACCGCACCCGGCACCTGGGCGGACAACACCGTCTGACGTACTGCCTCCACCATGCCGTCGTAGCCAGTGGCTTGCGCTGTCGTGATCGATGCGACCGGCACGCTGTTCAGGGCGGCAGGCGGGCTGTCCTGCGCCCGGGATGCGCCCGTCACGGCGATGAGGGTGGCTGTGGCCAGCGCCACGAGCCCGGGCTTGCGATTCATTTCGGCATCTCTTCCACGGCTGTTTGATTTATTATTTAACCAAGCAGCTAAATAGTCAAGTAGATGATTGAGCCAGGAATTTGAAGGAGCTCGGGCGATGAGGCATGATCTACAACTCACATCCACCTCTTGTCCCAGCATGGAAGGCTTGCCTCCCGAGGCCCTGTCCCAGGTCGCCGCCTATTTCCAGGCGCTGTCGGAGCCGACGCGCCTGCAGATCCTCAATGAGCTGCGCACCGGCGAGCGCAACGTCGGCGAACTGGCGCAGGCCTGCGGCTACACCTCGGCCAACATCTCCCGCCACCTGTCGCTGCTCATGCAGCACGGTCTCGTCACCCGCGAGAGCCGGGGTACGGCGGTCTACTACCGCATCGCCGACGACTCCGTGTACGCGCTGTGCGACCTGGTCTGCGGCAACATCGCCCGCCAACTGGAACGCAGCGCCCAGGATCGAAAGGCCTTCGCGCGAGTCGGGGCCTCATCGACACGGCCGCGGCGCGGCTGAACGCGGCCACCGGGCATGGCGCTGGCGCAGTGATCGGGCGCCAGTTGATGCTCGTCAATGGATTCACGGCCCGCCACTTTCATGATGCGCACCAGAACGCGTATGCCGCCGCTCCACATTCAACCGAAACGCGCGGTCGCCTTGTTGGCGGCCGTCACGGTCTTCCTGATCGCGGCCTCCGCGGCGCTGCTGGTGTGGGAAATGCGAAAGCGGGAGCTGGAGCGCGCGCGCCTGGACACGGCGAGCCTGGCGCACATGTTCCGCGAGCAGACAGAGCGCAACTTCGAGAGCGCTGACCAGGTGTTGCGCGGCGTGCAGGAGCGCATGCGCTCCTACGGCGCGCAGCCGCTCGACTCACCCGTCGTCCGGCTGTTGCTAGGTTCGCGCATCATCGGCGCGCCGAACCTGGAGATCGTTGCGATCACCGATGCGACCGGCCGCGTCATGAACTCGTCGCGCGACGATCCGCAGATGGTGGATTCGATCGCCGACACTGCCTACTTCAAGGCGTTCGCCTCAGGAACGGCCGACGGGCTGATCATCGACAAGCCGGTGCATGTTGGACCGGGCGCGTGGACGCTGGACTTGGCGCGGGCGTTCACCGATGCGCAGGGCCGGTTCCTCGGCGTGGTCGTGCTCACAATGAAAGTGCCAGCCCTGGAGCAGATCTACAGCTGGCCGCACCTGGATTACGAGCGGCCGATTGCGCTCTATCGTTCCGACGGCATCCTGATGGCGAGCGTGCCGCCCCGGGATAACTTCATTGGAGACCGTCCACCCGAACTGAACCCCTGGCCGGTCCCGATCGAGGACACGCAGTTGCGCACGGTCACTCACACGGCCGGCGACGGGACCCAACAGGTCTTCGTGGTGGCCCGGGTGGGCGCCTTTCCACTGTTGGCGACCGTCACCAGCGACGACGAACCCGCACTCGCGTCATGGCGTGAAAGTGCGTTCTCGATCGGGTTCGGGGCGCTGCTGATGTGCCTGCTCACGGTGGTGGCGGCGGTGGTGCTCACGCGCAAGCTGGAGCGCGTGGGCCGACTGACCGGCGCGCTGCGCGATGCCAACGAGCGTTACCAGAGTACCGTCGAGTCGCTGACGGATGCCATCGTGAGCGTCGACGAGCAGCAGAACATCACGCTGTTCAACACCGCGGCCGAGCGCATGTTCGGTCTGCCGGCCCGAGAGGCACTCGGTGGGCCCGTCTCGCGCTTCATCCCGGAACGCGCGCGCGAGGCCCATGCGAGGCATCTGGCCGGTTTCATACAAGCGGAAGCGCCGGGAAGCGTGGAAATGAACCGCGACGTGACTGGGTTGCGCGCAGACGGGACGGAATTCCCGATCGAGTCGGCGCTGACCCGCACCACGGACGGCGGCCGCCGAGGGATTGTCCTCGTGCTGCGCGACATGACCGAACGCCGTCGCGCCGAGCGTGAGCTACGCGAAACCAATCGCCAGCTGCGCGCGCTCTCGGCGTCGCTGCAGGATGTACGCGAGCAGGAGCGCACGCGCATCGCGGCGGAACTGCACGACGAACTGGGGCAGCAGCTCACGGGCCTCAAGCTCGAGCTATCGTGGTGCGCTTCGCGCCTGAAGGAAGGGCGCCCGCCAACGCCCGAACACATGGATGCCATGCGTCACCAGCTCGATTCGACGATCGTGTCGGTGCGTCGCATCGCCACCGAACTGCGGCCCCGCATGCTCGATGACCTCGGTTTCGGCGAGGCGATTGCTTGGCAAGTTTCGGAATTCGCGCGTCGCAGCGGTCTGTCGGTGCAGATGGACCTGGCCGCATCGGATTGTGTGACCGACCGCGCGGTCGCGACGGCGCTGTTTCGCATCGTCCAGGAGTCGCTGACCAACATTGCGCGCCATGCGGGTGCCACCAAGGTGACGGTACAGCTATGGCTGGAGCCGACGGACCAAGCGCTGCTGCTGCGCGTGCAGGACGATGGCCATGGATTCGACACCTCGCCTCCCGAGGGTGGCGGCATCGGCCTGGTCAGCATGCGCGAGCGTGCGATGGCCCTGGGCGGCGTTCTGCGCGTCGCCAGCGCGCTGAACCGAGGCACCACGATCGACGTCGCGCTGCCGCTGTATGCTCCGGCGCTGGAGGAGATTACATGATCGACGTCCTGGTGGCAGATGACCACGCGATCATCCGCGACGGGTTGCGCAAGATCCTGGCCGACACGGCCGACCTGCAGGTTGCGGGGGAGGCCGCGGACAGCCACGCGACGCTGCTGCAGGTGCGTGCGCGCGACTGGGCGCTGGTGGTGCTGGACATGTCGATGCCCGGACGCAACGGCCTGGAACTGATCAAGCTGCTCAAGTCCGAGCGGCCGCGCATGCCGATCCTGGTGTTCAGCATGCATCCCGAAGAACAGTATGCGGTGCGCGCGATCCGCGCCGGCGCCTCGGGCTACCTTTCGAAAGAGACCGATGGCGACCTGCTGCTCCCAGCCTTGCGCAAGGTCGCTGCGGGCGGAATCTATGTGAGCGAAAAGGTGGTGAGCCTGCTCGCGACCGATCACTCGCGTCCGTCAGAGCAGCCGCTGCACACGCTGCTGTCCGACCGCGAATACGAAGTATTGAACCGCATCCTGCACGGACAGAGCCTCAAGGAAATCGCGGATGAACTGTCGCTGTCCATCAAGACCGTGAGCACGCACAAGTCCCACATCCTGACCAAGCTGAACATGTCGAACGATGTCGAACTGGTTCGCTACGCCATCGCGCATGGCCTGCTGGATCCGCGCGACTGAACGTAGGTCGAATCTTCGCGCTCGCGTCAAGGGCGCAACAGCGACTCGACTGACTTCGATCAATGGCGGCCCGCGGGTCGTTGCTCGCTCGCAACGACCCATCGTGTGCGGTACCGCCTAATCAGAAAACTCCTATAGCGCGTTTGAATGCACTCCGATGGTGAGCGGGCCGTCGGATTGCCACCATTGGTTCCCATGGAGGAGGCCATCCCGGCCCCGGAACGACAAAAGGTGATCGCGATGTTGAAGAAGTTCTCAATCGCTGCGGTGGGCGCCGCCGTAATGGTCCTGGGTGTGCCCGCATACGCGGTGGACGCCGATGCGGCACTGGCGCTGGCGCGCCAGAACAACTGCCTGAAGTGCCACGCCATCGACAAGGACAAGGACGGCCCGTCCTACAAGAAAGTCGCCGAAAAGTACAAGGGCAAGTCGGACGCAGAGGCCAAGCTGATCAATCACCTGACCAGCGGCGAGAAGGCCAAGTTCCCGGACGGCCACGAGGAGGAGCACAAGATCGTGAAGACCTCGCCGCCCAAGGACATGGCGCAGATCAAGAACCTCGTGCAGTGGATCCTGTCGCAATAGCGCAGCGCCAGGAGCGGTCATGAACATCTTGAAGAAGCTTTTGGTCGCCTGCGCGCTCGTGGCTGGCCTTGCCGCCGGCGCGCACGCGCAGACCAACCTCGCCACGCCGAACCCCGCGCCGGCCGTCGATCGCACGCTCAAGGGCGACGCGGTCTGCACGCGCTGCCACGATGAATCCGAGAACAAGGCGATCCTATCGATGTACAAGACGCGCCACGGCGTCAAGGCAGACGAACGGGCGCCCGGATGCCAGTCCTGCCACGGCAGCAGCCAGTCGCACCTGCAGAACAAGTCCACGCCGCCGGACGTCGTGTTCGGCAAGGGCAAGAACGCATCACTGCCCGAGGCCCAAAGCAAGGTCTGCCTGACCTGCCACGATGGCGGCAAGCGGGCACTGTGGCACGGCAGCCGGCACGAAAGCCTGGACATGACCTGCTCGAACTGCCACACCAACCACGACGCGGGCGGCGACAAGGTGCTTACGAAGTGGGCCCAGCCCGACGTCTGCTACAGCTGCCACAAGACCGAGCGCGCGCAGACGCACCGGATCTCCACGCACCCGATCGCCGCGGGCAAGATGGCCTGCTCCGACTGCCACAACCCGCACGGCTCGACCGGCCGGACGCTGCTGGCAAAGAACACGGTCAACGAGGTTTGCTACACCTGCCATGCCGAGAAGCGCGGCCCGTTCCTGTGGGAGCACAGCCCCGTCGTCGATGACTGCACGAATTGCCACACCCCCCATGGCTCCAGCAACACCCCGTTGCTGAAGGCCCGCGCGCCGTTCCTGTGCCAGCAATGCCATAGCGGCGACCACGGCAAGAACATCTACAGCGGTGGCAACCTGCCCAGTGGCAACGTCACGTCCGTCAATGGCCTCCAGGGCACAGCCAACCTGAGCCCGCCAGCGCAGCTCAATGGCCGCGCCTGCACGAACTGCCACTCGCTCGTGCACGGCTCCAACCATCCCGCCGGCGCCAAGTTCCAGAGATAGCGATTGGAGGAGGAGAACATGAGAACCAATACCCCACGCTTCGCCCTGCGCCTGACCGTGCTCGCCGCCCAGGCGGCCCTTGCGGCGATGGCTGGAAGTGCGGCCGCGCAGTCGATGCCCACGGCGCAGGAGCTGACGACGCCGACGAACTCGGTCGAAATCGGCGCCACCTACACGAGCCCGAGCAACAAGGACAACCGCAACGGCCTGGTGCCGAACGCGAACGGCAATGACACGTCCTACAAGTTCGGCGAGTACAACGGCCTGTACCAGCGGGGCACGACAGCCATCGGCAACTTCGACTTGCGCGGCGGTGGCGCCTACGACAGCACCGATCCGACGCGATGGAGCCTGACCGGGCGCGACCTCGGCCTGGATACGCGCAGCATCAACGGCGAGTACGGCCAGCAGGGATCGTTCCGGCTGCGCTTCGGCTACGACGAGCTGTTCCGCGCCCGCTCGGACACCTACATGACGCCGTACACCGGTGCTGGCGGCACCTTGCTGACGCTGCCACCGAACTGGCGCACGCCCACGGTGCCGCAGTCCTCCGGCACCGCGACGACCAACACGAGCACGGCGCAGAACTTCCGCGGCCTCGATCCTGCGGCCGGCACGGCGAACGGCTTGGCCAACGGCGTTGTCGTGCCGCCAACCGCGGCAACGCTGGCCAATCAGGCAACGAACCGAGCCATCGACCTGGGTGACTACCACAACGTCAACCTGTCGACCCACCGCAAGGCGACCGACCTCGGGTTCAGCTACGAGGTTAATCCGCACTGGAATGTCATCGCCTCGGCGAAGCACGAAACCAAGGACGGCCTGAAGCCGCTTTCGCTCGTCACTTCGCAGGTGTCGGAGTACGCCGCCACGCTGGCCGACCCGATCCAGCAGACGACCGACCAGTACAACCTGGCCGTCAACTTCCGCGACGACCGGCTGTTCTTTACCGGCGAGTACTACATCTCGCAGTTCCGCAACGACATCAAGTCGGTCACGTGGAACGACTCCAGCAACCTGGGGGCGACGGCCACGTACGCTGCGCCTCCGAGCAACCAGCTGCACCAGCTCACGCTCACCGGCGGCTACAAGATCACGCCGACCACGCGGCTTGTCGCGAATGCCTCGTACGGACGCAACACGCAGAACGATCCGTACGTCACTGCCGGCCAAAATGGCCAGTTCCCGCTTGCGCTGCCGCAGTCGTCGCTCGACGGTCTCGTGGTCACCAAGGCGTTCAACTTGAAGCTCACGTCCAAGCCGAGGAAGGATGTGGGCGTGAACGTGGCCTACAAGTTTGACGATCGTGACAACCAGACGCCGGTCAACACCTACTTCTTCCAGGACGCCAACGAGACGAAGTCCGGCACCAACGCTTTCATCGCCGGGCAGGGCAGCAACCTGAACATGTACGCCAACCGGCCGTACAGCAAGCGGGTGAACCAGCTGAACCTTGACGGCGACTACCAGATCTCGACGTCCCAGCGGGTGAACGCCGGGCTCGAGTCGCAGAAGATCGACCGCAGCTGCCCGGGCTCCTGGATCAACTGCGCAGACGCTCCGACCGCCAAGGAGAACACGCTCAAGTTCGACTGGCTGGGCAAGCTGAGCGACGCGCTCGAAGCCAAAGTGGGCTATGCGCACGCGAAGCGGGACGTGAACTACGATGAAAACGCGTTCCTCGCGCTGGTGCCGTACGCCAACGTGGTGCCCACGCTGGGTGCGGGCGCCGGGGCGACGAGCAGCGTGTATCAGTACCTGATCGCCAACGGCCTGACCGGGTTCGGACCCGCGACCGGGTACGTGGCGACGACGGGCCAGGCGAACATCTTCACGCCCGGCAACAACATCGTCCCGCAGGCACTGTACGGCAGCCGCAACAACATCAACGAGCTGATCGGCATGCGCCGCTACAACATGGCGGACCGCAACCGCGACAAGCTCCGGGGGTCCATGAACTGGCAGGCCAATGAGCAGCTGAACGTGCAGGCGTCGGTGGACTACCTGAACGATCGCTATTCCGATTCCGTGTTCGGTTTGCTCAGCTCCAAAGGCGGCGCCTTCAACCTCGAAGGCAACTACCAGCCGCGCGAAGACCTGTCGTTGGCGGCCTTCTTCACGTACGAGGACCGGCGCTCGAAGAGCGCGGGCGACGCCTACGGAACCAACAACAACGGCACTGGTGCCAATGCCTTCGCGGGCAATGCGGCCAACACCAATGTCTCGCCGGTGGTGTGCTACGGCACGATCAGCCAGAAGAACCAGAACGCCAAGGTCGATCCCTGCCTGCAGTGGAACAACGACATGCGCGACCGCGTGGACACGTTCGGCCTGACGCTCACGAAGGTCGGCCTGTTCTCGCCCCGGTTCACGCTGTCGTCGTCGCTTGTATACACGCGCGCCCGCACCGACATCAACGTCACCGGCGGCAGCTACGTGGTCAACCCGCTGGCCGCTGCCGGTCCGCAGCCCGGGGGCATCGGCAACTTCTTCCTGTTTGCCTCGGCATTCCCGGCGGTCACGACCGACACGCTCGAGCTCGTGCTCGACGGCCACTACGACATCGACAAGAAGTCGGCCGTGCACGTGCGTTACCTGTACGGGCGCATGAAGGCGGTCGACTGGGCTTACGACGGCTATCAGTTCGGTACCGGCACGAACTATCTGCCGACCAACGAGCAGGCGCCGAACTACCGTGCGCAGGCGGTGGGGGTGTCCTACATCTACAGGTTCTGACGGGGCAGCCATGGAACAAGCATCAACGCCAAACCAGACACCGGACAAGCCGCCCGGATGGTTGAGACGCACGTGGGCGGTCCTGAACCGCCCCAGCGCGAAGTACTCGGTACTGGTGCTGGGGGTCGGCTTTTTCGTGCTGGGCATCCTGTTCTGGGGCGGCTTCCACACCGGCCTGGAAATGACCAACACGCTGGAGTTCTGCACCACCTGCCACGAGATGCGCGACACGGTGTACCAGGAGTACAAGGAGACCATCCACTACAGCAACCGCACCGGCGTGCGCGCGATCTGCTCGGACTGCCACGTGCCGCGGGAGTGGGGGCCCAAGATGATCCGCAAGGCCCAGGCCAGCTTCGAGGTGTGGGGAAAGATCGTCGGTACGATCGACACGAAGGAAAAGTTCGAGGCGCGGCGCATGACGCTGGCGACGCATGAGTGGGATCGCATGAAGGCGAGCAACTCACGCGAATGCCGTAACTGCCATAGCTTCGAGGCGATGAGCGCTGAGTTGCAGAAGCAGACCCCCTACAAGAAGCACATGAAGGCCAAGGAAGAGGGCAAGACCTGCATCGATTGCCACAAGGGCATCGCGCATCACCTGCCTAAGGAGTACAGGGACCCTGACGAATAGGGCTGGAAGAACGAACCACGAGAGGCCGCGACTGCTTGTCAGCCGCGGCCATTTTTTTCCCCGCCACCCTTACACGGGCTTAGGCGTCGGCGTCGACCACTCGACGGGAAGCCATGTCAACCGGGCGAGCCCAGCCGCCCCGGTTCGCGGCATCTCGCCGGCGCCTCGAGGGGGAGTCATCATGAGCATCGTCGTCAACTGCACGCTTGAACGTCACGCCAGCGCCATTCTTGAATTCTTCAACGAGGCCATCCTGACCTCGGCAGTGCCCTACGGCCGCAAGCCGCGCGGGCCGAAAAGCATGGCTCGGTGGTTCGACTCCAAGACCAAGGGAGGTTTCCCAATCATCGGATTGGAAGACGAGCAAGGCAAGCTGCTGGCCTTCGGCAGCTATGGCGCCTTCCGCGCCTGGCCGGCCTATAAGTACTCGGTGGAACATTCGGTCTACGTGCACACGAACTACCGCGGCAAAGGCCTCGGCAAGGTGGTCATGCAGGAGTTGATCGCCGCGGCCCGCACCAAGAATGTGCATTGCATGATCGGTGGCTTCGATGCCACCAACGCCGGCAGCGTGGCGCTTCACAAGGGCCTGGGTTTTGTCGACCTTGGGACCATCAAGCAGGTGGCCTTCAAGTCGGGCAAGTGGTTGGACCTGTCGTTCTATCAGCTCTTGCTGACCCTCCCGTCTGAGCCGGTCGCCCCTGCGCTTCCAGCGTTCACGGCGCCTGGTGTGATTCGTGGTCCAGCAGTCGGTCCGTGAGAGCCGCCCCGGCCCACATCGACACCAGCGCCGTCCAGGCGGTGAGCGAAAAGATGGCGCCACCGCTGACCCCCGCGCCAACCGCGCAGCCTCCCGCGAGCATGGCGCCAAAGCCCATCGCGACCGCGCCGGCGATGTAGCGTCGCATTCCATAGCCATCCTTGAAACCTTCCAGCTTCAGCTGGCCGCCAACGGACGCACCGAGGAATGCACCGACAAAAACCGCAGGCAGCATGCCGAAGTCAAAGCCGATGGCCGGGACCGGGCGGGACAACACCCGCATCAGCCATTCCGCGGAGGGGCCGCTGAAGGTAATACCTTGCACTGGCACGATCTGGAACGATGCCGCGGCCACCCGCGCGGTGAACGCCCATGCCAGTGCCACCGCAGCGCCTGCGCCAAGGCCACCTATCCATTTCCAGGCATCACGCCGGCTGCGCCACGCATACCAGAGCGCCGCTCCTAGCCAAATCAGGCCGAGGCCGAGCCCGGTCCAGTGACCTGTATGCAGCACGGCAAGGAGATCCCGGCTGCTGCCGCCCTCGATGGTCCACCAGGCACTGATGGCTTCACGCACCGGGGAAAGCGCGCCTCCCAAAGCCGCCTGCGCAGTGACCGCAAATACGAGACCGGAGAGCAGGGCGCGCAGGTTGCCCGCAGCAGACAGCACCAGCAGGCGGCTCGCGCAGCCACGCGTCATGATCATGCCCGCGCCGAAGAGCAGGCCACCGACGATGGCGCCCGAGACGCTGCCGCGCGACGCGAGCTGGCGGGTACCCGTGACGTCAATCCAGCCAGCCAGCGCCAGCGCCTGCACGGTGACGATCGCCGCCGAGAACACCAGGAGCCAGACGGCAAGCCGCTCGCCGGGACGGCCGCGCGCGAACTCGATCACCGCAGCGCGCAGACAAAAGGCCGAACGTTGGGCGAAGAAGCCGAACAGCAGACCGACCACGGCGCCCCCCGCAGCCAAGACCGCGGGGTCGCCGAGCCGCTCCAGGAGGTCAGGGATGTCCATGGGCACAATATAACCGACGGCTTATTAGACGTTGACCAACGAAGTTCCCATGGCTTGGCGCCGATGCAAGACCTACCTACCCAGTTCCCGCTAACGCGTTGAATTTTCCGGGTATGGCTTCGCGACTGGCGGCCTCGGGTGTTTCTCCCTTTTCAGGGAGGGCTGGACGAATGAAATAAGCTCGTAGTGATATTCTTGAGCCCGCTACTCTAGGAGAGTTCATGACCCGCACTGGCCGCCTGTTCATCGCCTTCTTCATGCTCTGGGTGGTCACCTTGTCCGCCTTCGCCCAGGACAAGGTCGTCTATCACATTGACGACGCGGAAGTGCAGGCGACAAAGGCGTTGCGGAACATCCGCAACCACCTGGACGTGGCTCCCGACACCAAGATCATCGTGGTGACCAACGGAGAGGGCATCGACTTCCTCCTGGAGGGCGCCAAGGACAAGAAGAACCCCAACATCGAGTACGCATCCCTCGTCAGTGCCCTGAAGGCGAGAGGCGTGCGCTTCGAGGTCTGCGAGGTCACCTTGCGAAACCGCGGTCTGCGAAAGGACCAGTTCATCCTGGACGCCGATTTCACGCCTTCGGGCGTTGTGCGGATCGGCCAGCTCCAGTCCCGGCAAGGGTACGCGTACATCAAGCCCTGAGTCCTGCAACGGGCGAGTGTGGGCGGTACACGCGCAAATCGGTTGCACATGAACGAATACAACACGCACCTGCTGATGGAAAGCCAGCTCAAGTGAAGGCACTCACCCGCCGCGAACTGTTCGCAGCGCCGCTGCTTGCCGCGATGCTGCCGGGCGGATGGGCCGCCCAGACCTTTTTGCCGCAGCCGCGGTCCCTCGCTGCAGCGTTGGAGGCCGCGCTGGTCCGACGTCGTGCGCTGGTGCTGATGGTGAGCCGGCCTGCGTGCCCGTGGTGCAAGCTGGTCCGCGAGTCGTACCTTGCCCCGATATTTGCAAAAGGTCAGCCTGTCGTCGAGTTGGACATGCAGGACAGTGGCGGGATGGTTGGCTTCGACGGCGCCGCCACCAGCCCGGCTCGCGCAGCAGAGAGCCTGGGTGTGCGGATGGCTCCCACAGTACTGTTCATCGGCCGGGAAGGGCGGGAGCTTGCGCCACGTCTGACCGGCGTCTCCTCGGTCGACTTTTACGGTGCCTACCTCGATGACCGGATCGGCAAGGCGAATCAGGCCGTGGGCTGACCACGGCACTGAGGTCCGTGGTCTCTGGCGTGACTACAGCTGAAACGTCAGCCAGCGCAGAAGCCCTTCGCCTACTTCGCGCACGGCGCCCACCGGCCGCGGCTGCAGGCGATCGGCGCCTGAGCGAACGCCCTCGGCCCAGGTCGCGAACCGTGCGATCGTCTCTCGATCGTAGAAGGCCACCATCATTTCGTAGTTAAGGAACAGGCTACGCGAATCCAGATTGAGAGAGCCGGCCAGGGCTACCGTCTCGTCGACGATGATCAGCTTGGCGTGCAGCATGGAAGGGGAGAGCCACACGCGCGCACCGGACGCCATCAGCTCGCGCACAGGCGCCGGTCTCGCCAGGTCGGCCAAGCGGTGGTTCGAGCGACGTGGCAGCAGGAGATCCACGGTCACGCCGCGCCGGGCTGCCAGTGCAAACGCCATCAGCAGCGCGGGGTCGGGTACGAAGTACGGCGTGACCGCAATGATCCGGTGCGCGGCATCGAAACACGCATCCATCAGAAGCTCGTACAGCGTGTCGTCTTCCTGGTCCGGACCGCTGGGCAACAGCTGGGCGAGGGGCGTGGCGGCATTGTCGACACGGGTCGGGGGTGCCGCCCGCATCGGCGCAGCCGGCGCGGCGACCGCCACCGCCCAATCGCGGTCAAACTGTTCACTCGCCTGCCCGACGAGTGGCCCGTGCAGGTCGAACGTCAGGTCGACCCAGGCCTTGGCGGATTGGTCTGGCGCCGCAGCGCCGTCGAAGTATTCCGCCGCAAGATTGCGCCCACCCGTCCACAACCATTCGCCGTCGCCGATGACCATCTTGCGGTGGTTGCGCAGGTTCACGCGACCGCGCAGCGGCGAAGACCAGGGCCGCACGAACAATCCGACCTCCACTCCGGCGCAACGCAGCGGCCGTAGATTGGGCACACCGCCGAGATAGCGACCGATGCCATCGATCATGAGGCGCACGCGAACACCGTCGCGCGCTCGGCCGGCAAGCAGCGCCGACAACTCGTCGCCCAGCCGGTCGCGCCCAAGCAGGAACGTACTCACGTCCAAGGTTCGCTGGGCTGACAGCACCAGGGCCTTCAGCTGCTCCCACGCCTGAGCCCCGTCCTGGTGGATCACGGGCGCTTCGCAGGGGACCGCGCCCGGCAGTCCAAGGCCGAGGGCCAACGCGCGCATGCG
>Ga0207853_1000056_pt1 | contig 28064 bp, 24 predicted proteins | sample LuqExpMetagenom6_FD_187764 | JGI IMG/M metagenome (GOLD analysis project Ga0207853, IMG submission 187764) | Tropical forest soil microbial communities from Luquillo Experimental Forest, Puerto Rico - Sample 6 (SPAdes) | ecosystem: Environmental > Terrestrial > Soil > Tropical forest ...
CTCACCGCGAGGCCGGTCACGTCCGTGCCGGCCAGCGTGCCGATGAATTCGATGGTGTAGCCGGCCAGGCGCGTGCCGTTGACGCGCACGTTGCCCACGCCCACGCCGTCCAGCGACTCCAGGGCCGCGGTCAGGTTGGCGATGAACTGCGCGTTGGCGAGCGTCGGGCTCAACGCCACGTCGGCGCTGTCACCGCCCTTCGTGAGGTGCAGCGTGCCGGAGGTCGCGCCCAGGTCCAGGCGCAGCTGCGTGTTGGTGAGGCTGTCGCTCGCGGGCACCGCCACCACCTGCACGCCGCGGTTGATGGCGACCTTGAGGTCGGTCGACTTCACCACCAGGCCGTCGATGCCGATGAACTCGGCCAGGCCGGCGGAAGCCTGCACGCTGGTGTACTTGTGGGCCGGGTTGGCGGCATCGGCCATCAGCGCGATGGCGAAGTTCACCTGGCCCAGGTTCAGTCCCAGCACATCGCTGCTATTGCCGTTGACGCCGGCGAAAGCGCTGACCTTGTCCGCGCCGATGGACAGCAGGTTGACGTGCGCCGCACTGCCGTCCGACAGCGTCACGTCGGTCGTGCGCTTCTCGATGCCGAAGTTGCCGTCGATGGCGAAGAAGCCGGCCACGTCCACCTTCAGGTGGCCGCTGGCGCGCAGCAGTTCACCGTCGCTTGCTTTCATGTCCAGCGTGACGGGGTTGCCGCCGGTGGCCACCTGCAGCGGCGCCGCATGGAAGTCCACCAGGCTCGCATCGGCCGCCGCGCGGTTGACGCGCACGTCCAGCGTGTCCGCTTGCAGGGTGAGGCCGTCCACACCGACGAAGGCGACGCTGCCGGCCTGCGCCGACAGGGCTGTCCAGTTGCGCGTGGGATCGTTCTTGTCGCTGATCAGCGCCAGGCCCAGGTCGACGTCGTCGAGCTGCAAGCCCATGGCCTCGTCGGTGCCGCCGTTGACGCCGGCGAAGGCGCTAAGGTCGTTGGCGCCGATGGTCAGCAGGTCGGCCTGCACCGTGCTGCCGTCGCCCAGCGTCACCTGGCCGCTGCTCTTCTCCAGGGCCAGGTCACCCTCGGCCTGCACGAAGCCGAACACATCCAGCTTCAGGTGGCCCGAAGCCCGCAGCAGCGGGCCGAGGGTGCCGTCGGCATCCAGCGTGACGCTGCTGTCCGGGCCGCTGGCGATCACCAGCTTGTGCGTCCCGCTGAAGTCCGCCACCGGGCCCAGCAGGTCGGAAGCGCTGTTCACCTCCACCGCCAGGTTCTCGCCCGACAGCGCGAGGCCGTCGATGCCGACCAGGCCGGCGGAGCCCGCCGTGGCCTTCAGGCCGGTCCAGCTGCGCGGCGTGGCAACGCCGTGCTCGCGCATCAGTGCCAGGCCGACGTCGACGTCGGTGAGCGCCAGGCCCATCGCGCCATCGGTGCCGCCGTTCACGCCCGCGAAGGCGTCGACGCCGGAAGCGCCGATCGCCAGCAGGTCCACGTTGACCTGCGTCGCGCCGGCATCGGCCAGCGTGATGGTGGTGGTCTTCTTCTCGATGGCGAAGTTGCCGTCGGCCTGGAAGAAGCCCAGCACGTCCAGCGTCAGGTGGCCCGAGGCGCGCATCACCGCGCCCTCGCCGCCGTCCATGTCCAGCGCCAGCGTGTCGCCGGGGCCGGTCTTCACCGTCAGGCCCTGCGCCGCGTAATCGATGACGGTGCCATCGGTGGCGGCGTTGTTGACCTGCACGGACAGGCTGTCCGCGGCGATGGTCACGCCTTCGATGCCCACCAGGGCCACGCAGGCGGCCGTGGCCTGCAGGCTGCTCCAGTGGCGCGGCGTGACACCTACGCCTATGCCGGCCTCGCTGGCCATCACCAGCGCGAAGTCCACGCCGCCGACGGACAGGCCCATGGCGTCCCCGGTGCCGCCGTCCACGCCCACAAAGGCGTTGAGGCCGGCGCCGCCCAGGGTCAGCAGGTCCACGTTGACGGTGGCCGCCTCGTCGGCGGGCGTCAGCGGGTTGTCGGCGATGGCGACATTGCTGCTGCGCATTTCCAGCGCCAGATTGCCGGACGCCTGAAAGAAGCCGAAGGCGTTGATTTCGAAGGCGCCGGTGGCGCGCAGCAGGGCGCCGTCGGCGCCGGCGAAGTCCAGGGTTTCGGTCCGGCCGGGGCCGACCGCCACATCCAGCGGGGTGGTCGCGAAATCGACCACCTTGCCGCCGGCATCGGGCTGGTTGATCTGCACGTCAACCGAGTTCACGCGGATGGTGAGGCCGTCCACGCCGTCGAAGCTGGCGCCGCCCGCCTGCGCGTGCATCGCGCTCCAACTGCGGGCCGTGGTCGAGGTCGCGAGCGGGTCGACCCTCTGGCGCATCATCGCCAGCGCGAAGCTCACGTCCTCCAGCTTCAGGCCGATGGCGTCGGAGGTGCCGCCGCCGATGCCGGCGAAGGCGTTGACCTTGGAAGCACCGATGGTCAGCAGGTCGACGTCGACCTGGCTGGCGTCGCTCAGCTTGACCGTCTCGCTGCGCTTGGTGACCGCGAAGCCGCCCTCGGCCTGGAAGAAGCCGAAGGCGTCGACCTGGATGTTGCCGCTGGCTTCCAGCAGGTCGCCGCGCCGGCCATCCATGTCCAGCGTCAGGCTGGTACTGGGCCCGGTGGCGACTTCCAGCTTCTGCTGCGCATAGTCGATCACCGAGCCGTCCGCGGCGGCGCGGTTGATGGTGACGGCCAGCGCGTCGGCCGACAGCTCGAGGCCGGCGATGCCGACCACCGCGATGTTGTCCGCGCTCGCCTGCACGCTCATCCAACTGCGGGCCGTGTCGTTGCGGTCGCCCACCAGGGCCAGCGCAAAGTCCACGCCGGTAAGGTCCAGACCCACGCGATCGGCACGTCCGCCGCCCACGCCGACGAAGGCGCTCACATTGTCGGCGCCCAGGGTCAGCACCTGCGCATCGACCACCGCGCCGCTGGCCAGCGTCACGCTGCCGTAACCGCTGTCGAGGGCGAAGTTGCCGGCGACCTGGAAGAAGCCGAAGGCATCGATCACCAGGTGGCCGCTGACGCGGGTCAGCTCGCCCTTGGCGCCATCGAGATCGAAGCTGAAGCTCGAGCCGGTGCCGGTGGGCACCGTCAGCGCCGTCTTGCCGGCGCTGTAGTCGACCACCACCGAGCGGGCAGGCGTGGCCGCGATGTCGGTGGTGGAGCCATGCTGCAGCACGGCCAATTCGGCGCTGCCGGCCTCGGTGTCCACCGTCGCGGCCATCAGGGCGACGTTCGTGCCGGCCAGCGCGCCGCCAAAGCGCACCGTCAGGCGCTTGCCGGCGAAGGCGACCAGTTGCACGTCGCCGCCGAAAGCCGCGTCCAGCGCGTCCTGCACCTCCTTCGTGCTGGCGGTGGTGCTGATGGCCGTGGTGGTGTGTCCGCCAAAGGCCAGCGTGAAGCTCGCTTCGGTGGCCGTGGTGTTGATCACCACCTGCTGCTCTTCGCTGACGGCGGCGTGGCCCTTGCGGATCTCGTACGGGCTGGCCGTGGCGTTGCTCAGGCCGGCGAAGTGCGTGGTGAAGTCGCTGATGTCCTGCGCGGCCAGCGCGCCGCCAAAGGCGATCTTGTAGCTGTCGTGGCTGGCGTCCGAGGCCGCCGCATCGAAGCTCACCGTGACGTTGCCTGCGCCGATGCCGGCCAGCGCAGCCAGGGCCGCCTGGATGTTGGCCGCCATGGTGGCGGTGTTGGCGCTGTAGGCAATGGGCGCACTGGTGTGGCCGGCGTATTCGACGGTGAAGCTGCCGCTGGGGGCGCTGGCGCTGACGTTGAGTGAGACTTGCAGGTTCTTCAGGTCGCGCCCGGCAAAGCCGCCTCCGAACGCCACGTCGTAGCTGTCGCCGCTCTTGCTGACGCTGATCGTGCCCTGGCTGGCCAGGGTCTGGCTGCCGTTGCTGGCGGCCAGCAGCGCCGCTTGCACGGTCGCGGCGTTGGAGCCAAAGGCGATGTCGGCGGTGGTGAAGGTGCCCAGCGTGAGGTAGTTCAGGCTGAGCTTGAAGGTACCTGCCGCGCTGCCGCTGTCGATGGTGACGCGCTGGGTCTCGCCCTTGGGCTGCGCGCCCTGTTGCAGGTTGTAAGGCAGGATGTCGCCGGACAGCGACTCGGTGATGGAGATGTCGCCGATGTCGCGCTGCGCCGTCAACCCGCGGAACTGCACTTTGTAGAGGTGCCCGCCGACATACGTGCCGTCGAAGGTCACGTCGATGTCGGAGGTCGATGCCCCCAGCAGATTGGCGAACGCCGTGCGCAGGCGGCTCTTGTTGTTTTCGACGTCGTTCTGGACGTAGCGCACCGTCTGCGTCGCCGCGCCGAGCGAGATCTGGAATTCGCCCTTGGCCGTGTAGGGCGACGTGAAAACAATGCCCTTGATCTCGTTGATGCCGACCGCCATCGCGGCGATCTGCGACACGCTGACCTGCACGTCGGGGACCGTACCGCGCAGTCGCTCCAGCGTGATCTGCTTGATCTCGCCGATGCCGGCGGCAGCATCCACCGTGGTGCTCACGTTGGCCGTGGCGTCGGGCGCCAGCATGCTGACTGCCAGGCCGGTCACATCCTGCCCGGCGAGCGCACCAGTGAACTCGATGGTGTAGCCGCCGAGGCGCGTGCCGTTGACCAGTACGTTGCCCGCGCCGATGCCGTCCAGCGACTCCAGGCCCGCTGTGATGGCCGCAATCAGCTGAGCATTGCTTTGCGTGCCGCCGAGCGCCACGTCGGCGTTGTCGCTGCCCTTGGTGAAGTGCAGCGTCCCCGCGCTGCCGCCCACGGTGAGCTGCAGCTGCGTATTGACCTTGATCTGTTCGGCCGCATGCGCGGCGATCTGCACGCCGCGATTGATTTGCACCGACAGCGTGTCGGCCTTCACCGTCAGGCCATCGACGCCGATGAAGCTGGCCAGGCCAGCGCTGGCCTGCAGGCTGGTGTAGTGCAGCGTCGGATCCTGCAGGTCCGACATCAGCGCCAGCGCAAAGTTGACGCTGCCCAGCGACAGGCCGATGGCGTCGGCGCTGCCGCCCGCCATGCCTGCGAAGGCGTTGACGTTGTTGCCGCCGATGGACAACAGGCGCACGCGCGCCGTGCTGCCGTCCGACAGCGTCACGTCCGTCGTGCGGGTCTCGATGCCGAAGCCGCCTTCGACGTGGAAGTAGCCCGCCACGTCGATATTCAGGTCACCGGTGGCGCGCAGCAGGTCGCCCTGGCCGCCATCCATGTCGAGCGCGATTGCGCCCACCGTGAGCGCCGTCGCGCCGGCGGCATAGTCGACCACCGCATCGGCCGGGTTCGCCGCCTGGTTGACGAAGACCTCGAGGTTGCTCGCCTTCAGCGACACGCCGTCCAGCCCCACCAGGCCGGCCGACGTGGCGCTGGCCTGCAGGCTCACCCAGCGCCGTGCCGGGTCGGCCTGCGAGCTCATGAGCGCCAGCGCGGCATTCACATGCTCCAGCGACAGCCCCATCGCGGCGTCGGTGCCGCCGTTGACGCCGACGAAGGCGCTGAAGTCGGTGGTGGCCAGCGACAGCAGGTCCACCTGGACCACCTCGTGGTCGGCCAGCGTGACGTTGCGCGTGGATTTCTCGAAGGCAACGCCGCCTTCCATCTGCACGAACCCGTACAGGTCCAGCTTCAGGTCGCCCGACGCGCGCAGCAATGCGCCCAGTGCGCCATCCGTGTTCAGGGTGATGCGGCTGTCCGGGCCGGTGGCCACGGTCAGCGGCGCGGCGGCCAGATCGACGACCTTGTCGCCCGCGACCCCGGCCTGGTTGACCACCACTTCCAGCGCTTCGCCGGTGACGACCAGGCCGTCCACCCCCACGAGTCCTGCGGAACCGGCGCTGGCGTACGCGGAAGTCCAGGAGCGCGTGCCGCCGTGTTCGTGCATCAGGGCCAGCGCCACGTTCACGTCATTCAGCGCGAAGCCCAGCGCGTCCGCCGTGCCGCCACCCATGCCGGCGAATGCGTTGACGCCATCGGCCCCCAGGGTCAGCAGGTCGACATTGACGCTGGAGCCGTCGGACAGCTTCACGTTGGCCGTGCGGCTTTCCAGCGCGAACCCGCCTTCGGCTGGCAGGAAGCCGAACACGTTGATGGCCAGGTGGCCGGCCGCGCGGCGCAGCACGCCGACACTGCCGTCCATGTCCAGATTGAGCGTGCTGCCCGTGCCGGTGGCGACCGACAGACCTTGCGCCACGTAATTGATGACGCTGCCATCCGCAGCCGCATCGTTGACTTGCACCGACAGGCTGTCGGCGGAAAGCGTCAGGCCCTCGATGCCGACCAGCGCCACGGCGCCGGCGTTGGCTTGCAGGCTTTGCCAGTGGCGCAGCGCGCCGCCGTGCTCGGTGGCCAGCACCAGCGCGAACGCCACGTCGCTGATCGAGGCGCCCATCGCCGAATTGGTGCCGCCGTTGATGCCGACGAAGGCGTTCAGTCCGCTGCCCCCCAGCGTCAGCAGATCGACGGCCACCGGCGTCGCCGATTCGTCAATGCCGGCCGTGGCCGGGTTGTCAGCCAGCGTCAGGTGGTCTTGCCGCCGCTCGATCGAGAGGCTGCCGGAGGCCTGGAAGAACCCGTGCACATCCAGCGCGAAGCTGCCGGAGGCGCTCAGCGTGGCACCGGCCGCGCCGTCCATGTCGAAAGTGACCACCATGCCCGGCCCGGTCGCCACTTCGAGCGGTGCGGCGGCGAAGTCGACCACATGGCCCGCCGCGTCGGCCCGGTTGATCCGCACCAGCACCGACGACGCGCTGGCCGTGATGCCAGCGACACCCGCAAGCGATGCGCCGCCGGCGCTGGCCTGCAGCGCGCTCCACTGGCGCGCGACCGAGGGGCTCGCCGCCGGCAGTTGCTCGCGCATCAGCGCGAGGGCGAAGCCGACGTCGTTCAATTGAAGGCCGACGGCTTGCGGCGTGCCGGCGTCCACGCCGGCGAAGGCGTCCACGCCCTCGGCGCCCATGGTGAGCAGGTCCACGCTGACATCGCTGCCGTCATCCAGCGTCACCGTTTCGGTGGACTTGGTCAGGGCGAAGCTGCCTTGCACCTGGAAGAAGCCGTAGGCGTCCACGGCCAGCGTGCCGCGTGCTTCCAGCAACTCGCCGCGCTGGCCGTCCATGTCCAGCGTGACGCTGGTTCCGGACCCGGTGGACACCACCAGCGACTGGGCGGCGTAGTCCACCACCGGCTCGCCGATGCTGGCGCTGTTGACCGCCACGCGCAGATCCGAAGAGGACAAGGTCAGGCCCGCCACGCCCACCACCTCGATGCTGGAGGCCGATGCGCTCAGGCTGGTCCAGCTGCGTGTGGGATCGGCGAGGTCGCTGGCCAGCGCCAGGCCGAAGTTGACGCCATGCACCTCCAGGCCGACGCGGTCGCTGCGCTCGCCGCCGACGCCCACAAAGGCATCCGCATTGGCCGCGCCCAACGTGAACAGCTGGGCCTCGACCACCTCGCCGTCAGCGAGCGTGAGCGCGCTCGTGGAACGTTCGAAGGCAAATCCGCCGGAGACCTGGAAGAAGCCGAACAGGTCGACGTCGACCGTGCCGGACGCCTGCAGCCGCTCGCCCCGCGAGCCGGCCATGTCCAGCGACACCGAGACACCCGCGCCGGTGTTCACCGCCACCGGGCTGGCGGCGAAGTCGATGACCGGGTCGAGGGCGCCGGTCTTGAAGTTGCCGACCACATCGAGTCCGGTGGCCTTCATGGTCAGGCCGTCGACGCCTTCGAAGGACACCGGGCCCGTGTGCACCTTGACCGCCTGCCAGCCGCGCGCATCGTTCGCCGCATCGCTGAACAGGCCCAGTGCCAGCTGCACATCGTTGGCGTCGAAGCCGATGAAGTCGGAGCTTCCCCCGTTGAGACCGATCTGGCCGGTGAGCCCCGTGCCGCCGATCAGCAGCTGCTTCACGTCGACCGTGCCACCGCCCGCGAGGTCCAGCGTCGTTTGATCGCCCCAGTGCACGGCAAGACTGCCGCTGGCGTGCACGAAATCGCCGATCGCGACTTCGGCGCCGGTCAGCTCCAGGGCGTGCGCACCGGCGGTCATCTGGCTGCTGAAAGTGTGGTGCAGCGTGCCGGCACTCACGTTGACGCCTGCGAGGCTGGCAGCGGTCTCGTTCAAGCGCAGTTCCACCGTGGTGGCGGAAAGCGCGAGCTGGTCGCCGAGGCTGGCGCTGAGGCCGCCGCTGGCTTCGAGTGCGATGCCGCCGGACTGCACCACGAGGGCCAGGTCGCCGTCGTGCACGCCCAGTTGGAAGTCGCCGGCCGAGACCGAGGCGTCGACCTGCTGGCCAATGACGGTCATGCGGTCGCCGCTGGCGCTGCGCTCGAAGGCGAAGTCGCCGCGCAATGTCACGCCATCGCCCACGGTGGCGGAGACGCCGGTCGCGGACACGGACAGGAAGCCGGGCTCCGCCGGCAGGTCTCCGAACTGGTAGCCGAAGTCGCCCGCGAATGCGAGTTCGGTTCCGGTGTAGTCGCTGCCGGTGTCGTTGTAGGCGACTCGCACCGCGTCGGCGCCCATGCTGAAGCCGGACGTGGTGAAGCTGGCGCCGCCGCGCGCTTCCAGTGCCAGCCCGGCGTCGCTCGCCACCGCGCCGAAGCTGCCGTGGCTGATGCTCACGGCCATGCCGCCGCCCGACAGGCTGGCATTGACGTCGGTGGCTGCGAGAACCAGTGTGTCGCTGTCGATCGAGATGCCGACCTTGGCGGCGATCGAGATGGAACTGTCGAGGGTGCCGGCGAATCCTCCGGACAGCACCAGGAACTCGCCGCGCGCGCCGTCGCTGTCGAACACGTGGCCGCCGCCAACATCCACCGGCTGGGCCGACAGATCCAGCGTCTTGTCGGCCGCAATGCCGGGGGCGGCATCGCCGGTCGCCCAGCTGAAGGAGAAGTCCAACGGCGTGCCGTTGGACGTGAGCGATAGCCCGCCCAGCACGGCAGAGGCGCTTCCGATCGAGCCTTCGGCCATCAGCCAGCCATGGGTGGCGCTGGCATCCGTAGGCATCACGTAGAGCAGGCCCAGATCTGCATGGGACAGCTGGAACTGGGGCGCTGACGCGTCGCCGATATTCGCCCCGAGCACGCCCGTCGCGTCGGCGATGCTCAGCTTCCAGAAATCGGCCTCGATCGAGCCGCCGGTATTCGGATCGACGACAGCTTCGCCGGAATCGAAGCCGAACGTGAACGTACCGTCCAGCGACAGCTGGTTGCCCAGGCTGATTTGGCCACTGAAGGTTTGCGGCGCAACGTTGGAGAAGTAGCCGTGGTTGAGCCATTGGCCCATCGCGTCGTTCGTCGCGTCGGGCAAGGCACCCAGCAGATAACCCAGCGTCGGGTCGATCTCGTGCGCGGTAACCCGCAGGCGGTCAGACAACTGGTCGATCGAGAACCACAGTCCGGCGTCTTCCTGGATGAAGCCGGTGCCCACATCGAACTTGCCCACCTCGGAACCGAAGGTGAGGATGTCGAAGGTTTCGCCGTCGGTCGGCTTGTAGCCGCCCCAGAGCTCCAGTTGCAGCGTGCCGTTCAGGGTGGCTTGGCCGCTCACGTTCAGCTGGTCGTAGCCGGTGCCGGGGTCCTTGCCTCCCAGCTGGATGGTCAGCGTGCCGGTCTGCGTGTAATTGCCGGCGATGTCGATCTGCCCGGGCGAGTGGCCGGGCGAGATGGTGCCGTCGTTGTAGACGTCCATCGTGACCTGCCCCGTGCCCCCCATCGTCTGGCCGGCCTGCACGTCGAACGTCCCCTCCAGCATGGCCAGCCGGTCTTGCACGTTGGCGATGTCGAAGGTCGCGTTGTCTACCGCGAACTCCGTCATGCCGCGCGACTGGCTCGTCTGCCGCAGGATCTGCGTGATGACTTCGCTTGATGCCTGGGTAGCCTGCTGCGTCAGGCCGCCGTTCAAGCTGTCGTAGGCTTCCAGTTGGAGCTGGTCATCGGCGGTAGTGGGTGCCAGAACCGCTTGAGCTGCCCCGAGAACCGGGTCGGCCGACAGTAGCACCCTGGGCTCGAGCGGCTCTAGGCGGAACGCCTCGCGCAGACGGGTGGCAATGCTGGTTTTTCTTGCTTTCATGGTCGGGGCCTGGTGCTAGCTGGTCGACAGCCCCCGGGACACACTGACGCACGGCCAAGCCGCCCGGCGGATGAGCCGGGCAGCAGAACAGTACGCACGACCGCAGTCGCGTCAATTGGCATGGGGTTCGTCTGTTGGCCTAGGCGGAAACTGGGCCTATGACCGACGGGTTGCCGGCCCCCCTCCCCCAGGACTGAACTGAAGCTGACTATAGCTGCACTTGGTTACACCCTCCATAGTGACACCCCCCGTCCGTGCCATCTCAGCAACTATTTCTTCTTACCAATCGACTGCGACGCAGCTGCACCAGGAAATTTGTCACGCTGAGGGCATACTTGGGCTGCACTATGAAGCTGGTGGACGACTTCCTTGATCAGCGCCTGTTTCGCGCGTTCTTGGCGGCGGTGACGGCCGAGTCGTTTCCATGGGAGCTCAGCCAAGTCAATTCACAGCCAGCCGAGGGGCTTGCGCCTGAGCTCAACCGACAGGCTGTCCATGGCTTTTTCATGCGCAAGTCGGGCCTCCAGTTCGTGTCGCCCTACTTCGATCTGGTCCGGCCCATACTCTTTCAGCTGCGTCCGCGCGAAGTGCTGAAGGTCAAGCTGAACCGCACAGGCCGACAGGAGAGCCATCTCGAATACGGCATGCACGTCGACACCCGCCGTCCGGGCGCCACGACGGCCGTGCTCTACCTGAACACCAACAATGGATACACGCTCTTCGCGGACGGCCGCAGAGTCGAGAGTGTGGCCAACCGGCTGGTCATGTTTGACGCGAGCCTGCGGCACACGGGCGTGTCGTGCACCGATGCTCCTGGCCGGCTGATCCTGAACATCAACGTCCTTGCCGGCGACTCCCCCTGATAACCCAGATCACTTCAGATAGACCCGATCACCGACCACCAAGGCATCCAGAGGGGAATCGTGGAACAGCTGAACGGCGTTCTCCGGAAAGCCCGCGAGCGGCCGGCCGGCCAGGTTCAGGCTGGTGTTGGCCAGCACCGGACTGCCGGTCAGATGATGAAAACGGGTCAGCAGCGCGTGGAATGCCTGCTGGCCGGCATCGACGGCCTGCACGCGGCAGCTTTGATCCACATGGGTGATCGCAGGAAATTCGGGTCCGCGCACGCGGCAGGCCTGCAACATAAAGGCGTCCGGCGCGCCCGCGAAGTGCTGTGCGTAGTGGCTCGCCAGCACCGAGGCGCCAAAGGGGCGGTACAGTTCGCGCCGTTTGACTCGATTGAGCAGCTCCTTGCCGTGCGGCAGACGCGCATCCATGAGGATGGAGCGATTCCCCAGCGCACGCGGTCCGACCTCGCCCGGCCCCTGGTACCAGGCGAGCAGCCGTCCCTGGGCCAGCACCTGAGCCGCGGCATTGATCGTGTGATCCGAAGGCGGCGGCACAGCCACGTCCGATTGTGCGAATGGGAAGTCCGGCCACTCCAGCAATGCCAATCCGTGGCGGCGGCGCAGCCACTCGATGCCGCCCAGGCTCAGACCTTCGTCGCTGGCGTGCGGCGGAATCAGCAGCTTGGGAAATGCTTGCTTCAGGGCCGTGTTCCACACCACGTTCTGTGCGACGCCGCCGCTGTACGACACGACCTCGTCCTCACGCACGTGCTGGCGGAAGAACTCGAGCAGGAGCTCGCCGGTGCGCCGATGCACCGTCGCGGCCCAGTCCAGCAGGCTGTGGCGGGCCAGCAGTGTGTCCCTCTTGTGCGCTTCCCAATGTTGCGGCGCCCAGAGTTCCCGCAACTCGGTCATGCCGAAGCGAGACAGTCGCTGCAGGAATTCTTCATCCACGCGGCCGAAGGCTTGTAGCCCCATCAACTTGCCGGCGATGTCGTTGTAGTGGCCATATGAAATGCCGAGAAGCTTGCCGGCTTCACGCATGCCCCAGCCGATGGAGCCGTTGCGGATGTCGCCGACGGCCACCAGCTTGTCGGCCCGGTAGACGCTCCAGGCGCGTGCATCGCCCACGCCGTCGATGACGATGCGCACATCGGCCGGGCGCCGCTCCAGCATCCAGGTGCTGAGCGCGTGCAGGGTATGGTGACTGACGAGCCACCCACGGGGAACGCCCAGGTAATCGCACACGGCCGCGGGGAGCGGCTCCGCATTCGAGGCGCCACCGGCCAGCCGGGCCAGCGCATCAGGGCGCACATGTCGCTGCAGCGACGCCGGCAGCGAGGCCGGATCCAGGCTGAAGGCATAGTCGTCGGCCTCGGCGCTCCCGGCCCCCCAGACCTCCTCGCAGGCGCGTTTCCAGTCGAGCGGCGATTGAAGTTGGAAGCGCTTTTCCTGCCGGGTGCGTTCAAGCTTGATGTAGCGCACGTCGCAACCATCGACGCGCGCGAGGTTGGCGTCGTGGTGGGTGATCGCGACCGACAGCAGCTTCATGGAGTCTCCGCACCGCTCCAGGCCAGAACGGTTGACGCGAGTCTAAGCGCGCCGGCGTGATCGGCATTCGCGATCGATCCAAAAAGCAAAACGCCCACCGAAGTGGGCGTTTTGGAATTTGGTTGCGCGGGCAAGATTTGAACTTGCGACCTTTGGGTTATGAGCCCAACGAGCTACCAGGCTGCTCCACCGCGCGTCAGAGATATCAATTATACAGCGGATCAGGCCTGTTCTTGATCACCGGCGGCAGCATTTTCCGTCGGCTCGGGACGGTCCACGAGTTCGACCAGCGCCATGGGCGCGTTATCGCCGACACGGAAACCCATCTTCAGAATGCGGGTGTAGCCGCCCGGACGCGCCTTGTAGCGCGGACCCAGTTCACCAAACAGCTTGGTGACGATGTCGCGATTGCGCAGGCGATCGAACGCCAGGCGCTTGTTGGCGACGGTCGGCTCCTTGGCCAGCGTGATCATGGGCTCGACCACGCGGCGCAGTTCCTTGGCCTTGGGCACCGTGGTCTTGATGACCTCGTGCTCCAGCAGCGAGTTCATCATGTTGCGCAGCATCGCCTGGCGGTGCTCGCTGGTGCGATTGAGTTTACGGAGACCGTGTCCGTGACGCATGGTGTACTTCCTTTCTTTATCTCAAAGGCAGCCGTATCAGGTACTGCCAGTTCACCATTGATTAACGCTTGTCCAGGCCGGCGGGCGGCCAGGATTCCAACTTCATGCCCAGCGTGAGGCCACGCGAGGCAAGAACTTCCTTGATCTCGTTGAGCGACTTGCGACCCAGGTTCGGGGTCTTGAGCAGCTCGTTCTCGGTACGCTGGATCAGGTCGCCGATGTAGTAGATGTTTTCGGCCTTCAGGCAGTTGGCCGAACGCACGGTGAGTTCGAGCTCGTCGACCGGGCGCAGCAGGATGGGGTCGAACTGCTGCGAGCTGCGCTGCACCGGCTGATCGAAGGCGGCCAGTTCGCTGCCTTCGAGCTGCGCGAACACCGCGAGCTGTTCCACCAGAATCTTCGCGGAAGCACGCACCGCGTCTTCGGCCGTGATGGCGCCGTTGGTCTCGATCTCGACCACCAGCTTGTCCAGGTCGGTGCGCTGCTCGACGCGGGCGCTCTCAACCGTGTAGCTCACGCGCTTGACCGGCGAGAAGGACGCATCCAGCACGATGCGGCCGATCGACTTGGTCGGCTCGTCAGCGTAGCGGCGCATGGTGCCCGGCACGTAGCCACGGCCCTTCTCGACCTTGATCTGCATGTCGATCTTGCCGCCTTGCGACAGGTGCGCGATCACATGGTCAGGGTTGATGATCTCGACGTCGTGCGGCGTCTGGATGTCGGCCGCGGTGACCACGCCTTCGCCGTCCTTGCGCAGCGACAGGGTGACTTCATCACGGTTGTGGAGCTTGAAGACCACGCCCTTGAGGTTCAGCAGGATGCTGACCACGTCTTCCTGGACGCCGTCGATCGACGAGTACTCGTGCAGGACACCGGCGATGGTGACTTCGGTCGCCGCGTAACCCAGCATCGACGAGAGCAGGACACGACGCAGGGCGTTGCCCAGCGTGTGGCCGTAGCCGCGCTCGAAGGGCTCGAGCGTGACCTTCGCCCGGTTCGTGCCGAGCTGTTCCACGTTGATGGCTTTGGGTTTCAGCAGGTTGGTTTGCATGCAGGACTTCCTCTCAATACCCCCGGCTCGTTACACCGGTAAGGCTGGTGAAGCACCCCGCTCGGATGCCTCCCAGCAGGGAACGAAAAAACGGCGAAGGACGAGGCCGCACCAGCAGCCTCGTGATCCGTTGTTAACGCGAATACAGTTCGACGATCAGCGATTCGTTGATGTCGGCGCCGAACTCGTCGCGGTCCGGAACCTTCTTGAACGTGCCTTCGGCCTTGTCGGCGTTCACTTCAACCCAGGCGGGGATGCCAACCTGCTGCGCCAGTTGCAGCGCCTCGACCACGCGGTTCTGCTTCTTGGACTTTTCGCGCACGGCGATCACGTCGCCGGTCTTGACCAGGTAGGAGGGGATGTTCACCGGCTGGCCATTCACCGTGATGGCCTTGTGCGACACCAGCTGGCGCGCTTCGGCGCGGGTGGAGCCGAAGCCCATGCGATAGACGACGTTGTCCAGGCGCGATTCGAGCAGGAACAGCAGGTTGGCGCCGGAGTTGCCCTTGCGGCGCGAGGCTTCCTCGAAGTAGCGGCGGAACTGGCGCTCCAGCACGCCGTACATGCGCTTGACCTTCTGCTTTTCGCGCAGCTGCAGGCCGAAGTCGGAGGTGCGCTGGCCGGAGGTGCGGCCGTGCTGGCCGGGCTTGGAATCGAACTTGGCCTTGTCGCTGATCGAGCGGCGTGCGCTCTTCAGGAACAGGTCGGTGCCTTCACGGCGGGAGAGTTTGGCCTTGGGGCCGAGATAACGTGCCACTTGACTTTCCTTTACTTGATCTGCCGCGGGCTATTCCCGCGGGAGCCGGCGACGGACACGTCGCTGGCGGTGGGCTTCAACAAAAAAAGGACACGGCGTGCCGCAGGGCACGCCGTGTTTTGTCCTTAGATTCTACGACGCTTCTGCGGACGGCAGCCGTTGTGCGGGACCGGCGTCACGTCGGAGATCGAGGTGATCCGGATGCCCAGTGCGGCCAGTGCACGCACTGAGGACTCGCGACCCGGGCCGGGGCCCTTGATCTCGACGTCCAGGTTCTTGATGCCCTGTTCGATGGCAGCGCGGCCGGCCACTTCAGAGGCCACCTGGGCGGCGAAGGGCGTCGACTTGCGCGAACCCTTGAAGCCCTGGCCGCCGGAGGAGGCCCAGGACAGGGCATTGCCCTGGCGATCGGTGATCGTGATGATCGTGTTGTTGAAGGACGCGTGCACGTGCGCGACGCCGTCGGACACGTTCTTGCGGACCTTCTTGCGCACGCGCTGCGCGGCGTTGCTGGCGGGAGCTTTAGCCATGTCTGTTCACTCTTTCCCGGATTATTTCTTCAGCGCCTGCGCTGCCTTGCGCGGACCCTTGCGGGTACGAGCGTTGGTGCGGGTGCGCTGGCCACGCATCGGCAGGCCGCGGCGATGGCGGAAGCCGCGGTAGCAGCCGATGTCCATCAGGCGCTTGATGTTCATCGTGGTCTCGCGGCGCAGGTCGCCCTCGATCGTGAACTGCGCGATCTGGTCGCGGATCTTCTCGAGGTCGGCGTCGGTCAGGTCCTTCACCTTCTTCGAGTACGCGATGCCGCAGGCTTCGCAGATCTTGCGAGCGCGGGTACGGCCGATGCCGTAGATCGCCGTCAGGCCGATTTCGGCGTGCTGGTGCGGCGGAATGTTGATGCCAGCGATACGTGCCATGTGCGTCTTTCCTTAACTCTCTATCAGCCCTGGCGCTGCTTGTGGCGCGGATCGGTGCAGATCACGCGGACAACGCCCTTGCGGCGGATGATCTTGCAGTTGCGGCAGATCTTCTTGACGGAAGCCGAAACTCTCATTTGCTTTCTCCTAAATCCTTGTCCGCTTACTTTGCGCGGAACACAATCCGTGCCCGCGACAAGTCGTAGGGCGTCAATTCCACGGTGACCTTGTCACCCGGCAGGATGCGGATGTAGTGCATCCGCATCTTTCCCGAAATATGTCCAAGCACGATGTGACCATTCTCCAGCTTCACTCGGAAGGTTGCGTTGGGGAGGTTTTCGACCACCTCGCCCTGCATCTGGATGACATCGTCCTTGGCCATCAACCACCTAAGGAGGTCTTGAAGTTCGCCTTCTTCAGCAGCGACTCGTACTGCTGGCTCATGAGGTAATTCTGCACCTGGGCCATAAAGTCCATGGTGACGACCACGATGATCAGCAGCGACGTGCCACCGAAATAGAACGGCACGTTGTACTTCAGGATCAGGAACTCCGGCAGCAGGCAGACGAAGGTGATGTACACCGCGCCCGCCAGCGTCAGGCGAACCAGGATCTTGTCGATGTAGCGGGCCGTCTGCTCGCCCGGACGGATGCCCGGGATGAAGGCGCCGCTCTTCTTCAGGTTATCGGCGGTCTCGCGGCTGTTGAACACGAGGGCCGTATAGAAGAAGCAGAAGAACACGATCGCGCTGGCGTACAGCATCACGTAGATCGGCTGGCCGGGCGTCAGCGAACCGGCGATGTCCTTGAGCCAGCGCAGGCTGTCACCGGTCGCAAACCAGCTCACCACCGTGGTCGGCAGCAGGATGATCGACGACGCGAAGATCGGCGGAATCACACCGGCCATGTTCAGCTTGAGCGGCAGGTGCGACGACTGGCCGCCGTACACCTTGTTGCCCACCTGACGGCGCGCGTAATTCACCAGGATCTTGCGCTGGCCGCGTTCGACGAAGACCACGAACCAGGTCACCGCCACCACCACGGCCACGATGAAGATCGCCACCAGGATGCTCATGGCACCGGTACGCACCAGCTCCAGCAGACCGCCGATCGCATTGGGCAGGCCCGCCGCGATGCCACCGAAGATCAGGATCGAGATGCCGTTGCCCAGGCCGCGCTCGGTGATCTGCTCGCCCAGCCACATCAGGAACATGGTGCCTGCCGTCAGGCTCACCACCGCAGTGATGCGGAAGCCGAAGCCCGGGTTGAGCACTAGGCCGGCCGAGCCTTCCAGCGCCATGGCAATGCCCAGCGACTGGAAGAGCGCCAGGCCCAGCGTGCCGTAGCGGGTGTACTGCGTGATCTTGCGACGGCCGGCTTCGCCCTCTTTCTTCATCTGCTCGAACGTCGGGACGACGTAAGTGAGCAGTTGCATGATGATCGAGGCCGAGATGTAGGGCATGATGCCCAGCGCGAACACGGTGAACCGCGACAGCGCGCCGCCCGAGAACATGTTGAACAAGCTCAGGATCCCGCCCTGCTGGCCCTTGAACAGCTGCGCGAGCTGATCCGGGTTGATGCCGGGCACGGGAATGTGCGCGCCGATGCGGTAGACGATCAGCGCGAGCAGCAGGAACACCAGCCGGCGACGCAGGTCGCCGTACTTGCCGGTCTTCGCGATTTGTGCAGCGCTAGTTGCCACCACGATCCTTTTCGGTCAATGCCATCCGGCTCAGTTGAGGCTGCCGCCGGCAGCTTCAATGGCAGCCTTGGCGCCCGCCGTGGCGGCGATGCCCGTCAGCTTGACAGCCTTGGTCAGTTCGCCGGACTTGATCACCTTCACGTTCTTGATCAGCTCGCCGACCAGGCCGGCTTGCTTGAGCGTGAGCAGGTCCACTTCGGCCGCGCCCAGGCGCTCCAGCGCGGTCAGCGAGACCTGACCGTTGAACTTGGCGGTCTGCGACTTGAAGCCACGCTTGGGCAGGCGACGCTGCAGCGGCATCTGACCGCCTTCGAAGCCGACCTTGTGGTAGCCACCGGCGCGGGACTTCTGGCCCTTGTGGCCGCGACCTGCGGTCTTGCCCAGGCCGGAGCCGATGCCACGGCCGACGCGACGCTTGGCGTGCTTGGCGCCCGCTGCGGGCTTGATGTTGTTCAGTTGCATGATCAGAGCACCTTCACCAGGTAATCGATCTTGTTGATCATTCCGCGCACTGCCGGGGTGTCCTGCAGCTCGCTCACGCTGTTGAGCTTGCGCAGGCCCAGGCCGCGCACCGTGGCGCGGTGATCGGCCTTGGTGCCGATCGGGCTGCGCACGAGCTGGACCTTGACGGTCTTGGTTTGTTCGTTTGCCATGTCAGTGACTCCGGTCAGGCGGCGAAGATCTCTTCGACCGACTTGCCGCGCTTGGCCGCCACTTCCGACGGGGTCGTGGAGTTCTTCAGCGCGTCGAAGGTGGCGCGGACCATGTTGTAGGGGTTGGTCGAACCGTGGCTTTTGGCCACGATGTCGGTGATACCCATGACTTCGAACACCGCGCGCATCGGGCCGCCGGCGATGATGCCGGTACCCTTGGGAGCCGGCGCCATCATCACGCGGGCCGCGCCATGGTGGCCGACCACGTTGTGGTGGATGGTGCCGTTCTTGAGCGACACCTTGGTCATGTTGCGACGGGCTTCTTCCATCGCCTTCTGCACGGCAGCAGGCACTTCCTTGGACTTGCCCTTGCCCATGCCGACGCGGCCGTCACCGTCGCCGACCACGGTCAGCGCGGCGAAACCGAGGATACGGCCGCCCTTCACCACCTTGGTCACGCGGTTGACCGCGATCATTTTCTCGCGCAGACCGTCTTCCGGACCGTCGCCTTGGGTTCTCGCTTGAACTCTTGCCATGTTGCGAATCCTTTAGAACTGGAGGCCCGCGGCGCGCGCGGCATCGGCCAGCGCCTTGACGCGACCGTGGTAGGCAAAACCGGCGCGGTCGAACGCGACCTTCTCGACGCCAGCGGCCTTGGCCTTCTCGGCAATCAGCTTGCCCACTTGCTCGGCAGCGGCCTTGTTGCCGCCCTTGCCGGCACCGCCCAGCGACTTGCGCAGGTCGGCCTGTGCGGTCGACACCGTGGCCAGCACCTTGCTGCCGTCCTCGGAGATCACCGTCGCGTAGATGTGAAGATTGGTGCGGTTCACCGTCAGACGCGCCACGCCTTGCGTTGCAATGCGGATGCGGGTCTGGCGGGCCCGGCGAAGACGCTGCTCTTTCTTGCTCATCATGATGCAGCTCCTTATTTCTTCTTCGTTTCCTTGATCGTGATCTTCTCATCCGCATAGCGGATGCCCTTGCCCTTGTAGGGCTCGGGGGGGCGGACCGCGCGGATTTCCGCGGCGATCTGGCCGACGCGCTGGCGGTCGGCTCCCTTGATCACGATTTCCGTGGGGGCCGGCGTTGCCACCGTGATCCCCGCGGGCATGTCGATGTTCACCGGGTGCGAATAGCCCACGGTGAGGTTCAGCTTGGCGCCCTGGGCCTGGGCCTTGTAGCCCACGCCGACAAGCGTGAGCTTGCGCTCGAAGCCCTTGGTCACGCCGACCACCATGTTGTTCACCAGCTGGCGCATGGTGCCGCTCATGGCGTTGGCTTCACGCGATTCGTTGGCCGGCTCGAAGGACAGCTTGCCATCCTTGCTCGCGACCTTGACCAGTGCGTTCTGGGCCAGCGACAGCGCGCCGCCGGCGCCCTTCACGCTGATCTGGTCTTCCTTGATCTGCACGTCCACGCCTTGCGGGACGGCGACCGGCATTTTTCCGACTCGGGACATTTCTCTATCCTTCCCTTAGGCGACGTAGCAAAGGACTTCGCCGCCGACGCCGTTGGCGCGCGCCTTGCGGTCGGTCATCACGCCGCGGGGGGTCGTCACGATCGCCACGCCCAGGCCGTTCTGGACCTGCGGAATGGAATCGCGGCCCTTGTACACGCGCAGGCCGGGGCGGCTGACGCGCTCGATGCGCTCGATTACCGGACGGCCGGCGTAGTACTTCAGGGCGATTTCGAGTTCGCTCTTGTTGCCGTCCTTCTTGACCTGGAAGCCGTCGATATAGCCCTCGTCCTTCAGGACCTGGGCGATGGCCACCTTGAGGTTGGAAGCGGGCACCGACACCGTCGCCTTCGCCACCATCTGCGCGTTGCGGATGCGGGTCAGCAGGTCGGCAATGGGATCACTCATGCTCATGTCTGTTCTCTCCTGCCGATTACCAGCTGGCCTTGATCACGCCAGGGATGTCGCCCGTGAAGGCCAGTTCGCGGATCTTGCTGCGGGCCAGGCCGAACTGGCGGAACGTGCCACGCGGACGGCCGGTGATCTCGCAGCGGTTGCGCTGGCGGGTCGGGTTCGCGTTGCGGGGAAGTTTCTGCAGGGCCAGGCGAGCGACCATGCGCTCTTCCTCGCTCTTCTTGGCATCGCCGGCGATGGACTTCAGTTCCTCGTACTTCTTCGCGTACTTGGCAACGAGTTTGTCTCGCTTGAGCTCGCGTTGGATCAAAGCTGCTTTAGCCACGTTGTACCTTCAGTTCTTGAACGGGAAACGGAAGCCCGCGAGCAGCGCCTTGCACTCTTCGTCGGTCTTGGCCGTGGTGGTGATCGAGATGTTCAGGCCGCGCAGGGCATCAACCTTGTCGTACTCGATTTCCGGGAAGATGATCTGTTCCTTGACGCCGACGTTGTAGTTTCCACGCCCGTCGAACGCGCGGCCGGAGATACCACGGAAGTCGCGCACGCGCGGCAGCGCCACGGTGACGAAACGGTCCAGGAACTCCCACATGCGCTCACCGCGCAGCGTCACCATCGTGCCGATGGCCTGGCCTTCGCGGATCTTGAAGCCGGCGATGGCCTTCTTGGCCTTGGTCACGACGGGCTTCTGGCCGGCGATCTTGGTCAGGTCGCCGACGGCGTTGTCCATGACCTTCTTGTCGGCCACCGCCTCGCTCACGCCCATGTTCAGCGTGATCTTGGTCAGGCGCGGCACCTGCATCGGCGACTTGTAGCCGAACTTCGCGGTGAGTTCGGGAACCACTTTTTCCCGGTAGTGTTGTTGCAGTCGTGCCATGGTCATGCCACCTTGATTTCGTCGCCGCTGGACTTGAACACGCGCACGCGCTTGTCGCCCTCGACCTTGATGCCCACGCGGTCAGCCTTGCCGGTGGCGGGGTTGTAGATCGCCACGTTGGACTGGTGGATCGGCATGGACTTCTCCACGATGCCGCCGGTCTCACCCTTCATCGGGTTGGGCTTGGCGTGCTTCTTCACCAGGTTGATGCCCTCGACGACCACATGCGTATCGTCCTTGCGAAGCTGCACCTTGCCGCGCTTGCCCTTGTCGCGGCCGGCGATCACGATGACTTCGTCGCCCTTGCGAATCTTGTTCATGGCGTTCCCTTACAGAACTTCCGGGGCCAGCGACACGATCTTCATGAAGCGCTCGGTACGCAGTTCGCGCGTCACGGGGCCGAAGATGCGGGTGCCGATGGGCTCCAGCTTGTTATTGAGCAGCACGGCGGCATTGCCGTCGAACTTGACCAGCGAACCGTCGCCACGGCGGATGCCCTTGGCGGTGCGGACCACCACGGCACTGTAGACCTCGCCCTTCTTGACGCGGCCACGCGGCGCAGCTTCTTTGATGCTGACCTTGATGATGTCGCCCACGCTGGCGTAGCGACGCTTGGAACCGCCGAGCACCTTGATGCAAAGAACGGACTTCGCACCGGTGTTGTCGGCGACTTCGAGCCGAGATTCTGTCTGGATCATTTCAGTAATTCCCAACTTGTCCTAAAACACACCGCCGGACGATCCGACAGGCATCAGGGCAGTCTTGGGCCCGCCGTCACCTCGCGTCTCTCTCAAGACCCCAAGGCTCCGAATGGGCAGAAGTTCACCTACGAATAGGCGAGCTCGCGATTATTAGCCAATATCTCAGGCTTGTCAAACACCTGGCAGATAGCCTGCCGCCAGCGCCCGGAAGGCCGCCAGCTTCGGGTCCGAGCCCGTCTCAGCCCAAAGAATCGCCGCCACTTCGTCGGCGATCGCGATGGCGAGCCGGGCGTCGAGGAACAGGACGCGCCAGCGCCGCGCCAGCATGTCCTCCACCGTCCGCGCGTATTCGTGGCGGACGGCGAAACGGACCATGGCTTCGGTCAAGCCTGGGGCGAGTTCACGGCGGGAACCCGGCAGGGCCAGCACGTCGCCAGCCTCGGTGCCATACGAATGCAGCCCCTGCGGTGCATTCAGGGGCCGCCGAGGCGCTCCCTCTTCCGGCGCGCCGACCAGCTTCAAGCGCGCCGTCGCTCCCGACCGGGTCCTGTTGACCAAGCCCTTGTCGATGCAGCGCTGCAGCACATCTTCGGCGATGGCGCGGTAGGTGGTCCACTTGCCGCCGGTGACCGTGACCAGGCCGCTGCGGCTGACGAGCACCGTGTGTTCGCGACTGAGCGCTTTGGTGTCTTCGCCGTCCTCGCCCAAGGGCTTGACCAGCGGACGCAGCCCCACCCAGATGCTGCGGATGTCCCTGGCTTGCGGTGCGCGTGCGAGGTAGGACCCGGCCTCACCAAGGATGAAGTCCAGCTCCTCCTGGAACGGGCGGGGCTCGCGCGGCAGGTCCTGCCGCGGCGTGTCGGTGGTGCCCAGGATCACCTTGCCCAGCCAGGGTACGCCGAACAGCACCCTGCCGTCGGCCGTCTTCGGCACCATGAGCGCGTGGTCTCCGGGCAGGAACTCGCGATCAACCACCACGTGCACGCCCTGGCTCGGCGCCACCATGGCCCGCACGGTCCGGCCGGTGGCCTGGCCGTCCTGCTCTCGCAAGGCGTCCACCCACACGCCGGCCGCGTTGATCACGCAACGGGCCTTCAGCTCGAAGCTGGCGCCGCTTTCCTGATCTCGGCAAACCAGGCCGGTGACCTTGCCTTCCTCGTGGCGCAGTGCGGTGACCGCACAGTAGTTCACCACCAGAGCGCCGCGCGCCGCGGCCGTGCGCGCCAGCGCGAGCGCGAGCCGGGCATCGTCGAACTGGCCGTCCCAGTACTTCACGCCGCCTTTCAGACCTTCGGTCCGTATCGTCGGCAGGCAGTCCAGCACCTGCGATCGCGCAAGGATTTCGGTGCAGCCCAGGCCCGCCTTGCCGGCCAGCGCGTCGTACACCTTGAGGCCGGTGCCATAGAACGCCGTCTGCCAGAACCGGTACGACGGCATGACGAATGGCAGTGGCTGCGCCAGGTGCGGCGCGTTGTGCAGCAATGTCGTGCGCTCTTGCAACGCCTCGCGCACCAGCGCGATGTCGCCCTGCGCCAGGTAGCGCACGCCGCCGTGGACCAACTTGGTAGCGCGCGACGACGTGCCGCCCGCGAAGTCGTGCGACTCCAGCAGCACCACCGAATAGCCACGCGCAGCCGCGTCCAGCGCCACCCCCAGGCCAGTTGCGCCGCCACCGACGATGGCGATGTCATAGGTGATGGGCCGTGCCAGTTGCTCGAGCAGCTGCTGTCGGGTCATGTTGGTCATTGTCGGGCCAGCCAATACTAGACTTGCTCCATGACAACCAGTACCCCCAAGGCAATTGCCTTCATCGGCGGCGGCAACATGGCCAGCGCCATCATCGGAGGCCTCTTGCGCCAGGGTTTGCCCGCCTCGCAGGTCGAGGTGGTCGAGCCCTTTGCCGAAACACGCGACAAGCTCAAGGTGCAGTTCGGCATTGCCGCCCGCGAGTCGGCGGGTCCCGACCTGCAGCGGGCCGGGCTCGTGGTGTGGGCGGTCAAGCCCCAGACCTTCAAGGAAGCGGCAGCGCAAGCCGCCAGCCATACTGCGCAGGCCCTTCACCTGAGCGTCGCGGCAGGCATCCGCTCCGACAGCATCGCGGCATGGCTGGGCAGCGAACGCATCGTGCGGTCCATGCCCAACACGCCGGCCCTGGTCGGCAAGGGCATGACGGCGCTGTTCGCACGGCCGGGCGTCTCGGCCGAAGACAAGGCCTGGGTGGAGCAGGTGATCGCCACCACCGGCGAGTCGCTGTGGGTGGGCCCCGAAGCCGACCTCGACGCGGTCACGGCGCTCTCCGGCTCGGGCCCCGCCTATGTCTTCTTCTTCCTGGAGGCGATGACGCAAGCCGGCATCGAGATGGGGCTGTCGCGCGAGCAGGCCTATCGCCTGGCCACCGGCACCTTCGCCGGCGCCTCCGAACTGGCCCGCGCCTCGCAGGACCCGCCCGAGGTGCTGCGCCGGCGCGTGACCTCCAAGGGCGGTACGACCTACGCGGCCATCAGCTCGATGGAAAACGATGGCGTGAAGGCGCTGTTCGTGCACGCCCTGCACGCGGCTCGCAAGCGCGCAGAGGAACTCGGCGACGAATTCGGCCGCTGATCAGCGCAGCGCGTAGCCCAACGCCACGCCCGCGAACACGGTGAAGCCGAGCCAATGGTTCAGCCTGAACGCCGTGAAGCAGCCTTCGCGCTCGCGCGTGCGGATCAGGCGGTAGTGCCAGGCGGCCTGCGCCGCCGCGGCCGCCAGCGCGAGCGACAGCATCGACGCCGGAATGCGGCCGGCCAGCACGGTGCCCCAGATCACGAGATAGGCCACATAGCACAGCATGACCACGGCCACGTCGGCGCGGCCCAGCGTGATCGCCGAGGTCTTCATGCCGATCTTCAGGTCGTCGTCGCGATCGACCATGGCGTATTCGGTGTCGTAGGCCAGCACCCAGAACAGGTTGCCCAGCAGCAGCACCCAGGCCAGCAACGGGACCTGCGACTGCACCGCGGCGAAGGCCATCGGAATGCCAAAACTGAAGGCCACGCCCAACACCGCCTGCGGCATGGACACGAAGCGCTTGGCGTAGGGGTAGACCAGCGACACCGCCAGCGCCGCGAATGACCAGGCGATGGCCGTGGGGTTGGTCGTGAGCACCAGCGCGAAGGCCAGCAGCGCCAGCACCGCGCCCAGCCCGAGCGCTTCTTTCACCGAGATCGCGCCGCGTGTCACCGGCCGCTGGGCGGTGCGCTTGACATGCCGGTCGAAGTCCCGATCGGCGACATCGTTGACGCAGCAGCCGGCGCTGCGCATCAGGATCGTGCCCAGCGTGAACACGGCCAGCAGGTGCCAGCCCGGAAAACCCTCGGCTGCGATCCACAGCGCCGACAGCGTCGGCCACAACAGCAGCAGCCAGCCCGCCGGGCGGCTCCAGCGGATCAGGTCGAGATAGAGAGACAGTTTTTCGCGCAACAAATCGATCACAAGCCCAGTTGCCGCAGATCCAGTTTGCCGTCGCGCATGGGCGGACACCAGTAGTACGCGCCGTTGATCGGCCGCGAAATAGCGAACAGCGCGTCGGTCACGCCATCCTCCTGCCCGGCCATGCGCCGCATCTGCGCTTCGAAGGCATACAGCGATTTGCCGAAGGCCACGAACTGCAGGCCCGCCTGCATGCTCATCATCCAGGGCATGGAGCGACGCAGCAGGAACGCTTCCGGCTCGAAGCTTTCCTGCGCGGTGCGCTTGACGTGGGAAGACTGCGGCGAGTCTTCCAGCTCCTCGTTGGTGATGCGGTCGCGGCCGAAGCTGTGGTTGGCGGCCTGGTCGCCCAGCGCCTCGAAGGCGTCGAGGTCGTGCTGCCACTGCTGCACCGCGACGTAGCTGGAGCCGTCCACGCCGGGCCCCAGGCCGTGCGCGAAGGCGGCTTCCTCGGCCGCCGCGCCTTCGGGGTTCTCGGTGCCGTCTTCATAGCCGGTGAGGTCGCGCCCGTGCGTGCCGCTCCAGGCATGGCGGAACGCGTCCACCACGTGCCGCACGACGAAGGCGGGCGCCAGCGCCTTCTGCACCTTGCGCGTCAGGTGCAGCAGATCGCCCAGGTCGTCGCCGCGCACCCAGCACCACAGCGTTCCTGGGGTCGAGGGCACCCGCACGCCGTGGCCCGAGAAGTCCGGGAATTCGTGCAGGCCAGGCACATCGGCGCCCAGCGCCGCCACCAGCGAAGGCCCGATGCCGAGCACCGCGTCGCTGCCGTCGATCAGCGGCGAGACCCGCGTCAGTGCTTCCTTGATGGCGCCCACGTCGGTGCCGCTCTCATGAATGACGAAGTTGACGTAGCGCGCCACCGCGGGCACGGGTTCCAGGATGCCAGGTTGGTACAGGGGTTGCGTGTTCATGGTCAGGACAGTCGCTTGACGCCCGGCAGCTCGCAGGCGTAGATGGCATTGCGCAAGGCGGCGATGGCCTCGTAACGGGTGAAGCTGCGGCGCCACGCCAGCACCACGCGGCGCGAGGGCGGATCGCCATCGAACGGGATGTAGCGCACGAAGGCCTGGTCGTCCTTGCGCCGCTTGGGCCGGGCCTCCAGCGCCTCCTTGGGCACCGACAGGCGTGGCACCAGGGTCACGCCCATGCCGGCGGCGACCATGTGCTTGATGGTCTCCAGCGACGAGCCCTCGAAGCTCTTGCGGATGCCCTCGGCGTCGCTGGAAAAGCGCGCGAACTCGGGACAGACCTCCAGCACGTGGTCGCGGAAGCAATGGCCGGTGCCCAGCAGCAACATGGTCTCGCTCTTGAGTTCCTGCGCGGTGATGGTCTCGCGCACCGCCAGCGGGTGGGTGCTGGGCACGGCCGCCAGGAAGGGCTCGTCGTAGAGCTGCGCGATCGCCAGCCCGGTGTCCGGGAACGGCTCGGCCATGATGGCGCAGTCGATCTCGCCGGTGCGCAGCATCTCCAGCAGCTTCACCGTGAAGTTCTCCTGCAGCATCAGCGGCATCTGCGGCGTGCGCGCGATCGCCTGGCGCACCAGGTCCGGCAGCAGGTACGGGCCGATGGTGTAGATCACCCCCAGGCGCAGCGGGCCGGCCAGCGGGTCCTTGCCGCGCTTGGCGATCTCCTTGATGTTGGCGGCCTGCTCCAGCACGCTTTGCGCCTGGCGCACGATCTCCTCGCCCAGGGGCGTGACCGTCACTTCATTGGCGCTGCGCTCGAACAGCTTGACCTCGAGCTCATCTTCCAGCTTCTTGATCGCCACCGACAGGGTCGGCTGCGACACGAAGCAGGCTTCGGCGGCTTTGCCGAAGTGCTTTTCGCGCGCGACCGCCACGATGTATTTGAGTTCTGTCAGGGTCATGTCGGAGTGGCCCTGCTCAGGCCTTGAGGTACTCGGATTTTCCACCCAACCAGCGCGCCAGGTGGCGCTCGGCCATTTGCGGATGGCGATCCAGCATCAGCGGCGCCAGTTGCCGCGCCCACTCCAGCAGCTGCACGTCCACCGCCAGGTCGGCGAAACGCAGCAAGGGCGCGCCCGACTGGCGCGCGCCCAGGAACTCGCCGGGACCGCGGATGTCCAGGTCGCGCCGCGCGATCTCGAAGCCGTCGGCGGTCTCGGCCATCGCCTTCAGCCGCGCGCGCGCCGTCTCGCCGAGCTTGCCAGACTCGCCGCGGGCATAGAGCAGCACGCAGGCCGAGGCCGCCGCGCCGCGGCCGACGCGCCCGCGCAGCTGGTGCAGCTGCGACAGGCCGAAGCGCTCGGCATGCTCGATCACCATGAGCGAGGCGTTGGGCACGTCCACACCGACTTCGATCACCGTGGTCGAGACCAGCACCCCCATGTGACCACTGGTGAACAGCTGCATCACGGCCTTCTTTTCCGGCACCGGCATGCGCGAGTGCAGCAGGCCGACCACCACGCCGGGCAAGGCGGCGCTCAGGGCCTCGTGCGTCGCCGTGGCGTTGGTCAGGTCCAGCGCCTCGCTTTCCTCGATCAGCGGGCAGACCCAGTACACATGCCGCCCCTGCGCGACCTGGGCCCGGATGCGCGCGATCACCTCGTCGCGGCGGTCTTCGGAGATCAGCTTGGTGACGACCGGCGTGCGGCCCGGCGGCAGTTCGTCGATGGTGGAGACATCGAGGTCGGCGTAGTAGCTCATCGCGAGCGTGCGCGGGATGGGCGTGGCCGACATCATCAGCAAATGAGGCTCATTCCCTTCCTCATTCATCTTGGCCCGCAGCGCCAGCCGCTGCGCGACGCCGAAGCGGTGCTGCTCGTCGATGATGGCCAGCGCCAGGGACTTGAAGCGCACCTGCTCCTGGATCACCGCGTGGGTGCCCACGACCAGCGCCGCTTCGCCGCTCTCGATCAGCGCCAGCATCTCGCCGCGCTCCTTCTTGCGCTGGCTGCCCGTGAGCCAGGCTACGCGCCGGCCGGAAGGCGCCAGCAACGGCTCGA
>Ga0207853_1000057_pt1 | contig 28047 bp, 30 predicted proteins | sample LuqExpMetagenom6_FD_187764 | JGI IMG/M metagenome (GOLD analysis project Ga0207853, IMG submission 187764) | Tropical forest soil microbial communities from Luquillo Experimental Forest, Puerto Rico - Sample 6 (SPAdes) | ecosystem: Environmental > Terrestrial > Soil > Tropical forest ...
GGAAGCGCGAAAGCCGAAGGTAGCTTTGAACTCGCTGAGCAACTGATAGAGCAAACGGGTGCCTTGGCCTTCCGCCTCCCACTGCAACGGACGCTGCAGGAGCTCGCGGTTCAGTAACGCACGAGCAGCGTTTCTTCCTGGAGTCCGTAAGCCGACACCCACTCCACGCGGCCGCCGAGCTCGCGCTCGCAGAACGAGGCCCAGCGCTGCGGGTCTGGAAGATACAACTGCGCGGGCTCACGCGTGCTCTGGCGGCGGACCATCAGGTTGAAGGCAAAGCCGCGACGACTGGTCGCGCGCATCTCGCCCAAGGTGTGCGCAACGAACGCATCCCAATTGTCTGTCGCCACGTCGAGTCGCACATTGAAGATGCCGCTGGCCACGGAGTAATCGGCAACACGCGGCGGGCATGAGCCGAGCAGGAAACGTCTCTTCTCGCGCGGAAATTGAGCATGCGCTTCGGCGATCATGCCGGCCGCGATGTCGACGCCGAGGTAGTCGAACCGATGCAGGATGCGCCGCCATCCCAGAAAACGGCGCAGCGCGCCCCAACCACACCCGACGTCGTTGAGCAGGGTTGGACCGGCGGCGCCTTCGCACACCTTCAGCAGCTGCACGAATCGCAGCTGCTGCGTCAGCGCGCAGGCCCAGTCGACTCCTTGCGGCGTCGCGCCATATTGGCGCACCTTCCCGTCGTAGTAGGCGGCGGTGGTTCTATGCGCGCTGTCGACGGGGTTGTGCAAGCGACTACTTCCGCGCTGCGGAAGGCTTCGCGCGCTTGGCCGCTGCTTTGGCAGCCTTGCCCTTTTGCGTCGGGAAAGAGATCACCAGGTAATCATGCGGAAAGTACGAAACGGGCTGTTCCTTGGGCGTGATGAGCACGCGCGTGTTTCCCTTCTCGGCGCGCATGTCGTGGTACTTGAAGTACACGGGCAAAGGCTCCTTCTTCGCGAAGTTCTGGAGCAGGGCGTCCACGACCGCCGCGTCACCGTTCTTGCCGGTCACATTGGAGTCGTGGTTCTTCAGGTTGTCGAAGTACTCGTAGAAGCGGTTCTTCGCATGGTTGCTCAACAAGCCTCCGCCGATGTTCAGCACCGACAAGCTCGTGCGGAAAGAACGCCCCTTCTTGAAGATCTTGAACTCCTTCTGAAGTGCAATCATTTCCTCCATTCCGCCGAAGTGCGTGCGCAAGCCTTGCGCAGGCGCGAAGCGCAGATTCATTTGATTGACGAAGCTGTCGACATAGATGTCGTGCTCTTTCAGGAAATCGCCCATGTACCCTCCGGATGGTTGCTGCAAATTGCAACAATAGTGTAAGGGCGGGCACGCCTCGTCAATCGTTCATGGAAATTCCCGTGCTCTGCTGCTGTGGGTCGTCAAGAATTGCAGAAGTACGCCGGCCACAGGGGGGGTCAGTGACTCCTGTCGCTGGAATCAAGGACTCTTTTGTAGTATGCCTCGCCGCATCTGATCCAGTTCCATCGTTTCGAAAAGGGCCTTGAAGTTGCCCTCGCCAAATCCCTCGTTGCCCTTGCGCTGAATGAACTCGAAGAAGATCGGCCCCAGCTGGTTCTCACTGAAGATCTGCAGCAGCAATTCGTTGGGTTGTCCGTCCACCAGGATCTGGCGCTGCTTCAGCGCCTCCAGGTCCTCCTGCAAACCCGGAATGCGCTTGGGCAGCAGCTCATAGTAGGTCTCGCTGGTGGTAAGCAGCTTCACGCCCGCCATCTGCAGCGAGTCCACCGCGTGCTGCAGGTCGGTGGCACCCAGGGCAATGTGCTGGATGCCTTCGCCGTGGTACATGTCCAGGTACTCCTGGATCTGTCCCGGCTTGTCCATGCCTTCCTCGTTGATCGGGATGCGGATCTTGCCGCACGGGCTGGTCATGGCCTTGCTTTTCACGCCCGTCGCCTGACCTTCGATATCGAAGTAGCGGACCTCGCGGAAGTTGAAGAGGCGCTCGTAGAAGCTTGCCCATTCGGCCATGCGGCCGCGGTATACGTTGTGCGTCAGGTGGTCGATGGTGTTGAGACCATAGCCTGCGGGGTTCAGCGCTTCATGCGAGGCGATGCCGGGCAGCGGCTCGAAGTCGACGTCGTAGAAGCCGATGTTGCCGATGTCGCCTTCCTTGGCGCCGTTCTTGCCGCGCCAGCGGTCGACCAGGTAGATCAGGCTGTCGCCGATGCCCTTGATCGCAGGAATATTCAGCTCGCCCGGGCCAGCCTGGCCGGCGTAGCCCCAGGCGCCCAGCGAGATCGCGCGCTCGTAGGCCGCCTTGGCATCGCGCACGCGGAAGGCAATGGCGCAGATGCTCGGGCCGTGCAGCCGCGCAAAGCGCTGGGCAAAAGAATCGGGCTCGGCATTGACGATGAAATTGATCCCGCCCTGGCGGTACAGGATCACGTTCTTGTGGCGATGGCGCGCGATCGGCGTGAAGCCCATGCGCTGGAACAGCTGCCCCATGGCTTCCGGGTCTGGGGCGGCGTACTCGATGAATTCGAAGCCGTCCGTGCCCATGGGGTTGTCCCAGGCCTCGGCTGGCTTCAGTACGGATTCGGGAAGGGCTTTGTTCATTGCGTTGTCTCCGGCGCAAGTTGCGGTCCGCCGACTCTAGGGGGCGAGGCGCACAGTTTTCGCGCGAATCGTGGCGTACCCAGCCGCTCCGGCGCAATAATCATGCGTCATGGAACTCAACGAGGCACTGGACAGGCTGGATAGAGCCATTTTGAGCCGTTTGCAGGAGAACGGGCGTGAGACCTATGACCTGATCGGCGCCGCCGTCGGGCTGTCGGCCAGCGCCGTGCTGCGCCGGGTCAAGCGACTGGAAGAGACCGGGGTGATCGATCGCTACGTCGCGCTGGTCAGGCCCGAGGCGGTCGGGTTGGGGCTGACCGCCTACATCAACGTGCGCCTGGAAAAGAACACGGAAAGCCACAAGCGCAATCCGATGGATGTCTTTCGCGCCAGCGTGCAGACTTGGCCCGAGGTGGTCGAATGTGCCGCGCTCACCGGCGACATGGATTACCTGCTGCGCGTGGTGGTGCAAGACATGGCCCACTACAGCCGCTTCATCATGAACACCTTGCTCAAGCACCCGTCGGTTCAGGACTGCAAGACCAGCTTCGTGCTCGACCGTGTCAAGGCCACCACCGCCATGCCGTTGCCTACGTAGAACTACGGTTGAGCTGTAACAGTCCTCAAGTTGAGGTGCCATACCTAGTAAAAACCCGTACATTGAAGGCATGACTCAACCACAGGCCCACAAGTCCTCGCTGGTGATGGTCCCGATCCGATCGCTCGGCCCCGGTCATCGCGAGCGGATCGCTTCGCATCTGAAGGCGCTGGACCCCGAAGACCGCTACCTGCGGTTCGGCTTTCCTGCAAACGACGAGCAGATCGACCGCTACGTCCAGGGACTGGACTTCGAGCGGGACGATATCTTCGGCATCTACAACCGCAAGCTCGAGCTGATCGCGATGGCGCACGTGGCGTTCTCGCAAGACCCGTCCATGCAGACCTGCGCCGAATTCGGCGGGTCCGTGCTCAAGAAGGCGCGTGGCCGGGGCTTGGGCGCGCGCCTGTTCGACCGCGCGGTCATGCACGCCCGCAACGAGGGGGTGGATCTGCTGTTCATTCACGCCCTCAGCGAAAACACCGCGATGCTCAAGATTGCCCGCAACGCGGGCGCCAGGCTCGAGCGCGAGGGCTCCGAGACGGAGGCCTTCCTGCGGCTGCCGCCCGCCACGCTCGACAGCCGCATGGCCGAGCTGGTCGAGGAGCAGGTGGCCCAGACCGACTACGAGTTCAAGCGCCAGGCCCGCAATCTGCGCGAGCTCCTGGCCAGCATCCAGGAAGTGCGCAAAGGCGTGCGCGAGGGGCGCCACAAGTCGGCGAGCTGACGCCATTGGGGCACGGCCGCAGCGCGCGGGGGCGTTTGCGGGCCTTTGGGCTATCCTAGCGTCTCCACAACGACTGCACGTCCTGCACACCAAGGCTGTGTCCGACCCCCACCCTGCGCGCGCTTCCGCGGACAAGGAAGACAAGCGCACTTTCCTGCAAAAGATCGCCGAGTTCATCCACCCCGGGCCGGACTCCAGGGCCGAGCTGATCGAGACGCTGGCCGACGCCGAGGACAACGAAATCATTGGCGCCGAGTCCCGCGTCATGCTCGAGGGCGTGATCCGCATGGCGGACCTCACCGCCGGTGACGTGATGGTGGCGGCGCCGCGCATGGACTTGATCGACATCGACTCGACGTTCGATGAAATCCTGGGGATGGTGATCGACACGGCGCACTCGCGCTTTCCCGTCTATGAGGAACGCCGCGAGAACATCATCGGCATCCTGATGGCCAAGGACCTGCTCAAGCTGCAGCGTTCGCCGCAGCTGAACATCCGCGCGCTGTTGCGGCCGGCCGTCTTCATCCCGGAAAGCAAGGGGCTGAACGACCTGCTGCGGGCGTTCCGCGGCAATCGCAACCACCTGGCGATCGTGATCGACGAATTCGGCCGCGTGGCCGGTCTCGTGACTATCGAAGACGTGCTCGAGCAGATCGTGGGCGAGATCGAGGACGAATTCGACATCGAACAGGACGAGGGCGACATCTTCGGCCTGGCCGATCGCACCTACCGCGTCAGCGGCGACACGCCGGTGGAACGGGTCGAAGAGGCCTTCGCCGTGCAGATCGAGCCGGACGAAGACGACAACGACTTCGACACCATCGGTGGCCTCATCGCGCACGAAATGGGACATGTGCCCAAGCGTGGCGAGAGCCACGTGCTGGCGGGCCTGAACTTTGTCGTGCTCCATACCAAGGGCGGCGCCGTGCGCTGGTTCAAGGTATCGCCGGTGTCCGGCGAAGAGCGTGCGGGCTAGGTTCGTCTATGTGATGGCGCCACTGGCCGGCATCGGCCAGGCGCTGTCGATGGCCTGGCCCTGGAGCGGGCAGCCGCAGTGGTGGTTGCAGCTGTTGTCGCTGGCGCTCCTGTTCGGCGTCCTCCAAAGAGCCTCGTCGTGGAAGCAGGCCGCGCTGGCGGGCTGGGCTTACGCGATCGCGTGGCTGGCGGGCACATTCTGGTGGTTGTTCATCTCGATGCACGTCTATGGCGGATTGAATCCGCTGCTGGCGGCCCTTGCGGTGCTGGCCCTGGCTGCCTTCCTGGGCCTGTATTACGCGGCGGCCGCTGGGACGTTTGCGTTCATGCGCAGAGCCGGCTTGATGTGGCAAGGGCTGGGACTGGCCGGCGCCTGGCTGGTGGCCGAACTGCTGCGCGGCAGCTGGTTCACCGGCTTTCCCTGGGGGGCGGGCGGCTACGCGCACGTGGACGGTCCGCTGGCTGCGCTGGCGTCGCAGGTCGGCGTGTATGGCATCGGCTTTGTCGCCAGCCTGATCGCGTTCGCCTTGTCGGCACTCGGCGTGCAGCCGGCTGCGCGAGGTTCCTGGAAGACCTGGGCGCTTGCCGCCGGCGCTGCCGTGCTGCTGGCGGCCTGCAACATGGCCGTGACCCGCGATGAGCGACCGGCGCAGCCGCGCCTGCAAGTGGCGCTGCTGCAGGGCAACATCCCGCAAGACGAGAAGTTCGAGCCCGGAACCGGGGTCGCGCAGGCGCTCGACTGGTACGGGCGCCAGCTGAATGCCAGCCAGGCGTCCTTGACGGTGACGCCCGAGACCGCGATTCCGCTGCTGCCGAATCAATTGCCGGTCGGTTACTACCAGGCGATGACCGCCCGCTTCGCCCAGGGCCAGCAGGCGGCGCTGATCGGGATTCCGCTCGGCAGCTTCGAAGAGGGCTACTCCAATTCGGTCATCGGCGTGGCGCCCGGGGCCAGCGGCTACCGCTACGACAAGCACCACCTGGTGCCCTTCGGCGAATTCATTCCGCCGCTGTTCAAGTGGTTCGTGCGCATGATGAACATCCCGCTGGGCGACTTCAACCGCGGCGCGCTGCCGCAGCCGCCGTTCGCCTGGGCTGGCGAGCGCCTGGCGCCGAACATCTGCTACGAAGACCTGTTCGGCGAGGATCTGGGCGTGCCGTTCACCGATGCCGCAAAGGCGCCGACCATCTTCGTCAACGTCAGCAACATCGGCTGGTTCGGCGACAGCGTAGCCATCGACCAGCACCTGCAGATCAGCCGCATGCGCGCACTGGAGTTCGAGCGGCCGGTGATTCGCGCCACCAACACCGGTGCCACCGCCATCGTGGATCACCGCGGCCGCGTGACGCACATGCTGCCGCGCCTCACGCGCGGCGTGCTGGTGGGCGAAGTCGAAGGGCGCACGTCCATCACTCCGTTCGCCTGGTGGGTGTCCCGCTTCGGGCTGTGGCCTCTGTGGATCACCGGCATCGCGCTGACGGGCGCGGCCCTGGTGGCGGCCTGGCGCCGGCGCTGACCGCGCCTGCGAGGCGACGACGCACGAGGCGTCGCCTAAAATCTAAGGTTTCCCTCGTGCGCCGATGTTGACCTTCCAGCAAATCATCCTGAAGTTGCAGTCCTACTGGGACGCCCAGGGCTGCGCGCTGCTGCAGCCCTACGACATGGAAGTGGGTGCGGGCACCTCGCACACCGCCACCTTCCTGCGGGCGCTCGGCCCCGAACCCTGGAAGGCCGCCTACGTGCAGCCCAGCCGCCGCCCGAAGGACGGCCGCTACGGCGAGAACCCCAACCGCCTGCAGCACTACTACCAGTACCAGGTGGTGCTCAAGCCGGCGCCGGACAACATCCTGGAGCTGTACCTCGGCTCGCTGGAGGCGCTCGGCTTCGATCTGAAGAAGAACGATATCCGCTTCGTCGAAGACGACTGGGAGAATCCCACGCTGGGCGCCTGGGGCTTGGGCTGGGAAGTGTGGCTCAACGGCATGGAAGTCACGCAGTTCACCTATTTCCAGCAGGTCGGCGGCATCGACTGCAAGCCGATCACCGGCGAGATCACCTATGGCCTGGAGCGGCTGGCGATGTACCTGCAGGGCGTGGACAACGTCTACAACCTGAAATGGACCGAGGGCCTGAGCTACGGCGACGTGTACCACCAGAACGAGGTGGAGCAGTCGACCTATAACTTCGAGCACAGCGACGTTGATTTCCTGTTCACCGCCTTCGGCGCGTACGAGAAGCAGGCGAAGAACCTGATGGAACAGCAGCTTGCGCTGCCCGCCTACGAGCAGGTGCTCAAGGCGGCGCACACCTTCAACCTGCTGGACGCACGCGGCGCGATCAGCGTGACCGAACGGGCCGCTTACATCGGCCGCATCCGCAACCTCGCGCGCAGCGTGGCGCAAAGCTACTACGACAGCCGCGAACGCCTGGGCTTTCCCATGGCGCCGCGTGAGTGGGTCGCGCAACTGCAAAAGAAGGCGGCCTGAACCATGGCAACGAAGAATCTCCTGGTCGAGCTGTTCGTCGAGGAACTGCCACCCAAGGCGCTGAAGAAACTCGGCGAAGCTTTCGCCGGCGTGCTGTTCGAACAGCTCAAGGCGCAGGGCCTGGTCGGTGCCGACTCGACACTCAGCGCCTTCGCTTCGCCGCGGCGCCTGGCGGCGCACATCACCGCCGTCGCACCGCAAGCCGCGGACAAGGCGGTCACGCAAAAGCTCATGCCGGTGAGCGTGGGCCTGGACGCGGGCGGTCAGCCGACGCCGGCGCTCATCAAGAAGCTGCAGGCGCTCGGCGCCGACGCTTCGGCGGCCGCGGGCCTGAAGCGCGCGATCGACGGCAAGGCCGAAGCGCTGTTCTACGAAAGCACCGTCAAGGGCGCAACGCTGGCCGAAGGCTTGCAGAAGGCCTTGAACGAGAGCATCGCCAAGCTGCCGATTCCGAAGGTGATGACCTACCAGCTCGCCGACGGCTGGTCCGACGTGAAGTTCGTGCGGCCGGCGCACGGGCTGGTGGCGCTGCATGGCAGCGAAGTCGTGCCGATCGAGGCACTGGGACTGCAGGCGGGTAACACCACGCAGGGCCATCGCTTCGAAGCGGCCAGTGATCCGGTTGGCATCCGCGATGCCGACAGCTATGCCGCCACGCTGGAAACCGAAGGCGCGGTGATCGCCAGCTTCGAGGCGCGTCGTGCCGAGATCGCGCGCCAGCTGGCGCAGGCCGCCGCAAGCGTCGGCGGCGGCGCGCGGCCGGTGGATGACGACGCGCTGCTCGACGAAGTCACAGCGCTGGTCGAGCGTCCCAACGTGCTGGTGTGCGAGTTCGAGCCGCAGTTCCTGGAAGTGCCGCAGGAGTGCCTCATCCTCACGATGAAGGCCAACCAGAAATACTTTCCGCTGCTCGATGCCGAAGGCAAGCTGACCAACCGCTTCCTGGTGGTGAGCAACATCCGTCCGGCCGATGCCAGCGCGGTGATCGGCGGCAACGAGCGCGTGGTGCGTCCGCGCCTGGCCGACGCCAAGTTCTTCTTCGACCAGGATCGCAAGAAGACCCTCGCGTCGCGGGTCGCGGGCCTGGGCCGCGTGGTCTATCACAACAAACTCGGCACGCAGGGCGAACGCATCGACCGTGTGCGTGCCATCGCCCGCGTGATCGGCGCCCAGCTGGGCAGTGATGCTCTGGCGCAGAACGCCGACCGCGCCGCGGAACTGGCCAAGGCCGACCTGCTCACCGACATGGTGGGCGAGTTCCCCGAGTTGCAGGGCATCATGGGCCGCTACTACGCGCTCAACGACGGCCTGGGCGCGGACATCGCCGATGCCGTCGAAGACCACTACAAGCCGCGCTTTGCCGGCGACACGCTGCCACGCAACCCGGTCGGCATCGTGGTGGCCTTGGCCGACAAGCTGGAAACCCTGGCCGGCCTGTTCGCGATCGGCCAGCTGCCCACCGGCGACAAGGACCCGTTCGCGCTGCGCCGCCATGCACTGGGTATCGTGCGCATGCTGATGGAAAAGGACCTGCCGCTGGCGCTCGAGGCGCTGGTGACCGAGGCGCTCGGCCTGTTCCCGCAGGCCGGCAGCGCCACGGCCGCGCAGCTGTCCGATTTCATCTACGAGCGCCTGGCCGGCCAGCTGCGCGAGCAGGGCTACAGCGCGCATGAAGTGGACGCGGTGCTGGCGCTGCGTCCGCAGCGCCTCGGCGATGTGGCCAAGCGGCTCGCGGCCGTGCGCGCGTTCGCGGCGCTGCCGGAGGCGCCCGCGCTGGCCGCCGCCAACAAGCGCATCGGCAACATCCTGAAGAAGGCCGACGGCGCGGTCGATCCCCATGTCAGCGAGCTGCTGCTGAAAGAACCCGCGGAGCAGGCGCTTTACGAGGCGATGAAAAGCGTCGCCCCCCAGGCGCGTACGCAGTTCGATTCGGGCGACTACACGAGTTCGCTGCAGACCCTGGCCGCACTGCGCGCACCGGTCGATTCCTTCTTCGACGGCGTGATGGTCAACGCCGAGCAGGCCGATCTGCGCCTCAACCGCCTGGGCCTGCTCGCCACCTTGCACCAGGCCATGAACCGCGTCGCCGACCTGTCGCGGCTGGCCTCTTGATTCGCGGTGCACCGGCCATGAAGCTCGTCATCCTCGATCGCGACGGAACGATCAACACCGACAGCGACGAATTCATCAAGTCGCCGGACGAGTGGAAGCCCTTGCCCGGTGCGCTCGAAGCGATCGCGCGCCTGAACCACGCCGGCTGGCACGTGGTGGTCGCCTCCAACCAGTCCGGGCTCGGGCGCGGCCTGTTCGACGTCGCCTCGCTCAACGCGATGCACGCCAAGATGCACAAGCTGCTGGCCGCCCAGGGCGGCCGCATCGACGCCGTGTTCTATTGCCCGCACACCGCCGACGAAGGCTGCCGTTGCCGCAAGCCGCAGCCGGGGTTGTTCGAGCAGATCGCCGAACGCTTCGGCGTCGACCTGCGTGGCGTGCCCGTCGTCGGTGACGGCCTGCGCGACCTGCAGGCGGGGGTCGCGGCCGGTTGCGAGCCGCACCTGGTGCTCACCGGCAAGGGCGCGCTGCTGCGCGGCCAGCCGCTGCCGGACAACTACCCGCCGGCGACGCGGGTCCATGAGGATCTCGCGGCATTCGCAGAGTGGTTGGTCGCCCAGCCGGCGAAGGTCGCTGTCTGATGGCGTTCATTCGTTCGGTCCTGCACCTCCTCTGGATGGTCGTGACGGTGGTGCCGTTTGCGACGGTCATCGTCGTCGCCTCGATCTGGCGCAGCGGCCTGTCGCTCTATCGGATCGCACGAACCTGGCTCGCGTGGGCCATGCACGGCTTGCGCGTGCTGTGCGGCGTGCAGTGGCGCGTCACCGGCATGGAGAACCTCCCCAACGGGGAGACCAGCCCGGCGGTCCTGCTGGTGAAGCACCAGTCCACGCTCGAGACCTTCCTGATGCCGGTGCTGATGCCGCATCCGCTGGCCTACGTGTTCAAGAAGGAACTGCTGCAGATCCCGTTCTTCGGCTGGGCGATCGGGCGGCTGGACATGGTCCACATCGACCGCAGCCAGCGCACGCAGGCGTTCAACAAGGTGATCGAACAGGGAAGTCGGCTGCTGGCCAAAGGCACCTGGATCATCATGTTCCCCGAGGGCACGCGCATTGCGCGCGGCAAGAAGGGCAACTACAAGAGCGGCGGCACGCGGCTGGCGATAGCCACCGGCGCGCCCGTGATCCCGATCGCGGTCAGTTCCGGCAAGGTGTGGCCGCGGCGCGCCTTCATCAAGGTACCGGGCATGGTCGATGTGTCGATCGGCAAGCCGATCCCCAGCGAGGGCCGCGATCCCGATGACCTGATGCGCGAAGTCGAGGCATGGATCGAAGCGGAAATGCATCGGCTCGATCCCGAAGCCTACAAATAAGTCTCGTCTTTTCCAGCGGCCCGTTCGTGCCCTGCGTGCGAACGTCAGCAGCCGCTAAACTTCCCGCCCATGCATCGGCTGTTGCAGCTCACACTGGATTTCTTCGACGCCGTCGATGCCGATCCGGCGCAAAGCCCCAAGCCGAAAGAGCCGGCGCGCAAGCCCAAGGCGCCTGAGCCGCCCACCGCGGCGCCCACGACGCCGGCGCTGCGCCTGGACCAGGTCCTGCAGCCCGCGTCCTTTCGACACCCGCGTGCCAACCGCGAGGCCGTGCTCGGCGACTCCATCGTCGCCTTCGAATTCCGGCGCACCAAACGGCGCAACATCGGCTTCATGGTCGGCCCCGAAGGCCTGACCGTGAGCGCGCCCAAGTGGGTGCCGCTGCACGAGGTGGACGCTGCCGTGCGCAGCAAGTCGCCCTGGATCCTGCGCAAGCTCGGCGACGCGAACGAGCGTCAGCGGCGATCCGAGGCGGCACGTATCGACTGGCGCGAAGGCGCCACCTTCCCGTACCTGGGTGAACCGGTCAGCGTGGTGCTCGACCCGCGCCATGCGTTCCAGGAAGTCGGTGGCATGCTTCAACTGAACGACGGCAGCCTGCCCGGCATGCCTCGGCACGCGTTGCACATAGGCTTGCCGCGCGGCGCCGAAGCGGCGCAGATCCGGGACGTCGCGCAGGCCTGGCTGATGCGGCAGGCCCAGCGCCTGTTCACCGAACGGCTCGATCATTTTGCGCCGCAGCTGAACGTGCGCTGGCGCAAGCTGGTGTTGTCCAACGCCGGCACGCGCTGGGGCACCGCGCATTCCGACGGCGTGATTCGCCTGAACTGGCGCCTGATTCATTTCCGGTTGCCGGTCATCGACTACGTGGTGGCGCATGAACTCAGCCACCTGCGCGTGATGGACCACAGCCCGCGCTTCTGGGACACGCTGGCCACCGTGGTGCCCAACTACGCGCAGTTGCGCGGGCAGCTGAAAGAAGAAGCGCTGCCGCCCTGGTGAGCGCTTCAGGCGAGGGTGAAGCGCCACACGCCGTCGGCTTCGCGCCGGCGCACAAGCCGCCCGTCGTGCCACAGCGCGTGCAGGTGGGCCACGGACTCACCCATGGCGAAGGTGGTCTGGTGAAGATCGAGTTTGCGCTTGAACAATAACGGCAGGATGTCGGCGGCCGACTTCGGCCCCGCCGCGCAGGCCTCCATCACGTCGCGTAGCCGCGCGTCATGGTGTTCGAGCAACTGCTGGATGCGCTCGTGCAGCCCGCGAAACGGCTTGCCGTGCGAGGGCAGCACCAGCGTGTCGGCGGGCAGTGTGCGCATGCCGTCGATCGAATCGAGGAACAGCCGCAGCGGATTCGACTCCGGTTCGACGTCGTGGACGCTGACGTTGGTCGAGATGCGCGGCAGCACCATGTCGCCCGAAATCAGCACGCCGGCTTCGCCGCAGTGCAACGCGATGTGCTCCGGCGCGTGCCCGAAGCCGGCGATGCAGCGCCATTCACGCTGGCCGATGCGCACCGGCTCGCCGTCGCGCAGGCGGCGGAAGCGGCGCGGTACATCGGGCACCAGGCTGGGGTAGTAGCTGGCGCGGGCCTTGATCTTCTCCACGGAGTCCGGATCCGTCAGGCCGTGCGAGGCGAAGAACTCGGCCGCCATCGGCCCGCCAAAACCGGTGGTGGTCTGCGAGGCCAGCCGGGCCGTGTTGTAGTCGGTCGCGCTGATCCACAGCGGCGCGTTCCAGCGCTCGCACAGCCAGTACGCCAGCCCGACATGGTCGGGATGCATGTGCGTCACCATCACGCGCAGGACCGGCAGGCCCTGCAGCTGGGTCTCGAAGATGCGTTCCCATTGCGCCTTCGCGTCGTCGCGGCTGACGCAGCAATCCACCACCGTCCAGCCGTCGCGGCCGTCGATGTGGTCGCGCAGCAGCCACAGGTTGATGTGGTCGAGCTGGAACGGCAAGCCCATGCGGATCCAGCGCACGCCGTCGGCGACTTCCAGGGTTTCACCCGGCGCAGGCAGCGTGTCGCCGAACGGGTACTGCAATCGTTCTTCCTGAGGATTCATGGGCATAAGATTGACGTTGACGTAAACGTCATATGTAATCGGCCCATTGTAGGGAGGGCCACAAGCCCTCGCTGTCTCCCGGCGTACACACGAACTTTATGGCGACCCTCACGTACACGATCAGCGATCTGGCCAAGGAGTTCGACCTCACCACGCGCGCGATGCGCTTCTACGAGGACATGGGGCTGCTCCAACCGGAACGCAGCGGGCCCGGCGGTCGCAACCGCATCTACAGCGCGCGGGACCGCACCCGGCTGAAACTCACGCTGCGCGCCAAGCGCCTGGGCCTGTCGCTGACCGAGGCCAAGGACATCATCGACATGTACGACAGCCCGCGCGACACCGGGCCGCAGTTGCGCAAGTTCCTTGCGGTGCTGGCCGGGCACCGCAAGCAGCTGGAGGAGCAGATGGCCGACCTGCAGGCCAACCTGGAGGAGGTGCGCGTGCACGAGAAAGAGGCGCGCGCGCTGCTCACCAAGGTCGAGCGCACCCGGCAGGCTGCCTGAGGGGTTTGCGCCGGCGGCCGGGGACTGGGCATAATTGACGTTTACGTAAACGTCAATTTGAGGAGCGAGCTCGATGACAGCGTCCTTCGAGACCCAGGATCCGGATTACGAGCAGCGTGTGCGGGCCAGCTTCGAGCGGCAGGCGGCGATGAGCACCATCGGGGCCTTCATCGCCGACATCGCGCCCGGACGCGTCGTGGTCGAGCTGCCCTATTCGAAGGCGCTGACGCAGCAGCACGGCTTCATGCACGCCGGGATGATCGCCACCGGGCTCGACTCGGCCTGCGGCTACGCTGCCTCCACGCTGATGCCGCACGATGCCGGCGTGCTGACGATCGAATACAAGGTCAACCTGCTGGCGCCCGGTCGGGGCGAGCGCTTCCGCATGGAAGGCGTCGTCGTCAAGCCCGGCCGCACCATCACGGTGGTCGAGGGGCGCGCCTGGGCCATCGACCAGGGCAGGGAAAAGCTCATCGCCACCATGACCGCGACCGAGATGACCATCGTCGGGCGCGAAGGCATTCAACACTGAACACGGAGACAAGCCGCATGAACAACCTGCCAGGACTCAATTTCCATCTCGGCGAAGACATCGACGCGCTGCGCGAGGCCGTAAACGCCTTCGCCCAGGCCGAGATCGCGCCGCGCGCCGCCGAGATCGACCGCAGCGACCAGTTCCCGATGGACCTGTGGCGCAAGATGGGCGAGCTTGGCGTGCTCGGCATCACGGTGCCCGAGGAGTACGGCGGCGCCAACATGGGCTATCTCGCCCACATGATCGCCATGGAGGAGATCTCGCGCGCGTCGGCCTCGGTCGGGCTGTCCTACGGCGCGCACAGCAACCTGTGCGTCAACCAGATCAAGCGCAACGGCAGCGAGGAACAGAGGCGCAAGTACCTGCCCAAGCTGATCTCGGGCGAGCATGTGGGCGCGCTGGCCATGAGCGAGCCCGGCGCCGGCAGCGACGTGATCTCGATGAAGCTCAAGGCCGTGGACAAGGGCGGCTACTACGTCCTCAACGGCTCGAAGATGTGGATCACCAACGGCCCGGACGCCGACACGCTGGTGGTGTACGCCAAGACCGAACCCGAACTCGGCGCGCGTGGCGTCACCGCCTTCCTGATCGAAAAGGGCATGAAGGGCTTTTCGATTGCGCAGAAGCTCGACAAGCTGGGCATGCGCGGTTCGCACACCGGTGAGCTGGTGTTCCAGGACGTGGAAGTGCCCGCGGCCAATGTCCTGGGCACGCTCAACGGCGGCGCCAAGGTGCTGATGTCGGGCCTCGATTACGAGCGCGCCGTGCTCGCCGCCGGCCCGATCGGGATCATGCAGTCGGTGATGGACAACGTCGTTCCGTACATCCACGACCGCAAGCAGTTCGGCCAGTCGATCGGCGAGTTCCAGCTGATCCAGGGCAAGGTCGCCGACATGTACACCGTGCTGCAGGCGGGCCGCGCCTTCTGCTACACCATCGGCAAGAACCTGGACCAACTCGGCAGCGAGCACGTGCGCCAGGTCCGCAAGGACTGCGCCTCGGTCATCCTGTGGTGCGCCGAGAAGGCCACCTGGATGGCGGGCGAAGGCGTCCAGATCTTCGGCGGCAACGGCTACATCAACGAGTACCCGCTGGGCCGCCTGTGGCGCGACGCCAAGCTCTACGAGATCGGCGCCGGCACCAGCGAAATCCGCCGCATGCTGATCGGGCGGGAGCTGTTTGCCGAGACCATGTGACGGGGCGCGGCTCATGAGGCGTTGCGCGACAGTCGCGATCCAGTCGGCTAAAGTCGTCCTCACCGACGAGGGCGGCCTGTGCCAGGTGAGCCCACGTATCCGGCGTTTTTGCCGCGCAGTCCAAAATAACCGCCATGCCCTCCATTGACGATCTCTTTGCCCACAACCGCAACTGGGCTGCCCAGATGGAACGCGAGCGCCCGGGTTTTTTCGCCGGCCTCACCAAGCAGCAGACGCCCAAGTACATGTGGATCGGCTGTTCGGACAGCCGCGTGCCCGCCAACCAGATCACCGGCCTGGAGCCGGGCGAGGTGTTCGTGCATCGCAACGTGGCCAACGTGGTGGTGCACTCCGACCTGAATGCGCTGTCGACGGTGCAGTTCGCGGTCGAAATGCTGAAGGTCGAGCACATCATGGTGGTGGGCCACTACGGCTGCGGCGGCGTGATGGCGGCGCTGCATGGCGCGCGCATCGGCCTGGCCGACAACTGGATTCGCCACATCCAGGACGTGCGCGACCGGCATCGCGGCATCCTCGAGGCGCTGCCGCCCGAGAAACGCGGCGATGCGCTGGTCGACCTCAACGTGATCGAGCAGGTCGTGAACCTGTGCGTCAGCACCGTGATGCAGGACGCCTGGGCCAAGAAGCAGAACGTCACCATCCACGGCTGGGCCTTCGGCGTGCATGACGGCCTGCTGCAGGACTTGCACATGACGGTGTCCAGTGCCGATTCGATCGAACCCGTGTACCGAGCCGCGCTGGAAGGGGTGATCGCGGCGCGCGGCTGACCCATACCAGACCTTATGTCCGTCTTCCCTCAGCGCCTGGACTCCCCGCTCGCCTACGACATCGCCCGCGCGATGCTGGACGGCTTCAACCGCCACTACCGCCTGTTCCGCACGGAATCGGCCCGCGCCAAGCATCGCTTCGAGACGGCCGACTGGCACGGCCAGCAACGGGCCCAGCGCGAGCGCATCCAGTTCTACGACCTGCGCGTGCGCGAGGCGGTGACGCGGCTGGAAAAGGAGTTCAAGGCCGGCGAGCAGCCGATGGACGTGTGGCAGCAGGTCAAGCTGCACTACATCGGGCTGCTGGTGGACCACCACCAGCCGGAGCTGGCGGAGACCTTCTTCAACTCGGTCACCTGCAAGATCCTGCACCGCACGCACTTCCACAACGACTTCATCTTCGTGCGGCCGGCGGTGTCCACCGAGTACATCGAGAACGAAGAACCCGCGGCCATGCCGACCTACCGTTCGTACTACCCGACGCGCGACACGCTGCACTCGACCATCGCCCGCATCGTCGACAACTACCAGCTGCAGCGGCCGTTCGACGACCTCGAGCGCGACGCGCGCTTCGTGGTCGAGGCCATGAGCTCGCGGCTGGCGCAGGTGAAGCTGCGCGCCAACTTCCAGATCCAGGTGCTGGCCTCGCTGTTCTATCGCAACAAGGGCGCCTACGTGGTCGGCAAGTTGATCAACGGCTTCAACGAAGTACCGTTCGCTCTGCCCATCCTGCACAACAAGCAAGGCAAGCTGGTCATCGACACCGTGCTGTTCGGCGAGGACGACCTGCAGGCGCTGTTCTCGTTCGCGCGCGCCTACTTCATGGTCGACATGGAGATTCCGTCGGCCTATGTGCAGTTCCTGCGCACGTTGATGCCACGCAAGCCGCGCAATGAGATCTACAACGCGCTAGGCCTGGCCAAGCAGGGCAAGACGCTGTTCTACCGCGACTTCCTGTACCACCAGCGCCACTCCAGCGACAAGTTCCGCATCGCCCCCGGCATCAAGGGCATGGTGATGCTGGTGTTCGACCTGCCGTCCTTCCCCTACGTCTTCAAGCTGATCAAGGACTACTACCCGCCGCAGAAGGACACCACGCGCGAGCAGATCAAGGGCAAGTACCTGCTGGTGAAGCAGCACGACCGCGTCGGGCGCATGGCCGACACGCTGGAGTACAGCGAAGTGGCGTTCGCGCGCGACCGCTTCGAGGAGGAACTGATCGAGGAGATCCGCAAGTTCGCACCCAGCCAGCTCGAGATCAGCGACCGCGACGGCGACGGCCACGAAGAGGTGATCATCAAGCACCTGTACATCGAGCGGCGCATGATCCCGCTGAACATCTACCTGCAGGAAGCCTTCGACACGCTGCAGGCCGCTGCGCCCGGCAGCCTGGCGGCACAGCACGCGCACGACCAGATCGAAAGCGCCGTGATCGAATACGGCAACGCGATCAAGGACCTGGTGGCGGCCAACATCTTTCCCGGCGACATGCTGTGGAAGAACTTCGGCGTCACGCGCAACGGCAAGGTGGTGTTCTACGACTACGACGAGATCGAGTACCTCACCGACTGCAATTTCCGCAAGGTGCCGTCGGCGCGCAACGAGGAAGAGGAGCTGTCCGGCGAGGTCTGGTACAGCGTCGGCCCGCACGACGTGTTCCCGGAAACCTTCGGCCCTTTTTTGCTGGGCAACCCGGCCGTGCGCGAGGTGTTCATGAAGCACCACGGCGACCTGCTCGATCCCGCGTTCTGGCTCGGCCGCAAGGAACGCATCCAGGCCGGGCATGTGCACGATGTCTTTCCCTACGATCGGGCCAAGCGCTTCGTGCGTCGCCAGCCGCCGGCGTTCTCGTCGGCCGGTGTGCTGGAGGTCGCCGTTTGAGCGGCCTTTGCCGGCGCCAGCAGAGACGGGCACACGATTTCATCGAGGTCGTGATGGCCCATCCCGACCTGCGCTTGCGAACCAATGAGCCGCTGTCGGATCCCACGCTGAAGCAGAAGGAGCGCATGCGCAACACTCTGCCGCAGCGGCTGCGCGGCGAACGCCCGCCATTCCTGAGCTACCTGCGTCGCCACCCCGGCGAGGGGCGCGATGCATCCGTTCAACTTTCATGAAGGAGTCAACCATGTCCGAATCCATCGTCATCGTCGGCGCTGCGCGCACGCCCATGGGCGCGTTCCAGGGCGATTTCTCCGCGCTGGCGGCGCATGACCTCGGCGGTGCCGCGATCCGCGCCGCGCTCGAGCGCGCCGGTGTTCCCGGCGACGCCGTCGGCGAAGTGCTGTTCGGCAACTGCCTGATGGCGGGCCAGGGCCAGGCGCCGGCACGCCAGGCGGCGTTCAAAGCGGGCCTGCCCAAGAGTGCCGGCGCCGTCACGCTGTCGAAGATGTGCGGCTCGGGAATGAAGGCGGCGCAGTTCGCGCACGACATGCTGCTGGCCGGCACGCACGAAGTGATGGTCGCGGGCGGCATGGAGAGCATGACCAACGCCCCGTACCTGCTGCTCAAGGGCCGCGGCGGCTACCGCATGGGCCACGACAAGGTCTATGACCACATGATGCTCGACGGCCTGGAAGACGCGTACGAGCCGGGCCGCGCCATGGGCACCTTCGGCGAGGATTGCGCCGCCAAGTACAAGTTCTCGCGCGAGGCGCAGGATGCGTTCGCCGTGACCTCGGTGCAGCGCGCCAAGAAGGCCACCGAAACCGGCGCCTTCGCCACCGAGATCACGCCGGTGACTGTGAAGACCCGCGCCGGCGAGACGGTGGTGTCGATCGACGAAGGCCCGGGCAAGGTCAAGCTCGACAAGATCCCGCAACTCAAGCCGGCGTTCAAGAAGGACGGCACGATCACCGCCGCGTCTTCCTCGTCGATCAACGACGGCGCGGCGGCGCTGGTCATGATGACCGAGAGCACGGCCAAGCGCATGGGTGTCAAGCCGCTGGCCCGCATCGTCGGCCATACCACCTTCGCGCAGGAGCCGGAATGGTTCACGACCGCGCCGGTGGGCGCCACGCAGAAGCTGCTGGCCAAGACCGGCTGGAAGGTGTCGGACGTCGACCTGTGGGAAGTCAACGAAGCCTTCGCCGTGGTGCCGATGGCGCTGATGGCGGAACTGAAGGTCTCGCACGACATCCTCAACGTCAACGGCGGCGCCTGCGCGCTGGGCCATCCGATCGGCGCCTCCGGTGCGCGCATCATGGTCACGCTGATCCACGCGCTGCAGGCGCGCGGCGGCAAGCGCGGCGTCGCTACGCTGTGCATTGGCGGGGGCGAGGGCACGGCGGTCGCGCTGGAACTGATCTGAGCACCGTTCTTGTCATCGGGGCCTCGCGCGGGCTGGGCCTGGAGTTCGTTCGGCAGTACAGGGAAGACTGGGACCGCGTCATCGCCACTGCGCGCGACGAGGCGGGCCTGGAACGCCTGCGGGCGCTCGGCGCCCAGCCGCTGTGCCTCGACGTGACCGATCCGGCCAGCGTGAGCGGCCTGACGTGGCAGCTCGAAGGCGAGAAGATCGATGTCGCCCTGTACGTCGCCGGCATGATGTCGCGCGGCGACGCGTCGGCACCCCCGATGCGCGAGGAGTTCGACCAGGTGATGCATACCAACGTGCTGGGCGCGATGCAGGTGATCCCGCAGGTCGCGCCGCTGGTGGAGGCGGCGGGTGGCCGATTCGTCTTCATCAGCAGCGAGATGGGCTACATCAGCCGCGTGGACTCCAGCTTCAGCTGGGTCTACCGGGCGAGCAAGGCCGCCTTGAACATGGCTGTCGCCGCGGCCCAGCCCGCCTATCCCAAGGCCATCATGGTCGCCATCAGCCCCGGCTGGGTGAGCACGGACATGGGCGGGCGCGGCGCGCCCCTCGCGCCCGAGCAGAGCGTCAGCGCGATTCGCAGGACCATCACGGGACTGGGCACGCGCCACCAGGGCACCTTCCTGAACTACGACGGACGTCGCTTCAAGGGCTGGTAAGGAACATCATGCTACTGACCCAAGACCAGGAAATGATCCGCGACGCGGTGCGCGCGTTCGCGAAGGAACAACTCTGGCCCCATGCCGCGCGCTGGGACAGGGAACGCCACTTTCCGCGCGAGGCGCACCAGGGCCTGGCGGCACTGGGCGCCTATGGCATCTGCGTGCCCGAGGAATACGGCGGCGCGGGCCTGGACTACCTGACGCTGGCGCTGGTGCTCGAAGAGATCGCCGCCGGCGACGGCGGCACCAGCACCGCGATCAGCGTCACCAACTGCCCCGTGAACGCGATCCTGATGCGCTACGGCAATGACGCGCAGAAGCAGCAGTGGCTCACACGGCTGGCGCGCGGCGAGTTGCTGGGCGTGTTCTGCCTGACCGAACCGCATGTCGGCAGCGACGCTTCGGCGCTGCGGACCACGGCCACGCGCGAAGGCGGCGAGTACGTCCTCAACGGCGTCAAGCAGTTCATCACCAGCGGCAAGAACGGCCAGCTGGCGATTGTCATTGCAGTCACCGACAAGGGCGCGGGCAAGAAGGGCATGAGCGCATTCCTGGTGCCCACCGACACGCCCGGCTATGGGGTGGCGCGCCTGGAAGAAAAGATCGGCCAACACTCCAGCGACACCGCGCAGATCCAGTTCGACAACTGCCGCGTCCCGGCCGAGAACCTGATCGGCGAGGAGGGCGAGGGCTACAAGATCGCGCTGTCCGCGCTGGAAGGCGGGCGCATCGGCATCGCGGCCCAAAGCGTGGGCATGGCGCGCAGCGCGCTCGAGGTGGCGATCGACTATGCCAAGGAGCGCCATAGCTTCGGCACGGCCATCTTCAACCACCAGGCGGTGGGTTTCCGTCTGGCTGAATGCGCGACCCAACTCGAAGCCGCGCGCCAGCTGATCTGGCATGCGGCGGCCTTGCGTGATGCGAACAGGCCGTGCCTGAAGGAAGCGGCCATGGCCAAGCTGTTCGCCAGCGAGATGGCCGAACAGGTGTGCAGCGCCGCGATCCAGACCCTGGGCGGCTATGGCTACGTCAACGACTTCCCGGTCGAGCGCATCTGGCGCGACGTGCGCGTGTGCCAGATCTACGAAGGCACCTCCGACGTGCAGAAGATCATCATCCAGCGCGCACTGTGAACGAACGCGAGTGGCCGTCCGACGCGCAATCGCTGATGCGTTCGCGGTATGCGGCCTTCGTCGCGCTCGATCGCGATTGGTTGCTGGCCAGTTGGCATTCCTCGACCCGACCCGCGACGCTGGATTGCGATCCCGCCATCAAGTGGCTGGGCCTCGAAGTGAAGGGCCATCGCTGCATCGACGATGAGCACGCCGAGGTGGAGTTCGTCGCGCGCTTTCGCCTGGGCGGCGGCCGCGCGCAGCGCCTGCACGAGCGGTCGCGCTTCGTGCGCGAAGGCGGCCGTTGGTACTATGTCGACGGCGACATGCTCGAGTGAGGGGCGGCCCATGTTCAACCAGACGGTGCGCGGCACGCTCGGTGAGGCGGCGCGTTTCTATCTCTTGCGCGGCCTCGTGCGTGCGCTACTGGTCAAGCCGGTGGTGTTGGCAAACGCCCATTCCCATGTCTGCCTCGACTGCGGGCTGCCGTGGAACGAAGTCGATCCCGATGAGCTGCGGCGCAACCTGCGCGACTACGGCCTCGCGCCGCACAGCACCGCCGTGATGGAGGTGGTGCACGGCCGGCGTGTCGACGTGGCGCGCTGACCCGCTAACGGTCGGTCGTGCGCGCCAGCAACAGTGCTGGCAACAGGCCGATCAGCACGATTGCCAAGGCCGGCAGCGCCGCCTCGGCCAGCCGCTCGTCGCGCGCGAAGTTGTGCGCCACCACCGCCAGCGTGTCGAAGTTGAAGGGCCGCAGCACCAGCGTCGCCGGCAGTTCCTTCACCGTGTCGACGAACACCAGCACGGCCGCCGCCAAAGCGCTGCGCGACAGCAGCGGCACGTGCACCCGCACCAGCGTCTCGCCCGGCGTGGCGCCCAGGCTGCGGGCCGACAGGTCCATCGCCGGCGTGATGCGCGTGAGCGCGGCGTCGATGCCGTGGTAGGACACCGCGAGGAAGCGAACCAGGTAGGCATACACCAGCGCGGCCAGGCTGCCGGTCAGCAGCAGCCCGGTCGAGACCTGGAAATGCGCGCGCATCCAGGCATCGAATGTGTTGTCCATCCAGGCCAGCGGGACCAGGATGCCAACCGCGATCACCGAGCCGGGCAGCGCGTAGCCCAGGCCCACCAGCATGTTCGCACCGCGCACCCAGCGGCGCGGGTAGAGCCGCCCGGCATAGGCCACCAGCACGGCCAGCGCCACCGCGGCCAGCGCGGTCAGCGCGCCTGCGCTGACGCTGTGAAGCATCCAGTGCCCGAAGGCGTCCCAGCGTGCCCCGTCTTCCAGCCCCAGGTGCAGCCGCAGCAACAGGACGGCCGGCAGCACGAAGCCGGCAACGAAGGGCAGCAGGCACAGCAGCGTGGCACGCCAGGCCGGCCAGCCGTGCAACGGCACGCGCTCGCGCGCCGCGTGGGCGGCGGTGGTGGCGAAACGGCGGGCGCCGCGCGCGTGCCGCTCCACCGCGACGACGATCGCCACCGTGACCAGCAGGCCTGCCGCCAGCTGAGCGGCGGCCGTGCGGTCGCCCAGGTTGAACCAGGCGTTGTACAGACTCTGGGTGAAGGTCGGCAGACCGAAGTAGGCGACGGCCCCGTAATCCGCCAGTGTCTCCATCAGGGCCAGCATGCCGCCGGCAATCATCGCCGGCCGCGCCAGCGGCAGCGCCACGCGCCAGAACACCGCGCGCGGCGAGCAGCCCAGCGTGCGCGCCGCATCCACCAGGTTGGGGCTGCGCTCAATGAAGGCGGGGCGTGCCAGCGCGTAGACATAGGGGTACAGCACCGCGATGAACAGCCCGCCCGCGCCGTACAGTGATCGGATGTCGGGGAACCAGTAGTCGCGCGGGCCCCAGCCGGTCAGCGCGCGCAACGCCGACTGCACCGGTCCGCTGAACTGCAGCCAGTCGGTGTAGGCGTAGGCGGCGACGTAGGCCGGCATGGCCAGCGGCAGCATCAGCGCCCAGGTGAGCCAGCGGCGGCCAGGAAATTCGTACTGGGTCACCAGCCAGGCGGCGCCGGTGCCGACCAGGACGGCGCCCACGGTGACCTGCAGGCCAAGCAGGGCGGTCGTCCACACCGCTTCGGCCAGCACCGTGCGCAGCAGGTGGCCGAGCACGTCGGCGCTGCCACCGGTGAACAGATGACCCAGCACCCCGACGACCGGCCCCGCCACCAGCAGGGCCACCATGAATGCGCCGAGCGCGAGCGGCGGAAGACTGCGGCGAACCATCGGCGAGAATTGTAGGGATGAGCTTGCCCTCACTCGCCGATGCCGTCGCGCCCCTGCAGGTTCAGCGTCTGACGGTCGCCTACGGCCTGAATGCGCCGGTGGTGCGCGAACTCTCGTTCGCCCTGCAGCCGTACGAGATCGCCTGCCTGCTCGGGCCCTCCGGCTGCGGCAAGACCACGGTGCTGCGAGCGGTCGCCGGCTTCGTTCCCCTGCTCGACGGTCGCGTCGTCGTCGGCGGACGCGAGGCCAGTTCACCCACGCACAGCGAACCGCCGGAGCGGCGCGGCGTGGGCGTGGTGTTCCAGGACTACGCGCTGTTTCCCCATCTGAGCATTGCCGACAACATCGCCTTCGGCCTGCGTCGCTGGAGCGCACGCGAGCGCGAGCGCCGCGTCGGCGAGATGCTGCAGCTGGCCGGGCTGAAGGGGCTGGCCAAGCGATTCCCTCACGAGCTGTCGGGCGGCCAGCAACAGCGTGTCGCCCTGGGCCGTGCGCTCGCGCCGCAGCCCGCGCTGGTGCTGATGGACGAGCCATTTTCCAATCTCGATGTCGACCTGCGCGAGCGCCTGTCAGGCGAGGTGCGCGAGATCCTCAAGGCCAGCGGAACCAGCGCCGTGCTGGTGACGCACGACCAGCACGAGGCCTTCGCGATGGCCGACGTGATCGGCCTGATGAACGAGGGCCGCATCGACCAGTGGGATGCACCGTACGAGCTGTACCACCGCCCGGCCAGCCGCTTTGCCGCCGACTTCGTCGGCGCCGGCACGTTCGTGCGCGGCCTGCTGCGCGACATCGCGGGCGAGCGGCGTATCGCCATCGCGCTGGGGGATCTCGATGCCGGCGCGCTGGCGCACAGCGGGCCCGGGCAGGTCGTCGACGTGCTGCTGCGGCCCGACGACGTGATCCACGATGACGCCGCGCCCATGACGGCGGCGGTGGTGCGCAAGCTGTTTCGCGGCGCCGAGTTCCTCTACACGCTGCGGCTCGATTCAGGCGAAGAGGTGCTGTCGCTGGTCTCCAGCCACCACAACCATGCGATCGGCGAACGCATCGGGGTGCGGCTTGAGGTCGATCAAGTGGTGGCCTTTCCCGCCGGCTCGGGTTGACGCCTCGTTTTGGGGTTTGGCTACAATTGCGAATAACTCGCATTTGCAACGAAGCCGATCCCATGAAGAAAACCGTTCGTCTCGCACTGCTGGCCCTGGCCGCCGCGGCCGCCCTTCCGGCCATGGCCCAGGAGAAGGTACTCAACCTGTATTCCGCCCGTCACTACCAGACCGACGAGGCGCTCTACAGCAACTTCACCAAGGCCACCGGCATCAAGATCAACCGTATCGAGGCGGGCGACGAGGCGCTGCTGGAGCGCCTGACCAACGAAGGGGCCAACAGCCCGGCCGACGTGGTGCTGCTGGTCGATGCGGCCCGCCTCGCGAAGGCGCAGCAGGCCGGCCTGTTCCAGCCGGTGCAATCGGCCGAATTGAACGCCAAGATCCCGGCCCATCTGCGCGCCCCTGACGGCTCCTGGTACGCCTTTTCCACCCGGGCCCGCGTGATCGTCTACAACAAGGTGACGGTCAAGGCCGAGGACGTGGACACCTACGAGGAACTCGCCGACCCCAAGAACAAGGGCAAGGTCTGCACGCGCTCCGGCGCGCATCCCTACCAGCTGTCGCTGGCGGCCTCGATGATCGAGCACCTGGGTGAAGCCAAGGCCGAGGAATGGGCCAGGGGCGTGGTTGCCAACATGGCGCGTCCGCCGCGCGGCGGCGACACCGACCAGATCATGGGCGTGGCCACCGGCGAGTGCGGTGTCGCGCTCAGCAACTCTTACTACGTGGCGCGCATGATGCGTTCGACCAAACCCGAGGACCGCGAGGCCATGGCCAAGGTTGGCGTGCTATGGCCCAACCAGGCCGACCGTGGCACGCACATCAACATCTCCGGCGGCGCGGTGGCCAGGTCGGCCAAGAACCGCGACAACGCGGTGAAGTTCCTCGAGTACCTGGCCAGCGACGAGGCCCAGGGCTACTTTGCCAACGGCAACAACGAGTGGCCCGTGGTCAAGACCACGAAGGTGAAGAATCCCGCGCTCGAGCAGTTGGGCAGCTTCAAGGCGGATGCGCTGCCCGTGGCCGCACTGCTGAAGAATGCCGCGGCGGCCCAGAAGATGATGGACCGCGCCGGCTACAAGTGACCGCCGGTTGAAGAGGTGGCCGGCGCGCGGCCTGCGTGCCGGCCGATCATGCAGTTCCATCCAGTTCCGTGGACGCAGGCACAAGCCTAGACTTCGCCTCCCATTCACCTTCCGGGAGTGATCGATGAACCGCATCAGCAATTGGTTCTTTCGCCTGGCCGTTGTCTACCTGATCGCCGGCGTGCTGCTGGGGATCGTGATGGCCGCGAGCCAGGACCACTCGATGTTCCCCGTGCACGCTCACTTGAACCTGCTTGGCTGGGTGACGATGGGGCTGTTCGCGACCTTCTATCGCCTGTGGCCCGAGGCTGCGGCATCGCGGCTGGCGAAGCTGCACTTCTGGGTCTACGCGCCCGCCCACTTCGTCCAGATGGTGGCCTTGTTCGCCTTCTATCGCGGCGCGACGGCGATCGAGCCGCTCCTGGGCGCCGTGTCGGTGCTCGTGGGCCTGGCCATCGTGCTGTTCGCCTACATCGTCTGGCGCTACACCGCGGCCACCGAAGGCAAGCCCGCTTCCGCGATCGGCGGCCTGGCCGCCCATTGAACGCCATCGGCGCACGTTACGATGCGCCGATGCAATTCGAGGCGGTTCTGTTTGACTGCGACGGCGTCCTCGTCGACAGCGAATCCATCACCAATGGCGTGCTGCGCGACATGCTCCAGGAGTTGGGCTGGACACTCAGCGCGCAGGAGTGCATGCGCATCTTCCTTGGCAAGGCGGTCAAGGACGAGGCCGCCCTGATCGAGGCGCACACCGGCCGGCCCTTGAGCGAGGCCTGGATGATGTCCTTTCGGGAGCGTCGCAACGATCGCCTGATGCGCGAAGTGCTGCCGGTGCGTGGCGCACCCGAGGCGGTGGCCGCGCTGCATCGGCAATTCGGCGGCCGCATCGCCTGCGCCTCCGGTGCCGACCGGCACAAGGTCGAACTGCAGTTGCGGCGCTGCGGGCTGATGCCGTACTTCGAGGGGCGCGTCTTCAGCGGCCACGAGCTGCCCCGCTCCAAGCCCGCGCCCGATGTGTACCTGGCCGCCGCCGTCGCGGTGGCCGTGCCGTCGCAACGTTGCCTGGTGGTCGAAGACACGGTGGTCGGCGTCACCGCCGGCGTGGCGGCGGGCGCCACCGTGTGGGGCTATAGCCCGCCTGAAGCGGGCCACGATGCCTCGCATGCGCTGCGCCGGGCGGGCGCCGCCGCCGTCTTCACGCACATGGAAGATTTGCCGGCGCTGCTCGGCTGAAAGCGCCGTCCGACTTATTGCTCGGCGAAGGCCCGTTCGATCACGAAATCGCCCGGGTGCGAGGTGTTGCCTTCCTTGAAGCCGCGCGTCTCGAGCATGTGCTTCAGGTCCTTGAGCATGGCCGGGCTGCCGCAGATCATCACGCGGTCCTCGCTGGGGTCCAGTGTCGGCATGTCGAGGTCGTCGAAGATCTTGCCCGAATCGATCAGGTCGGTGACCCGGCCCATGTTGCGGTACTGCTCTCGGGTGACCGTAGGGTAGTAGCGCAGCTGGCTGGAGACCATCTCGCCCAGGAACTCGTGAGCGGGCAGGTGTTCCACCAGCATGTCGTGGTAGGCCAGTTCGTCCTTCTGGCGCACGCCGTGGACCAGGATGATCTGCTCGAACTTGTTGTAGGTGTCCGGGTCGCGCACGATGCTCATGAACGGCGCCAGCCCCGTGCCGGTGGACAGCAGGAACAGGCGCTTGCCGGGCAGCAGGTAATCGATCAGCAGCGTGCCAGTCGGCTTGCGCCCGACGATCACGCTGTCGCCCACCTGGATGTGCTGCAGGCGCGAGGTCAGCGGGCCATCCGGCACCTTGATGCTGAGGAACTCCAGGTGGTCCTCGTAGTTGGCGCTCACAATGCTGTAGGCCCGCAATAGGGGCTTGTTGTTGACCTTCAGGCCAATCATCGTGAAGTGGCCGTTGGAGAAACGCAGCGCCGCGTCGCGCGTGGTCTTGAAGGTGAACAGGCGGTCGGTCCAGTGATGAACGGAGAGGACCTTCTCCTCGTTGAATGCACTCATGGGTGGGGCTTAGTCAGCCGGAATTATCGCAAGGCTGCAAAAAGACCCTCAAAAGGGCCGGGCGAAACCACCGCCAAGCCCCTTCGATTTCATGGGCGCGCGGGCGTTCACGCGGCGATCCGAATCATCCAATCGTGCATGACGTCCACCAGTTCCTCGCGCGCCTGCGTGTCCGTACGGCCGGATTTCGCAAGCAGGTGGAACGAGTGGTCGGCGCCGTCGACCACGTGCAGCGTGGCCCGCTCACCCAGCGCCGCGGTGGTCTGCTGGATCAGCGCCAACTCCGCCAGGCTGTCGCGCGTGCCTTGCAGGAAGAGCATCGGCAGCTGCACATCGGCCAGGTGCGCGGCGCGATCGGTCGAGGGCTTGCCGGCAGGATGCAGCGGGAAGCCCACGAACGCCAGCCCGCGCACGCCGGCCAGGGGCTGCGCCGCCTGCGCCTGCGAGCTCATGCGTCCGCCATACGACTTGCCGCCGGCGAACAGCGGCAGATCGGGGAAGCGGCGCGCGGCCAGCGCCACGGCGGCGCGAATCGCGGCCTGGGCGACCTTGGGCACATCGGGTCGCTTCGATCCCTTTTCCATGTACGGGAACTGGAAGCGCAGCACGGCCACGCCGCGGCGGGCCAGGCCC
>Ga0207853_1000058_pt1 | contig 28013 bp, 18 predicted proteins | sample LuqExpMetagenom6_FD_187764 | JGI IMG/M metagenome (GOLD analysis project Ga0207853, IMG submission 187764) | Tropical forest soil microbial communities from Luquillo Experimental Forest, Puerto Rico - Sample 6 (SPAdes) | ecosystem: Environmental > Terrestrial > Soil > Tropical forest ...
CCAGCTCGATCTTCAGGCCCTGCTTGTCGAAGGCCTTCTTGGCTTCCTTGGCAATCTGCTCGTCCACCGCACCGAGGAAGGTCGGCAGCGCTTCCAGCACTGTGACCTCTGCGCCGAGGCGACGCCAGACCGAGCCCATCTCCAGGCCGATCACGCCGGAGCCAACCAGGCCCAGCTTCTTCGGCACGCCTTGGATGCGCAGCGCACCGTCGTTCGAAAGGATGTTGTCCTCATCGAACGGCACACCGGGCAAGGGGCGGGCGTTGGAGCCCGTGGCAACGATCACATGCTTGCCCGTGATCGACTCTTCGCCCGCCTTGATCTCGTAGCCGCCCTCGGCCGCCTTCACGAAGGAGCCGCGACCGTGGAAGAAGGTGACCTTGTTCTTCTTGAACAGGTACTGGATGCCGTCGTTGTTCTGCTTCACCACGGCGTCCTTGCGGGCGACCATCTTGGCCACATCCATGGACAGGCCGGTGACGCTGATGCCGTGGTCGGCGAAGTGCTTGCTGGCATGCTCGAAGTTCTCCGAGGATTGCAGCAATGCCTTGGACGGAATGCAGCCCACGTTAGTGCACGTGCCGCCCAGGGCGGGGCCGCCCTTGGCGTTCTTCCACTCGTCGATGCAAGCGGTGTTGAATCCGAGCTGAGCGGCGCGGATCGCGGCGATGTAACCGCCCGGGCCGCCGCCGATGACGACGACGTCGAATTGCTTGGCCATGTGCTGCTCCTTAGATATCGAACAGCAGGCGGGCCGGATCTTCCAGCGCTTCCTTCATCGCCACCAGGCCCAGGACGGCTTCGCGGCCATCAATGATGCGGTGGTCGTAGGACATCGCCAGGTAGTTCATCGGGCGGACCACGATCTGGCCGTTTTCCACCACCGCGCGGTCCTTGGTGGCGTGCACGCCCAGGATCGCCGATTGCGGCGGGTTGATGATCGGGGTGGACAGCATGGAGCCGAACACACCGCCGTTCGAGATCGAGAAGGTGCCGCCGCTCATCTCTTCGATGCCCAGCTTGCCGTCACGCGCCTTGGCGCCGAACTCGGCGATCTTCTTCTCGATGTCGGCAAAGCTCATCTGATCGGCGTTGCGCAGGATGGGCACCACCAGGCCGCGCGGCGAACCGACCGCGATGCCGATGTCGAAGAAGCCGTGGTAGACGATGTCGTTGCCGTCGACCGAGGCGTTGAGCACCGGATACTTCTTGAGCGCATGCACCGCGGCCTTCACGAAGAAGCTCATGAAGCCGATCTTCACGCCGTGCTCCTTCTCGAACTTCTCCTGGAAGCGCTTGCGCATTTCCATCACCGGGGCCATGTTCACTTCGTTGAAGGTCGTGAGGATGGCGTTGGTGGACTGCGACTGCAGCAGACGCTCTGCCACGCGGGCACGCAGGCGGCTCATGGGCACGCGCTGCTCGGGGCGCGCGCCCAAGTCGGGGGCAGCCACAGGCGCGGCCACAGCCGGCAGCAGGGGCTTGGGAGCGCCGGTAGGCGCGGCGACGGGTGCCGTCGAGGGCTTGGCGCCGCCGGCCAGCGCGCCGATCACGTCGCCCTTGGTCACGCGGCCATCGCGGCCGGTGCCGGCGACGGAACCAGCTGCCAGCTGGTTGTCGGCCATCATCTTCGCGGCAGCGGGCATGGCGATGTCCGACTTCGAGCCGGAGGTTGCCGCGGCAGCAGCGGTCGGTGCAGGCGCAGGCGCGACTTGCGCCGCGGGTGCAGCAGCAGCCGCCTTGCCTTCGGTGTCGATCTTGGCAATGAGTTGATCGGCGGTGACGGTAGAACCGTCGCCCTGCACGATCTCCGCCAGCACGCCCGCCGCGGGCGCCGGCACTTCGAGCACGACCTTGTCGGTTTCGATCTCGATCAGGATTTCATCGACGGCGACTGCCTCGCCCGGTTTCTTCTTCCACTGCAGGAGGGTTGCTTCGGCCACAGACTCGGACAGCTGGGGCACTTTCACGTCTACGAGAGCCATTACTTTTCCTAGATTCTTTTGAGCAAGTGGCAGAGCGCGCCCCGCCGAAGCGGGGTGCACTCTGCATTTCCATTACTTGGCGAGGACGAAGCCCTTGAGCTTAGCGAAAGCGCCGTCGACCAGGGCCTTCTGCTGCTCCTGGTGCAGGTGCGAATAGCCCACCGCAGGCGACGCCGAGGCCGGACGGCCGGAATAGCCGAGCTTCTGCCCTTCGACCATGTTCTCGTGGATGTTGTGCTGGATGAAGAACCAGGCGCCCTGGTTCTGCGGCTCGTCCTGGCACCACACGATCTCGGTCGCGTTGGGGAACTTCTTCAGCTCCGCGGCAAACGCCTTGTGCGGGAAGGGATAGAGCTGTTCCACCCGCAGGACGGCCACGTCGTCGGCGCCCTTTTCCTCGCGCTTCTTGGCCAGGTCGTAGTAGACCTTGCCCGAGCAGACGATGAGGCGCTTGACCTTGTCGGCCTTGAGCTCCTTGTTTTCCGGAATCACCGTCTGGAAGCTGCCCTTGGTGAACTCGGACAGCGGCGAGGTGGCGTCCTTGTTACGCAGCAGCGACTTGGGCGTCATGATCACCAGCGGCTTGCGCAGCTGACGGACCATCTGGCGGCGCAGCAGGTGGAATATCTGGCTGGCCGTCGTCGGCTGGCAGACTTGCATGTTGGTGTCGGCCGACAGCTGCATGAAGCGCTCCAGGCGCGCCGAGCTGTGCTCCGGACCCTGCCCTTCATAGCCGTGCGGCAGCATCAGGGTGATGCCGTTGACGCGGCCCCACTTCACTTCGCCCGAGGCGATGAACTGGTCGATCACAACCTGCGCGCCGTTGACGAAGTCGCCGAACTGTCCTTCCCAGATCACCAGGGTGTTGGGGTCGTTGGACGCGTAGCCGTACTCGTAGCCGAGCACAGCCTCCTCGGACAGGATCGAGTCGATGACGACGAACGGTGCCTGGCTATCCGCGACGTTTTGCAGCGGCACATAGGTGCCCACGTCCCACTTCTCGCGGTTCTGGTCGTGCAGCACGGCGTGGCGGTGCGTGAAAGTGCCCCGGCCGCAGTCCTCGCCCGACAGGCGCACCGGGTAGCCGCTGGCCACCAGCGAGGCGAAGGCCATGTGCTCGCCCATGCCCCAGTCCACGTTGACCTCGCCGCGGCCCATGGCAGCGCGATCTTCCAGCACCTTGCGGACCAAGGGGTGGACGGTGAAGTTCTCGGGCACATGCGTGATGCGCTCGGCCAGGCGTTTCCACTCCGCGTTGGGAATGGCGGTGTCGGCGGAGTCGGTCCACTTCTTGTTCAGGTACGGGCTCCAGTCCACCGCGTACTTGCTCTTGAAGTTGGTCAGCACCGGATCGACCGTGTGCTTGCCCGCGTCCATGGCGGCCCGGTAGGCCTTGACCATGTCGTCGCCCAGCGTATCGCCCAGACCCTGCGTGGCCAGCTTGTCCGCGTACAGCCTGCGGGTGCCGGGGTGCGCGGCGATCTTCTTGTACATCAGCGGCTGCGTCAGCGCCGGGGTGTCCTGCTCGTTGTGGCCCAGCTTGCGGAAGCAGATGATGTCGACCACCACATCCTTCTTGAATTCCATGCGGTATTCAAGGGCGAGCTGGGTGGCCAGCACCACCGCTTCGGGATCGTCGCCGTTCACGTGCAGCACCGGCGCTTCGATCATCTTCACGATGTCGGTGCAGTACAGCGTGGAACGCAGGTCGCGGGGATCGGAGGTGGTGAACCCGATCTGGTTGTTGATGACGATGTGGACCGTGCCGCCCGTGTAGTAGCCACGGGTCTCGGCCAGCGCCAGGGTTTCCTGCACCACGCCCTGGCCGGCGAAGGCGGCGTCACCGTGCACCAGCACCGGCAGCACTTGCGCGCCCGTGGGGTCGGCACGGCGGTCCATGCGGGCACGCACCGAACCTTCCACCACAGGGTTCACGATTTCCAGGTGCGACGGATTGAACGCCAGCGACAGGTGGACCGGGCCGCCAGCCGTGGTCACATCCGAGCTGAAGCCCTGGTGGTATTTCACGTCGCCGGCCGGCAGGTCTTCCTTGGCCGTGTGCTCGAACTCGGCGAACAGGTCGGCGGGCATCTTGCCCAGCGTGTTGACCAGCACGTTCAGCCGGCCGCGGTGGGCCATGCCGATGACGATTTCCTGCACGCCGTTCTTGCCGGCCTGCTGGATCAGTTCGTCCATGGATGCGATGAAGCTCTCGCCGCCTTCCAGCGAGAAGCGCTTCTGGCCCACGTACTTGGTGTGCAGGAAGCGCTCAAGACCTTCGGCCGCGGTGAGACGGTCGAGGATGTGCTTCTTCTTGTCGGCGCTGAAGTTCGCCTTGCTGCGGATCGCCTCGAGCTTCTGCTGCCACCAGCGCTTGCGCGTCTGGTCGCTGATGTACATGTACTCGGCGCCGATGGTGCCGCAGTAGGTCTCACGCAGCGCGTTCATCAGCTCGCGCAGCGACATGCTGTCGCGGCCGAAGAAGGTGTTGCTGGTGTTGAACACCGCTTCCTGGTCGGCGTCGGAGAAGCCGTAGAAAGAGGGGTCGAGTTCGGGGATGTTCTCGCGTTCGGCGCGCTTGAGCGGATCGAGGTCGGCCCAGCGGGAGCCGACGTTGCGGTAGGCGGCGATCAGCTGCTGGACCGCGGTGCGCTTGCGCGCAAGTTCCGGATCGGCGCCGGCGGCGACCACCGTCTTGGTGCCGCCTTGCTTCGCGCGCTCGGCGAACGCGTTGATGACCGGCAGGTGCGGGACATCCTTGGCGTTGCTGCCGTCCGATGCCGGGACGTGCTGCAAGGCATCGAAATAATCGCGCCAAGTGCTGGGGACGCTACCGGGGTTGGCGAGGTAGTTCTCATACATCTCTTCGACATAGGGCGCGTTGCCCCCGAAGAGATAGGAATTGCCCTTGTAGGCCGTGTAGACGGTGCTCGTCTCGCTCATGCTGCGCTACTTTCCGCCTTCCTTGAGAAGGCATTGGCTGGTTGGGAAAAACCTTCCGCGACACGGCTGAACCGGTTGGCGGATGCGACTGTGGCTGGAAGGGCCGTGGGTTGCGGATGCGATTCTGCCACGTTCCGTGGCGAATCGCATCCGCAACCCACGGCCCGAGGGCCGACTTCACGCCCCCGTCTCCCCATCCCTCCCCCCGAGAGGGAGAGGGAGCGGATCGTCAACCCAGTCGCGGGGAGTTGCTCCCTCTCCCCTCTGGGAAGGGTTGGGGTGAGGGGCACGCAGCGCTACTTGCTGCCCACGAGGTCCTTGATCTGCTGGAGGGTCGACGGGTCTTCGATCGTCGTCAGGTCACCGGGATCGCGGCCTTCGGCCACGGCCTGGATGGCGCGGCGAAGCAGCTTGCCGCTGCGCGTCTTGGGCAGCAGGTTCACGAAGTGCACGCGCGCCGGGCGCGCGACAGCGCCGAGTTGCTCGTCGACGAGCTTCATGACCTCGCCTTCGAGCTTCATGCGGGCGGCGGTGTCGTCCAGGCCCGTTGTGTCCTTGGCCACTGCGAACGCCATGGCGACCTGGCCCTTGAGCTGGTCGGCAACGCCGACCACCGCGACCTCAGCGACGTTGGGGTGGCTGGAGATGCTCTCTTCGATCTCTCGCGTTCCCAGGCGATGGCCGGCCACGTTGATCACATCGTCGGTACGACCGAGGATGTAGTAGTAGCCGTCCTCGTCGCGAATGCCCCAATCGAAAGTGCTATAGACCGTCTTGCCGGGGATGGTCTCCCAGTAGGTCTTGACGTAGCGCTCGTCGTCGCCCCAAACCGTCTGCATGAAGCCGGGCGGCGTCGGGCCTTCGATCACCACCACACCTTTTTCATTGGCGCCACGCAGTTCCTCGCCGGTGGACTCGTGCACCAGCTTCACGTCGAAGCCGTACGCGGGCACGCCCGGGCTTCCGAACTTGCTCGCCTTGCGCTCCACGCCGTTGGCAATGCTGAGGATCGGCCAGCCGCTTTCAGTCTGCCAGTAGTTATCGATGATGGGAACGCCCAGGCCATCGCTGATCCAGCGCGCCGTGGGCTCGTCCAGCGGCTCACCCGCCAGAAACAGCGCCTTGAGCGAGGACAGGTCATACTTTTTCAGGAAGGCCGGATCCTGCTTCTTCAGCACGCGCACCGCCGTGGGCGCACTGAACATGCCGGTGACCTTGTACTTCTCGACCAGGCTCCACCAGATGCCGGCGTCAGGGCGAATCGGCAAACCTTCGTACATGATGGTCGCCATCCCGGCCAGCAGCGGTCCGTAGATGATGTAGCTGTGGCCGACCACCCAGCCGATGTCGCTGGTGGAGAAGAAAGTCTCGCCCGGCTCGCCCAGGAAGATGTGCTTCATGCTGGCCGTCAGTGCCACCGAGTAGCCACCGACGTCGCGCTGCACGCCCTTGGGCTTGCCCGTGGTGCCGCTGGTGTACAGGATGTAGCTGATATCGCTGGCATCCAGCCACTCGCAAGCGACCGGGGCGCCGCTGTACTTGGCGGTGGTTTCTGCCCAGTCCAGGTCGCGGCTCGCGACGCGCTCCATGGGCGCGAGGCCGCGGTCAACCATCAGCACCGACTGCGGCTTGTGCCTGGACAGCCGAATCGCCTCGTCCAGCAGATGCTTGTACGGCACCACCTTGCCGCCGCGCGAGCCCGCGTCGGCGCTGACGATGACCTTGGGCGTGGCGTCCTCGATGCGGGAGGCCAGCGACACCGAGGCGAAACCGCCGAAGACCACCGAATGAATGGCGCCGATGCGCGCGCAGGCCAGCATCGTGAAAGCGGCCTCGGCGATCATGGGCATGTAGATCAGTACCCGGTCGCCCTTGCCCACGCCCAGGCTCTGCAGCGCCGCGGCAGCCTTCTGGACTTCCTCGTGGAGCTCCCGGAAGCTGTAGGTCCGCTCGATGCCCGTTTCGGTCGAGACGAAGATCAGCGCAGGCTGGTCAGCCCGGTCCTTCAGGTGCCGATCGACCGCGTTATGGCAAAGGTTCGTGGTGCCGCCGGCGAACCAGCGCGTGAAGGGCGGCCGGCTGTTGTCGCAAATGACTTGCGGCGGCGTCTTCCAGTCAATCAAACGGGCCTGTTCGGCCCAGAAGGCGTCCCGATCCTCGATGGAGCGGCGATGGAAGTCTGCGTAGTTCATGAACTGTCTCCTTGGCACAGCGGGCCGGATTGTCGAACCCCAGCTTTGCCCGAAGCTGACGCTGGCCCCTATTTGATAAGGCGCAAAACCTCCTCGAACGCCGGGTGTTCGGCGCTGCGCAGCCACTCGAAAGCGACCATTTCCGTGGTCACCAGTTCGCAGCCCGCTCCAGCCAAGCGGTCGAAGGCCGCATCGCGATTGCGCTCCGTCCGGGAGCCGCAAGCGTCAGTCACCACCCACACGTCGAACTCCTCGTTCAGCAGTTCCAACGCGGTCTGCATGAGACATACATGTGCTTCGCAGCCGGCAAGCACCACGCTGTCGCGCTGAGCCGGCGCAGCAGCCTTCTGCAGATGTTTCGGCAGGCTGCGAGCGTTGCCCTGGGGCCGGACTGGCGGGCGCAAGAGTTCGAGCAAACCCTCGGCCGCGCTGAAACTCATTTTGGCCAGGGTCTTGCGGCACAGCGCGCGAAGCTCGGGCGGGTTCTGGCCCAGTCCTTGAGGATTCTCCTCCGTGCCCCATACCGGCACGTCGAGCAACTGGGCCATGCGGCCGAGCCGGATGGCGTTGCCCATCACCAAACCGTTGTCGTGAATGGCGGGCATCAGCCGCGCCTGGTAGTCCACCAGCACCAGCTGGCAATCGTCGGCATCAAGAAGCATGGGAATTTCCGTTTGGGGTTCTTATTTTCGGGCCGATCAGGAAGCCGGCTCCACTCGGACCAGGCGGCCCCTGGACTCGTCCGTCAGAAGGTACAGCAGGCCATCGGGTCCCTGCCGCACGTCACGCACACGTTCACCGACCTGCAGCGCCTTGCTTTCGCGCACGACCTGGCCGCGCGAAAGCTCAAGCCGCACCAGGTAGCCGAACTTCAGCGACCCCACGAACAGGTTGCCCTTCATGGCCGGACCATAGCGATCGCTGGTGAGGAAGGACATGCCCGACGGTGCGATCGACGGGCTCACCTTGACGTCTTCAAGCCGGGAAGCATCTGCCGACAGCCAAGCCTTCGCCAGCGCCGTGCTGTTGCCGCCGATCGCCGGCTCGGCAAAACAAAAGTACAGCATGCGGTTGGATGCGAACCGGGAATCCAGCACAAGGTCGAGCAAGCCGCCCTGGCCGCCCGATGCGACCTCAGGTACACCGTCGAGAGGCGCGCCGACCTTGCCATCGGCCTCGATCACACGCATGCGACCAGGACGCTCGGTCACCAGAAAGCGGCCATTCGGCAGGAATGCGACCGCCCAAGGATGGTCCAAGCCGCTGGCAATCGTCAGCGCCCGCAGCGCCTGGGCTGCCACAGGCTGAGCCAGAAATGCCAGCAATCCCATGGCAAGCAGGACGACCCGAATAATGAAAGGAAACCCACGCAAGCGAAACTTTTTGTGAGAAATCATGGGGTTACGATGTGATCCTCGCTTGACTTGTAAGCTGAAGCCCAGCTATTCTGCGCCGCATGAGGAAATGGCTGTGCTTGGCCTTGATCGCCGGCTGCGCGGGTGTGCAGGCAGCGCCTCCGCGCGCGGCGGAGGATGACATCAGCCTGTTCATGGCTGACAAAGGCCTGCTCACGCAGCTCGACGAGGTCCGCACACGGGTCGCCGACAACACCTCCGAATTGGTGATCACCGCCATGGGATTCCTCGGTGTGCCCTACCGCCGAGGCGGCACCTCCGAGGAGAAGGGCTTCGACTGCAGCGGTTTCGTGCGCTCGGTATACGAACGCACCGTCGGCCTGGTATTGCCGCGTCTGGCCAAAGAACAGGCCGCCGCGACGCAGCCGATCGACAAGCAGGACCTGCAACCCGGGGACCTGGTGTTCTTCAATACCATGCGGCGCGCGTTCAGCCATGTTGGCATCTACGTGGGCGAAGGCAAGTTCATCCATTCGCCCAAGCCCGGCGCGCAGGTGCGGGTCGAGGACATGGGGCAGAGCTACTGGCAGCGGCGTTTTGATGGCGCACGCCGCGTGCTGAAACTCGAGAGCCGGGCTGACGTCCAGCAGCAGCCCGCGGCCCAGCAGCCTTAACTCTTGCGCTGCGGCGGCACGTCTGTGCAGGTGCCATGCGCGATCTCCGCGGCCATGCCGATGCTCTCGCCCAGCGTCGGATGCGGATGGATGGTCTTGCCGATGTCGACTTCGTCGGCACCCATCTCGATCGCCAGGGCCACCTCGCTGATCAGGTCGCCCGCATGCGTGCCCACAATGCCGCCACCCACGATGCGGTGCGTCTGCGCGTCGAACAGCAACTTGGTGAAGCCTTCATCGCGGGTATTGGCGATGGCCCGGCCCGAAGCGGTCCACGGGAAATGCCCCTTCTTGATCGCGATGCCCTGGGCCTTGGCTTGGTCTTCCGTGAGTCCCACCCAGGCGATTTCGGGGTCGGTGTAGGCCACGCTGGGGATCACACGCGCGTCGAAGCTTGATTTCTCGCCGGCGGCCGCTTCGGCCGCCACGTGCGCCTCGTGCACGGCCTTGTGCGCCAGCATGGGCTGCCCCACGATATCGCCGATCGCGAAGATGTGCGGCACGTTGGTCCGCATCTGGATGTCGACGGGGATGAAGCCGCGTTCCGAGACCTTCACACCGGCCTTGTCGGCACCGATCTTGAGACCGTTGGGGCTGCGGCCGACGGCTTGCAGCACGAGGTCGTACAACTGCGGCTCCTTGGGCGCCTGCTCGCCTTCGAAGCGCACCAGGATGCCGTCTTTCGTGGCTTCGGCCCCGACCGTCTTGGTCTTGAGCATGATGTTGTCGAAGCGTGGGGCGTTCATCTTCTGCCACACGCGGACCAGATCACGGTCGGCGCCCAGCATCAGGCCGTCAAGCATTTCGACCACGTCCAGGCGCGCGCCCAAGGTCGAGTAGACGGTCCCCATCTCCAGGCCGATGATGCCGCCGCCCAGCACCAGCATGCGCTTGGGAATGCTCGCGAGATCGAGCGCCCCGGTGGAGTCGACCACGCGCTCATCCTTGGGCATGAACGGCAGACGCACCGCCTGCGAACCGGCCGCGATGATGCAATTGCGAAAGCGAATGGTCTGCTTCTTGCCAGTCCCCTCCTTCGCAGCGCCGACTGTTTCTTCGACCTCGAGGTGATGCGGATCCAGGAAGGCGCCGTTGCCGCGCACCACCGTCACCTTGCGCATCTTGGCCATGGCGGCGAGCCCGCCGGTGAGCTTGCCCACCACCTTGGCTTTGTGGGCGCGCAGTCTTTCCAGATCGATCGTGGGCTTGCCGTAACTCACGCCAAGCGCCTCGAAGTGGCTTACCTCGTCCATGACTGCGGCCACGTGCAGCAGCGCCTTGGAAGGAATGCAGCCCACGTTCAGGCACACACCGCCCAGCGTGGCATAGCGCTCCACCAGGACGGTCTTCATGCCCAGGTCGGCAGCGCGGAAGGCTGCAGAGTAGCCGCCGGGACCGGCGCCGAGGACCACCATGTCGCATTCAAGGTCGACCCCGCCGGAATAGGACCCGCTCGGCAGCGGAGCAGCGGCAACTCCCTCGCTCTTCCGGGGAGCGGGCTCGGGTGACGGGCCTGCGGCGGCCGCAGGCGGGGCAGGCTCGGCGCGGGCATCGGCCTCCAGCATCGCCAGCACCGACCCTTCCGACACCTTGTCCCCGAGCTTGACCTTCAGTTCCTTGACCACACCGGCCTGGCTCGACGGAATCTCCATCGATGCCTTGTCACTTTCCACCGTGACCAGCGATTGATCTACCTTCACGGCATCGCCAGGCTTGACCAGCAACTCGATCACCGCGACATCCTTGAAATCGCCGATGTCCGGCACCTTGACTTCCACCAGGCTCATGGCGTGGTCTCCCTCGTCACTTCGTATCCTTCATCTTCAGCGTGAAAACGTCGGCTGGGGCTGCGGAGTTGCGATCGAATTCGCAGCCTGCTGCAATACCAGCCTCCGCGACCTCACGGGCCGTCTTGGCCTTGGCGTAGGCCGCGTGCATCGCGCCCAGCGCAAAGCTGCGCCCAGACCCAATGCCCCAGAACTCCTTGAACTCGAACACCTCGCGGTAGCTGTACAGGCCGTAGATGCCGGTCGCGTTGGCAATCACCACGCTGAACTGGCTGGACTCGTACGGGTCGCTGTCCTCTTCCTTGGTCTGCAGAAAGAAGTTTTCCTTCAGATAAGGATGCAGCTTGGTGAAGGTTTCGAACACGTCGTCCTTGCTGCCGAGCTTGAGGATTTCGCGCGGCATCGAACCGATGGCCTTGCGCAGCACCGGGAAGTGCGCCACCGTGCCCGCCATGCCCATATACGTCGGGCCGCAATCCGTATCGACCTTGAAGATCTTGGTGTTGTCCTCGAAACGATTGGCCAGGCGCGTATCGCCGAAAGTCACCAGCGTATCGGCCGCAATCGCAATCTGCCCGTTCTTTCGCACCACCACAACGGTTGTCATTGTTCTTATAACTCCATCACCGCAAGCTGGAACACGGCGCGTTCCTTACAGCATGGTGCGGCGGAAATCCGACAATATAGCGCCGAGGTAGCTGTTGAACCTCGCGGCCGAGGCGCCATCGATCACGCGGTGGTCCCAGGACAGCGACAGCGGCAGCATCAGCCGCGGCTGGAACTGCTTGCCGTCCCACACCGGTTCGGTCGTGCTGCGGCAGACACCGAGGATCGCCACTTCGGGCGCATTGATGATGGGCGTGAAATAGCGCCCGCCGATGCCGCCCAGCGATGAGATCGTGAAGGTGGCGCCGGACATGTCGCCCGGGCTCAGCTTGCCGTCCCGCGCCTTCTTCGCCAGCTCGGACATTTCCTGGCTGATCGCCAGGATGCCCTTCTTGTCCGCATCCTTGATCACCGGCACCACCAGGCCATTGGGCGTGTCTGCCGCAAAGCCGATGTGCCAGTAGTTCTTGAGGACGAGCTGCTCGCCGTCGAGCGAGGAATTGAAGTCGGGGAATTTCTTCAGGGTCGCGACGCAGGCCTTGATCAGGAAGGCCAGCATGGTGACCTTGATGCCTGACTTCTCGTTTTCCTTGTTCAGCTGAACCCGGAACGCTTCCAGATCCGTGATGTCGGCATCGTCGTGGTTGGTGACATGCGGGATCATCACCCAGTTGCGATGCAGGTTGGCACCGCTGATCTTCTTGATACGCGACAGGTCCTTGCGCTCGGTCGGCCCGAACTTCTCGAAATCGACCTTGGGCCAGGGAAGCAAGCCCAGCGCTTCACCACCCGCCGCTGCGCCAGTGCCTTTCGCCGACGCGGCCCTGGTGCTGGCCTCGCCCTTCATCACCGCCTTGGTGAAGCTTTGGACGTCTTCCTGGGTGATGCGGCCCTTGGGACCGGTGCCCTTGACCTCTTCGAGGGGCACGCCAAGCTCGCGCGCGAACTTGCGCACGGAAGGCGAGGCGTGGGGAAGCTGGCCCGTCGGTGCCGTGGGCTCATGAGGCGGCAGCGCAGCCGTGGGCAGCTTGCGCTCGGGTCCCGGCGCCGGACTGGCTACCTGCGCGGGGGCCTCGGCCGACGCTACTGCGCGAGCCGCTGCTGCCGGTGCCACGGCCGCTGCGCCGGCACCAACGCCTTCGACCACTGCGATCAAGTCGCCGATATTGACCTTGTCGCCCAGCTTGACCTTCAGCTCCTTGAGCACGCCGGCGGCCGATGAAGGAATCTCCATCGACGCCTTGTCCGACTCCACCGTGATCAGCGATTGCTCGTTCTTGATGGTGTCGCCGGGCTGGACCAGGAGTTCGATCACGGCGACATCCTTGAAGTCGCCGATGTCGGGGACGCGGACCTCGACAGGACCACCCGTACCCGCGCCCTCTCCCGCTGGAGCGGCAGGGGGGGAAGGCGGCGCCGATGTTGCGCCCTCTCCCCTCTGGGGAGCGGACTGGGGTGAGGGGCTGGCGGACGCAGCTTCAGCCGCCGCCTCCACCACCGCAATCACGGCGCCCTCGGACACCTTGTCCCCCAGCTTGACCCGCAGCTCCTTCACCACGCCACCGCCACTCGACGGAATCTCCATCGACGCCTTGTCGGATTCGACGGTGAGCAGCGATTGCTCGGGCTTGATCGTGTCGCCGGCCTTCACCAGCAGTTCGATGACGGCCACGTCCTTGAAGTCCCCGATGTCGGGGACCTTGATCTCAACCAGTGCCATGTTCTTGTTCTCCGGTCATCCTGCAGGCCGTCAGGCGTACAGGGGGTTGATCTTGTCCGTCTTGATGCCGTACTTGTGGATGGCTTCCGTGACCTTGGATGCCGGCACCGTGCCCTCGTCGCTCAATGACTTGAGCGCCGCAACCACGATGTAGTGGCGATTGACCTCGAAGTGTTCACGCAGGCGGCTGCGGAAGTCGCTGCGCCCGAACCCGTCGGTGCCCAGCACTTTGTACGAGCGGCCCCTGGGCAGGAACGACCGGATTTGCTCGGCGTAGGCCTTGATGTAGTCGGTGGACGCGACCACCGGCCCGGTGTGCTTCTCCAGTTGGCTCGCCACGAAGGGCACGCGCGGCTTGTCGCTCGGGTGCAGCATGTTCCAGCGCTCGGCATCCTGGCCGTCGCGCGCCAGTTCGTTGAAGCTGGGACAGCTCCAGACGTTGGCCGCCACGCCCCAGTCCTTTTCCAGCAGCTCCTGCGCCGCCAGCGACTCGCGCAGGATGGTGCCGCTGCCCAGCAACTGCACGCGAGGCGTGAGCTTGGGCCCTTCCTTGCACAGGTACATGCCCTTGATGATCTGCTCCTCGGTACCGGCAATCAAACCCGGCATCGGATAGTTCTCATTGAGCAGCGTGAGGTAGTAGAAGACGTTGTCCTGCTTCTCGACCATGCGCTTCAAGCCGTGCTGCATGATCACCGCCACTTCGTGCGCGAAGGTCGGGTCGTAGCTCACGCAGTTGGGGATGGTCTGCGCCAGGATGTGGCTGTGGCCGTCTTCATGCTGCAGGCCCTCGCCGTTGAGCGTGGTGCGCCCCGACGTGCCGCCCAGCAGGAAGCCGCGCGCCTGCATGTCACCCGCCGCCCAGCACAGGTCGCCCACGCGCTGCAGGCCGAACATCGAGTAGTAGATGTAGAACGGCACCATGATGCGGTTGCTGGTGCTGTAGCTGGTGGCCGCCGCGATCCAGCTGGCCATGCCGCCAGCTTCGTTGATGCCTTCCTGCAGGATCTGCCCGTGCTGGTCTTCCTTGTAGTAGGAGACCTGGTCCCGGTCCTGCGGCGTGTACTTCTGGCCTTCGGGGTTGTAGATACCGATCTGGCGGAACAGGCCTTCCATGCCGAAGGTACGCGCTTCGTCCACAAGAATCGGCACCACACGTGGACCGAGCTCCTTGTCGCGCAACAGCTGCGTAAGGAAGCGCACATAGGCCTGCGTCGTGGAAATCTCGCGGCCTTCGGCCGTGGGGTCGGTCACGGCCTTGAAAGCGTCGAGGCCAGGTACCGTCAATTGCTCGTCGGCCCGTACCCTGCGTTTCGGCAGGTAGCCGCCCAGCGCCTTGCGCCGCTCGTGCAGGTACTGCATCTCGGGCGTGTGCTCCTCGGGCTTGTAGAAGGGCACTTCCGGCAGCTTCTCGTCCGGGATCGGGATGTTGAAGCGGTCGCGGAAGGCGCGGACGTCCTCGTCCGACAGCTTCTTGGCTTGGTGGGCGATGTTCTTGCCTTCACCGGCCTTGCCCATGCCAAAGCCCTTGACGGTCTTGATCAACAGCACGGTGGGTTGGCCCTTGGTGTTGACTGCCTGGTGGTAGGCAGCGTAGACCTTCTGCGGATCGTGGCCGCCGCGATTGAGGCGCCACACATCGGCATCGCTCATCTTGGCCACCATCTCCAGCGCCTTCGGGTGCTGGCCGAAGAAATGTTTGCGCACGTAGGCACCGTCGTTGGCCTTCATCGCCTGGTAATCGCCGTCGAGCGTGTCCATCATGATCTTGCGCAGGATGCCTTCCTTGTCGCGCGCAAGCAGCGGGTCCCAGTAGCTGCCCCAGACCAGCTTGATCACATTCCAGCCGGCGCCGCGAAACTCACCTTCGAGTTCCTGGATGATCTTGCCGTTGCCGCGCACCGGGCCGTCCAGCCGCTGCAAATTGCAATTGATGACGAAGATCAGGTTGTCCAGCTTCTCGCGCGCCGCCACGCCGATCGCGCCCAGCGATTCGACCTCGTCCATCTCGCCGTCGCCGCAGAACACCCAGACCTTGCGGTTTTCGGTATTGGCGATGCCGCGTGCATGCAGGTATTTCAGGAACCGGGCCTGGTAGATGGCCATCAGCGGGCCCAGGCCCATCGACACGGTAGGGAACTGCCAGAACTCGGGCATGAGCTTGGGGTGCGGATAGCTCGACAGCCCCTTGCCATCCACCTCCTGGCGGAAGCTCAGCAGTTGCTCTTCGCTCAGACGCCCTTCCAGGAAGGCGCGGGCGTAGATCCCCGGCGAGCTGTGCCCCTGGATGTACAGGCAATCGCCGCCGTGGTTCTCGCTTTCGGCGTGCCAGAAGTGGTTGAAGCCGGCGCCGAACATGGTCGCCACCGAGGCGAAGGAGCTGATGTGTCCGCCAAGATCGCCGCCGTCTTCCGGATGCAGGCGGTTGGCCTTGACCACCATCGCCATCGCATTCCAGCGCATGTAGGCGCGCAGTCGCTCTTCCATCTCGAGGTTGCCGGGGCAACGCTCCTCGTCTTCCGGCTCGATGGTGTTGACGTAGGCGGTGGTGGCGGAAAAAGGCAGGTCGATGCCTTCCTGCCGCGCCTGCTCCAGCAGTTGTTCGAGCAGGAAGTGGCCGCGCTCTCGGCCTTCGGTCTGGATCACGGCCGACAGGGCGTCGATCCATTCGCGCGTTTCCTGTTCATCGGCATCGTTCGCGGCCGATCCGAACAGCTTATCGGGCAGGGCTGACATGGACTGGTCTCCTGGAATGACTTCGCGTCAAGTTAATTTAGTACGGTCGCTGCGTAGCGTGCGGCGAGTGTCGCATAGTTCGTGTTGCATTTCAAATTATGCTGTGTCGTTTCTTTATATGAAATTTAGAGCACAGTGAAGACCCATGGAATGAGCGCTCATCCACAGATCCTCCAGGTGCGAGGCCGCCCAGGGCCTACACTCGAACGCTGATGCAAGATTCCGTTCTCAGCTCTGAGATCCACGATCCCGCTGCGCCTTCGCACTACTGGCGCCGCTGGTGGAAGCGCCAGACGCCTGGGCGCCAGGATCGCTTCGCGATGCTCGGGCCGCTTTTGGCGGTGCTGTTGTTCCTCGCCGCCATCATTTCCGCTTTCGGGTACCTGCGGCTGGAGGAGATGGACCGCGAGCAGGAAGCGGTCAAGCGCGACGTCGAGTACGCGCAGCAACGCGTGCGCCTGCGCCTGCTCGAACGGCAGGAGCAGTTGATGCGCATCGCCCGCGACATCTCGAACAAGGATGTGGACCCCGAGGAATTCATGGGCCGCGCCGAAGCCCTGGTCGTCCAGTACGCCGAGTTGCAGGCCGTGACCTGGATCGATGAGCGGCGCCGCATCATCGCCAGTTACGCCGCGCCCAGCGTGTCCGGTCCCCAGCTTCGCGTCGCCGGCGACGTGCTTCGATCCGGTGAAACCGAAACCATGTTCGGCCTGGCGCGCGACCTGCAGCAGCCGGTGTATTCGCAGCCGACGGCCGGCACCGATGCGGGTGGGTTTCTGCAGTTGCACATCCCCCTGGCCGACCAGGGCCGCTTCGGCGGCGTGATCCTGGCCGAATACTCGATCGACGGTCTGCTGCGCTTCGGTGCGCCGGCCGAAGTCTCGGCCAAGTACGCGGTGGCGCTCCTGGACGGCAAGGGCCGCGTGCTCGCCGGCACCTCGGTGCCGGCCCGCAACGCCGCGACACACCTGCTGCCCTGGGCAGCACAGAACAACGAATACGAAGTGCCGGTCTCGCCCGTGGGCAACGGACTGATCATGCGCGCACAGGCCTACCGCACCTCGCTGGGCATGATCGGCAGCGGCCTGTTCTGGCTGGTGGGTGCCCTGTCCGTCATGACCGCGTGGATGCTGATCGGCAATTGGCGCCACACGCGCCGCCGCATGCAGGCGCAGCGCGCCCTGGTGGCCGAGACCAACTTCCGCCGCGCCATGGAGAACTCGATGCTCACCGGCATGCGCGCACTCGACATGCAGGGCCGCATCACTTACGTGAATGCCGCGTTCTGCCAGATGACCGGTTGGAGCGAAGCCGAACTGGTCGGCCGCACGCCCCCCTTCCCCTACTGGCCCGACGAGGACCGCGAACTGCTGGCAGCGCGGCTGGACGACGAACTGCATGGCCGCGCCTCGACCAGCGGCATCCAGGTGCGCGTGAAGCGCAAGGACGGGTCGGTGTTCGACGCGCGCCTGTATGTGTCGCCGCTGATCGACGCCAAGGGTCACCAGGCCGGCTGGATGACCTCGATGACCGACATCACCGAGCCGAACCGCATCCGCGAGCAGCTCTCCGCATCGTACGAGCGCTTCACCACCGTGCTCGAGGCGCTGGACGCTTCGGTGTCGGTGGCGCCGCTGGGCAGCGAGGAACTGTTGTTCGCCAACAAGCTGTACCGCCAATGGTTCGGCGTCCAGACCGGCGGGCACCTGCAGATGGTGGCGCAGGCAGGCATGCCCGAGCACCCGCGCGACGAGTCCCTGGACGACGTGGACTCGTTCGTGGGCTTGCCTACCGGGGCGCTCACAGCGGCGCGGTCGGAAAACGCCGAAATCTTCGTGACCGAACTGGGCAAGTGGCTGGAAGTGCGCTCGCGCTACCTCAATTGGGTGGACGGGCGGCTGGCGCAAATGGTGATCGCCACCGACATCACGTCGCGCCGCCATGCCGAGGAGCAGGCCGCAGCACAGGCCGAGCGCGCCCAGTCGGCTAGCCGCCTGGTGACCATGGGCGAAATGGCGTCCAGCGTGGCCCACGAGCTGAACCAGCCGCTGACCGCGATCAACAACTACTGCAACGGCCTGGTCACGCGTATCCAGCGCAAACAGATCAACGAAGAAGACCTGCTTGCCGCGCTGGAAAAGACGGCGCGGCAGGCGCAGCGCGCGGGCCAGATCATCCAGCGCATCCGATCCTTCGTGAAGCGCAGCGAACCGAACCGAACACTTTCCGACGTGGCGCAGATGGTCGACGAAGCCGTCGAACTCGCCGAAATCGAATTGCGGCGGCGCAATGTGCGCCTGACCCACTACGTGGCCGCACGCCTGCCGCAGGTGATGGTGGACCCGATCCTGATCGAGCAGGTGCTGGTGAATCTGTTGAAGAACGCGGCGGAATCCATCGACAACGCGCGCCGGCCCACGGCCCGTCGCAGTGTCGAACTTCGCGTGATCCCGCAGCAGGTCGACGAGCAGCAGGTGATCGAGTTTTCCGTGCTGGACACGGGCCAGGGCCTCGCCCCGGAGGTCATGGAGCGCCTCTACGAAGCGTTCTTCTCGACCAAGGCCGAAGGCATGGGCATCGGGCTTAACCTTTGCCGAAGCATTGTCGAATCGCACCAGGGACGAATGCAGGCTGAGAACATCTACAATGGCGCCGAAGTTGCCGGCTGCCGCTTCTCCTTCTGGATCCCCGTCTCCGGCGCTACGAACAACATCGCGAAGAAGGACGCCGGAGCCACGGTATGAGCTTGATTCCCAAGAAGGGTACGGTCTATGTGGTGGATGACGACGAGGCCGTGCGCGACTCGCTGCAATGGCTGCTCGAAGGCAAGGACTACCGCGTCCGCTGCTTCGATTCGGCCGAGTCCTTTCTCTCCCGCTACGACCCGCGCGAAGTTGCCTGCCTGATCGTCGACATCCGCATGGGCGGCATGACCGGTCTCGAATTGCAGGACCGCCTGATCGAGCGCAAGTCGCCGCTGCCCATTGTCTTCATCACCGGCCACGGCGACGTGCCGATGGCGGTGAACACCATGAAGAAGGGCGCGATGGATTTCATCCAGAAGCCCTTCAAGGAAGACGAGCTGGTGAGCCTGGTCGAGCGCATGCTCGAACACGCCAAGGGCGCCTTTGCGGAATACCAGAGCGCAGCCAGCCGCGACGCCCTGCTGTCCAAGCTGACCAGCCGCGAAGCGCAGGTACTCGAACGCATCGTCGCCGGCCGCTTGAACAAGCAGATTGCCGACGACCTGGGCATCAGCATCAAGACGGTGGAGGCGCACCGCGCCAACATCATGGAAAAGCTCAACGCCAACACCGTGGCCGATCTACTGAAGATCGCCCTGGGCCAGAACGCGCCCAAGACCTCCGCGTAGTACACCAAAAACAATGACCGCCAGTTTGATCGATGGCAACGCGCTTGCCCGGAAGATTCGTGCCGAAGTTGCAGGCCGCACCGAAGGCCTGAAGGCCCGCGGCATCCAGCCGCACCTGTCCATCATCCTCGTGGGCGAAGACCCGGCGAGCCAGGTCTACACCAGGCACAAGGTCAACGACAGCACCGAGACCGGCCTGTCCGCGACGCTGGAGCGCTATCCGGCCACCTTGTCCGAAAACGAACTGCTCGCACGCATCCGCGAGTTGAACGCCGACCCCAAGGTCCACGGCATCCTGGTGCAGCTGCCGCTGCCCAAGCACATGGACGCGCAGAAGGTCATCGAAACCATCTCGCCTGCCAAGGACGTGGACGGCTTCCACGTCGCGAGTGCGGGCGCGCTGATGGTCGGCCGCCCCGGCTTCTGGCCCTGCACGCCCTACGGCTGCATGAAGATGCTCGAATCCATCGGCTATGACCTGCGCGGCAAGCATGCCGTGGTCATCGGCCGCAGCAACATCGTCGGCAAACCCATGGCGATGATGCTGCTGGCCAAGAACGCCACGGTCACCGTCTGCCATAGCGCCACGCGCGACCTGAAGGCGCACACGCTGCAGGCCGACGTAGTCGTGGCCGCCGTGGGCAAGCGCAACGTGCTGACGGCCGACATGGTCAAGCCCGGCGCGGTGGTCATCGACGTCGGCATGAACCGCAATGACGAAGGCAAGCTGTGCGGCGACGTCGACTTCGACGGCGTGAAGGAAGTCGCCAGCTGGATCACCCCCGTGCCCGGCGGCGTCGGCCCCATGACGCGCGCGATGCTGCTGGTCAACACCATCGAGGCGGCCGAGCGCGCCGCGCGCTGACGCGCGCCCTCCATCCCCTGGGGACTTGAGCCAGGCTCAGAAACCGGAGCTGCTGCAGCGGTCGTCCGGCGTCTGAGCCGCCGCTCAATGGCGTTCATTGACATTGGCAATGCCCGGTCGGCACCGAAGAGTTCCGGCCTGCCTCAAAATGCCTGCCATGAGCAATCCCCTTATCGATTTCAACGACCTGCCCTTGTTCAACAAGGTGTCGCCGGAACACGTTGCGCCGGCGATGGACGAACTGCTGGGCCAGGCTGATCAGGCCCTGGCCACCGTCACCCAACCCGACTTCCCGGCTGACTGGCAGGCCATGTCCCGGGTGCTCGAAGTGGCCACCGAACGGCTGGGCCGCGGCTGGGGCGTGGTAAGCCACTTGAACGCCGTGGCCGACACGCCCGAGCTGCGCGCGGCCTACAACGAGGCGCTGCCCAAGGTCACCGAATTCTGGACCCGCCTGGGCGCCGACGAACGCCTCTACGCCAAGTACAAAGCCATCGATCCTGCGACGCTCAATGCGGAGCAGAAGCAGGCGCACAAGAACGCGATGCGCAACTTCGTCCTGGGTGGCGCGGAGCTCACCGGCGCGGCCAAGGAGCGCTTCTCGGCCATCCAGGAGCGTCTGGCCGAACTGAGTCAGAAGTTCAGCGAAAACGCGCTGGACGCCACGGACGCCTTCTCGTATTACGCAAGCGAGGCCGAAACTGCGGGACTGCCCGAAGACGTGATCCAGGCCGCGCGCGCGGCCGCCGAACAAGACGGCAAGACCGGCTACAAGCTCACGCTGAAGATGCCCAGCTACCTGCCGGTCATGCAGTTCGGGCACGACCGGGCTTTGCGCCAGCGCATGTACCGCGCCTACGTCACCCGCGCCAGCGACCAGGGCGATCCCAAATTCGACAACAGCGCGCTGATGGGCGAAATCCTCACCCTGCGAAGGGAGGAAGCGCAGCTCCTGGGCTATGGCAACTTCGGTGAGGTCTCCGTCGTGCCGAAGATGGCCGACTCCCCCGCGCAGGTGATCAGCTTCCTGCGCGACCTCGCGGGCCGCGCTCGCCCGTACGCGCAGAAAGACCTGGCCGACATGCGCGCCTTTGCCAACGAGAAGTTGGGCATCGCCGATCCGCAGGCCTGGGACTGGCCCTACATCGGCGAGAAGCTGAAGGAAGAGCGCTACGCCTTCAGCGAGCAGGAGGTCAAGCAGTACTTCACTGCGCCCAAGGTGCTGGCCGGGCTGTTCAAGATCGTGGAGACACTGTTCGAGGTGAGCATCCGCCGCGAGCAGGCATCGGTGTGGAATCCCGGCGTGGAGTTCTACCGCATCGAGCGCCAGGGCGAATTGGTGGGCCAGTTCTACCTGGACCCGGCGGCGCGCACCGGCAAACGCGGCGGCGCCTGGATGGACGACGTGCGGGCGCGTTGGCTGCGGCCGGACGATGGCCGCGTGCAGACGCCGGCGGCGCATCTGGTGTGCAACTTCGCGCAGGGCGTGGGGGACAAGCCGGCGCTGCTGACGCACGACGACGTCATCACCCTCTTCCACGAATTCGGCCACGGGCTGCATCACATGCTCACGCGCGTGAACGAGATCGACGTGTCGGGCATCAGCGGCGTGGAATGGGATGCGGTCGAACTCCCCAGCCAGTTCATGGAGAACTTCTGCTGGGAATGGGACGTGCTGCGTCACATGACGGCCCACGTGGACACCGGCGCACCGCTGCCGCGCGCGCTGTTCGACAAGATGCTGGCGGCCAAGAACTTCCAGAGCGGCCTGGCCACGCTGCGCCAGATCGAGTTCGGCCTGTTCGACATGCTGCTGCACACCGAGCACGATCCGCGCGCTGACTTCATGCCGCTGCTGTCCAGGGTCCGCGATGAAGTGGCCGTGATCCAGCCGCCCGCTTTCAGCCGCACGGCACATACATTCAGTCACATCTTCGCCGGCGGCTACGCCGCGGGCTACTACAGCTACAAGTGGGCCGAGGTGCTGAGCGCCGACGCGTATGCCGCCTTCGAGGAAAGCGCGGATGAACATGGCTTGCCCAGCGTCGAAACCGGTAGAAAATATCGGCAAGCGATTCTGGAAGCCGGTGGCAGCCGCCCCGCCATGGAATCCTTCAAGGCCTTCCGAGGGCGCGAGCCCACTCTGGACGCACTGCTTCGGCACCAGGGCATGGCCTGAAAAAAACCGATAACTGAAGGAGTGGAAACCGATGGATTTGGCCCGCAGTTTCATCACGGCCGGCATGCTGGCGCTCGTGGCAGGGATCGCCGTCGATGCGAGCGCGCAACAGGTCTACAAGATCGTCGGGCCGGATGGGCGCGTTACGTTCTCTGACAAACCGCCCGCCGACAACAACGCGCAAGCGACGACGGCCTCGGTGGCCGGCGTACCGGCCACCAACGGCACCAATCTGGCGGGACTGCCTTTCGAGCTGCGCCAGGCTGCCAGCCGGTATCCGGTAACCCTCTATACCTCGCCCGGTTGCACCACATGCGCCGAAGGGCGGTCCATGCTGACGTCGCGCGGCATTCCGTTCGCAGAAAAGGTCGTCGCGAGCAATCAGGATATCGAGGCTTTCAAGCGCATGGGCGCCACCAACGTGCCCCTGCTCACCATCGGTAGCCAGCAGCTCCCCAACTACAGCAACTCCGAGTGGTCGCAGTTCCTGGATGCAGCGGGATACCCCAAGACCTCGCAACTGCCGCCGTCCTACGTGCCGGGCCCGGCCACGCCGATGGTTGCCGTGGGCGACACACCGCGTCCCGCGGCGGCTGCGCGGCAAGCCGCTGCTGCGCCAGCGGCCGCTCCCGTCGCACCGGCGACGGCGGCGGACAATCCGGCAGGCATCCGCTTCTGATTCGTCGCGCTCAGAAACTGAGCGTCTTCACACCCGCCGCCGTGCCTAACAGGCACACAGCCGCCTTCTGGTGGGCGAACACGCCCACCGTCACCACGCCCGGCCACTGGTTCACTTCGCCCTCGAAAGCCAGTGGGTCGCGGATCGACAGGCCGCTGACGTCGAGGATGTGCTGCCCGTTGTCGGTCACCAGCGGCTGACCGTCCTTCATGCGGAGCTTGGCCGTGCCGCCCATGGCCGCGAACTGGCGTGCCACCCGCTGCGTGGCCATCGGGATCACTTCCACCGGCACGGGAAAACGCCCCAGCACATCGACCAGCTTGCTTTCGTCGGCGATGCAGATGAAGCGATCGCTTTGCGCCGCGACGATCTTCTCGCGCGTGAGCGCCGCACCGCCGCCCTTGATCATGAAGCCGCGATGGTCGATCTCGTCGGCGCCGTCGATGTAGACAGCGATGCGCTCGACTTCGTTGGAATCGAAGACACGGATGCCGATGGCGCGCAAGCGCTCGGTCGATGCCACGGAGCTGGACACCGCACCAGGGATGCGGTCCTTCATCGAGGCGAGCGCGTCGATGAACTTGTTGACCGTGGAGCCCGTGCCCACGCCCACGATTTCGCCAGCCACCACGTATTGCAGCGCCGCCTGGCCGACCAGCGCTTTGAGTTCGTCCTGGGTCATTTGAGAGAATCCGAAGGTTCACCGGATTATCCATGTCGCTGCTGCCTTACTCGCTCGCCCGCCCCTTCCTCTTCGGCCTCGACCCCGAAACCGCGCACGAGCTGACGCTGCAGTCACTGGCCCGCGTACAGGGCACGCCGCTTCGATGGGCCTACAGCAATGCGATGGTGGACGACCCCGTCACGCTGGCGGGCCTGGAGTTTCCCAACCGCGTGGGTCTGGCGGCCGGGCTCGACAAGAACGCGCACTGCATCGATGCACTCGGCGCGATGGGCTTCGGCTTCGTCGAAGTGGGCACCGTCACGCCCAAGCCCCAACCCGGCAACCCCAAACCGCGCATGTTCCGGCTGCCGCAGGCCAACGCGCTGATCAACCGGCTGGGCTTCAACAACGACGGCCTCGATGCCTTCGTCTCGAACGTGCAGCGTTCGTCGTTCCGCCGCAAGGGCCGCATCCTGGGCCTGAACATCGGCAAGAACGCGGTGACGCCGATCGAAAGCGCCACCAGCGACTACCTCACCTGCCTGGCGGGCGTCTATCCGCATGCCGACTACGTGACGGTCAACATCTCCAGCCCGAACACCAGCAACCTGCGCTCACTGCAGTCGGACGAGGCGCTCGACGCGCTGCTGTCGGCGATCGCCGCGGAGCGTGAAACGCTGGCAACCCGGCACGGCCGGCGCGTGCCGATCTTCGTGAAGATCGCCCCGGACCTGGACGAGGCCCAGATCGACGTCATCGCCGCCACCTTGAAGCGCCACGGCATGGACGGCGTGATCGCCACCAACACCACCATCAGCCGCGAGGCCGTCCAGGGCCTGCCGCATGCGGGGGAAACCGGGGGCCTGAGCGGCGCACCGGTGCTCGAAGCCAGCAACCGCGTGATCCGCCGGCTGCGCTCCGTGCTCGGGACGGGCTTTCCCATCATCGGCGTCGGCGGCATCTTCAGCGCCAAGGATGCGCTGTCCAAGATCGAGGCTGGCGCCGACGTGGTGCAGATCTACACGGGCCTGATCTATCGCGGCCCCGCGCTGGTGGAAGAAGTAGCCCGCGCCCTCCAACGCGCTGCGCGTCAGAAGGCGTAGCTGCCCGTCAACTTCAAGATCCAGGAGCGGCCGGGCGCCGGCTCGTAGTAGCGCCCGTTGCTCTCGTTGACGATCACCGAGCCGGCGTAGCGGCGATCGAACAGGTTGTCGATGCGTGCCGCGGCCTGCAATTGCCAGCCCTTGATGTCGAACACATAGCCCGTGTGCACGGCCACGGTGGCGTAGGCCGGCGCCGCCTCGGTGTTGGCGTCGTTGACCCACACCTCACTGGAGTAGCGCAACTCGGCGCCGGCGCGCCAGCCGCGCACCGGCTGCCAGGTCAGCTCCGCGCCCGTGACCGAGCGCGCGGTGCCGGGAATGCGGTTGCCCGCGGGGACGATCAGGTTGGGCGTGGTGCACGGCGTTGTCGTGCAGGTGGCGAAAGCGTCGCGATAGATCGCATCGAGCCAGGTCTGCGCGATCTGGAACAGCCATTGCGCGGGCAACTCCCGGGTCCATGCCAGCTCGATGCCGCGCCTGCGTGTGGCGCCGGCGTTCTGGTAGGTGCTGCGTCCGCCGGAATTCGTCTGCGTGACTATCTCGTCCTGGGTGTTCGTCTGGAACACGGCGGCGCTCCAATCGCTGCGCGGCGAATCGGCACCGGCACGTCCCTTGATGCCGACCTCGAAGTTGTCGCTGCTCGAAGGTTGGAGCGCGAAATTCAGTCCCGGTGCCCCGCTGGGCCGATACGCCAGTTCGTTGAAGGTGGGCGTCTCGAAGCCGCGCCCGTAAGCCGCGTACACATGCGCCTGGGGTGACAGCGCGTACATCAGTGCGGTCGCCGGCAGGGTCGCGCTGTAGTTGACACTGCCGCTGTCGTCGCCATTCGCACCCACGATGTAGTGGTCCTTCGACTCGAAGCGCACGCTGCTCTGCCGCACGCCTGCAGTCACGGTCCAGCGCGGCGCCGGTTTCCAGACACCCTGCAGGTACGGGTCGAGGTTCGACACCTGGTTGTCTTCGTCGCGACGCAAGGCCCCCTGCACGCCGAGCGTGCTGCCGACGAAGTTCTGCCAGCCTTGGCGATGCTCGCGCATGGTGTCGTAGGACAAACCCGCGACCAGCTCCAGCGAGCCGAGCGACAAGGGCGTGCGGCGAATCCAGCGCAAGTCGGTCCCCGCGTACTCGCGACCGAGCCCGATCACGCCACCCGGGTGCAGCGGATTCAGCTGCGCCGCCACCGGGATGGCCTGGAACTGCGTGGTGTCCCGCTGCCCGCCGTACAGCATCCATCGCAACCGGTCTTCCTGCGACAGGGTCGCCTCGTGGATCAGCCCGGTCTGCTGCTGGCCGACGGTTTTACGCGTGTTGAACTGGAGGGCGGTCGGATCGACGCTGCGCGGGTCCGATTCGAACTGCGAGCGGGTCAGGCCGAGCGGGTCTTGCGCGCTCAGGTCCAGCGCATTGGCCACGACGGTCCATTGCCGGCCCTCGCCGGTCTGGAAGTCCAGCCGGGCATTGCCCAGGTCGCGATCGACGGCACTGTGATCGCGCCAGCCGTCATAGCCCAGGTGGTTGAGACTGGCCACGTAGCCCAGTGACGGCGTCGCACCGGTGACGCGCACGCCGGGGCGCACCAGACCATTGCTGCCCAGCGCCAGCGTTCCCGTCACGCGCGTCGGCCCTTCGCCGGGATCGGTGAACAGCTGCACCACGCCGCCCGAGGAGTTCCCATACAGCACGGAGAACGGTCCGCGCAGGAGCTCCATTCGCCCCGCGGAAGCCAGGTCGAAATGCGACAGCTGCCCCTGCCCATCGGGCATGGTCGCCGGGATGCCATCGACATAGAGCCGTACACCGCGCACGCCGAAGGTCGATCGCGCGCCGAAGCCGCGGATCGACAACTGCAGGTCCTGCGCATAGTTCTGGCGGTCGCGCGCAACCACGCCCGGCACCAGTGCCACGCTCTCCGACAGATTGATCTCGGGCCGGGCGGCGGCGCGAATGCGATCGCCGTCGATCACCGTGACGGAGCCCGGCACCTCGAAGGGCGTGGCTTCCGTGCGCGTGACAGTGACCGTCACCGGCTGCAAATTCGTCGTCTGCTGTGCCATCGCCGCGGCCGCTGCCGCACAGGACCCAATCCAGACGACGATTTGCTTCATTCGAGCATCGCCGCCACGTATTCGGCGATGGCCAGGCAGCTCGTGAGCCCCGGCGACTCGATGCCGAACAGGTTGACCAGGCCCGGCATGCCATGCAGGCCCGGGCCATCGATGCGGAAATCCGGCGCCTTCTCGTGCGGCTCATGGATCTTGGGCCGGATGCCGCTGTAGCCGGGCTGCAGCGCGCCGTCCGGCAAGGACGGCCAGTAGCGTCGCACCTCGGCGTAGAAGCCGTCCGCGCGCCGGGGATCGACGGTGTAGTCGAGCTCGTCGGCGTTGCGCGTGTCCAGCCATTCCTGGTCGGGGCCGAATTTCGCCTGTCCACCGAGATCGAGCGTGAGATGCACGCCCAGCCAGGCATCGGCCGGTGCCGGGTAGACCAGCCGGGTGAACGGCGCGCGGCCGGCGAGCGTGTAGTAGTTGCCCTTGGCGAAGCGTTCCTTCGGAACGAAGGCTGTATCCAGGCCCGTGAAACGACGCGCCAGGGCGCAGGCATGAAGCGACGCTGCATTGACGAGCACACCGGCTGCCAGCTCGCTGCCATCGGCCAGGCGCACCACATGCGGCTCGCCCGCGCGGCCCAGTGTCGCGGACTCGACCTGGGAACCCAGCGCCACCATGCCGCCGGCCCGTTCCAGGTCGCCCTGCAGCGCGAGCATGAGCGCGTGGCTGTCCATGATGCCGGTACTGGGCGAAAACAGCGCCGCCTTGCAGCGCAAGGCCGGTTCCAGCGCGCCGGCGGCTTGCGCCTCGAGCCACTCGACCGGCACGCCGTTGGCCTGCGCCCGTTCCTGCAAGGCCCGCAGAGCCGCGATCTCGGCGTCGTCCTGGGCCACCACCAACTTGCCGCAGTTGCGATGCGGCACGCCGTGGCTGGCGCACAGCGCGTACAGCAGTTCCTTGCCGCGCACGCACAGGCGTGCCTTGAGCGAGCCCGGCGCGTAGTACAGACCGGCATGGATGACTTCGCTGTTGCGTGAACTCACGCCCTGCCCGATGGCGGTTTGCGCTTCGCACACGATGGTCTCGCGGCCGGCCTGCGCCAGC
>Ga0207853_1000061_pt1 | contig 26987 bp, 48 predicted proteins | sample LuqExpMetagenom6_FD_187764 | JGI IMG/M metagenome (GOLD analysis project Ga0207853, IMG submission 187764) | Tropical forest soil microbial communities from Luquillo Experimental Forest, Puerto Rico - Sample 6 (SPAdes) | ecosystem: Environmental > Terrestrial > Soil > Tropical forest ...
CCCGCCACTCATCGGCGATCTGTCGGATGGCGCGCGTGTGCGCATCGGATTGCGGGATGCCTTGCGCCGAGAAGTCCTGCATCGCCGGACCCATGCGCTCCTTGACGAACTGCGACCATGTCTGTCCAGCCGCTGCCTGTACCTTCGCGCCGGTCCCCTGAGCTTCTGTGCCAACGCGCCGGATGGCGTTGGCGGCGGCTTCGGCGTTTGCTTCGGTGGCCGCCAGATCACCCGCAACTTTTGCCAGCGCGGAGCCCGCTTTCGGGCCGAGCGCGGCTTGTGCGTCGGCCAACGTCTTGAACGACAGCGCGGTCTTGCTCGCGGCTTGCCCGGACGCTGTCAGCGTGCTGGCTTGGCCGTCGCTGGCGCGCTTGAGGCTGGTGGTGGCGGCTTCAGCGCGGGCACCGGCTGCTGCCATCTTGTCCAGCGCGGACGAGGCGGTATTGACTTGCGTGGAATCGACGGCCAGCGCGAGAGTGGTCACATCTACGGTCATGCCTCAGTCCTCTCGGTGGATTTCCACCAGGGCCGCTTCCTGCATCAGCAGCACGGCTTGATGGATGGCGGGCCACTCGTCGCGGCCGATTCGGTGGGCAAGGCGGATCTCGCGAAACGCCTCGGGCCGGATGCCCGCCGCCCCGCCCGGCCCCATGTTCCAGGCGCCCGATCCGAGGTCAGCGAAGAAGCTGACAGCCTTCCAGTTGTCCGGCCACACCAGGGTGGCAGGCTGTGGGTAGTCAGAAGGCGACAGGCCCCACTGGGCCATCTCCTTCAGTTGCTGCTTGGAAAAAGGCTTCTTGTATAGCGCCGCACCCGCGCTTGTCAGTTTTCCCGGCGGCGCTGCGTCAGGCCCGCCGACCAGGCTTCGCAAATCTTCTTGGCGCTCAGGTCGTGGTAGTTGTCGATCAACTTGCCCATCGCCTCGCGGCTGAATTCGGCGTCAACCTCTTCCCAGCCGGCAACCAGTTCCATGATCTCGTCCAGGCCGCTCTTGGCCTGCTTCGGCGCTTCTGGCAGTTCCTTGCCGGCGACCGTGGCCTCTTCGATGGCCTTGGCGTGGGCTTGAAGCGCATCCCGGTAGGAGAGATAGCGCTTCAGCGCTTCATCCCACCAGGCGTCGTGCGCCTCGACGGTCATGTGCTTGAAGACGAGCTTGAGGGTCTGCTCGCCTTCCGGGGTGTTGAACTTCACGTCCCACTTGAACGTGGGATTTGGATCGATCTTCAGCACGGGGGCTTTCTCCTGAAATGAAAACAACCCCGCCGGCTATGACACCAGCGGGGTTGCGGGATGGGCCTCCGTTGCGTCGGAGGCGCGATTACGAGGCGTAGCGCGTCGTTTCGTTGATCAGCGACAGCGTGACTTGCAGGCCCATCACCTCGTTCTTGGTGAGGGTCGGGGTCTTGCGAAGCGTCACGTAGGCGCTGAAGTAGATCGGCGAGCCGCTGGGAAGCAGCACGCGAACCACACGTTGCAGGCGGTCGGCGTCGGCAGCCGCCAGGATCGCGTAGTGCGCCAAGCTGGCGTCGTCACCGATCGTCAGCTTGAACACCGTGGGCGTCTTGGTGGTCGGAATCTGGTGTTCCGAGCTGTCCTCCAGGAACGAGTAGGTGACGAACTGCTGTTCGCCGCCTTCCGTGCTGGTCTGCAGGATCTGCGAAATCTGCGTCCAGGCCGTGACCTCGCGGACGGTGCCGACACCGGAGCCGGCCGGGAAGTTGGCCGTGCTCGTGGTGTTGAGACCTTCCACGCTGACGTCGTTGGTGGCAACCACCGAGGCGCGGTACACGTTGCCGTTCGCGCGCGACCAGCCCGAGGTGACCTCGAAGATGTCGCCCACGATGATGCCGTGGGTCGCTTCGAGAGTCGCCACGCCGGGGTTGGCGTTGGTGAACGCGGTCAGGTTCTTGGTGGCCCCGTACGTGGAGCCGATCGCCATGGTGGCGCCGTTGGGGAGTGCGACAGACACTTGGATACCTCACAGAGAAAAGGCCCTCTTCGGAGGGCGTTTGGGATCTGCGAGGCATCCAGTCGGCGAGGCTTGCGCGAGGCCGGCAACGAGGCAGTGACGGACGAATCAGCCCAGCTGGCCGAGTCGATTCATTGCTGGGAGAGCCACCTCTCCCAGGCGCTGATCATTCCCTTGCACAGCCGGATCAGGGCTTCGTGCAGGGCGCGGGTTGAATCCTTCATGACGCGAAGGCCTTGTAGTGCGCCGACACCGGCACGACAAACCGGCTTGGCTGGTTCAGGGGCGGCGCGGCGCTGAACGGCGACAGCAGCCAGATGCGCAGGCCGCCGGAGGTGATGGTGATCGGAAACGCCGCGTCCAGCGAGTCCACCAAGGCTCTTGCGGCGCCAGCTCCTGTGCCGATCGGCATGTGCAGGCTCACCTGGAAGATGCCCACGCGGGTGCGGCCGGAGCCGTCGAGAAACAGGCTCTTGGCCTCGTTCGGGATCAGGTGCGCGCTCGCAAACCTGCCAGCGGGCGGATTGAACTCCACGTTCTCCCACGCCACCGGGATGGCCGGGGTCTGGGCATCCGCCCACGCCTTCAACGTGGTTTCGAAGGCCTGCGCGATCAGGGCGTCCGACATGGCCTAGCGCCGCCTGTTCTTGTGGTGCCGCTTGGGCGGAGCGGTCGGGGCCGGAGTCCGTGCAGGCATTGGCGCCGGGGCGGGTTCGGCCACGAGCACGCCGACGAAGCCGGTAGCGATGGGGTCGAGACTGGCCTCGACGGTGTCCTGTGCCTTCGGCCCGCCGTGGTCTCCCACCAAGCGCTCGATGCCCACGGCACCGTGCAGCACCTGGCCGTCCATCAGGACCACGCAGCGGCGGAATTCGTCCGCCACCGCCCAGTCCTGTACCTCGCGGTCGTTCACTCGCACCTTGCGCGGGCGGTCATCGACGTAGGCAGGATCGTTCGGGTCGATGGAAATTCTCATTTGCTGATCACCCTCTCCACGTAGTCGGAGAACTCTTGCGCGGTGGTGCGCACCATGCCGGCGGGCGCCTGCTTGGAAAAGCCGTTCACGGTCTTCCCGCTCGGGTTCTTCGGCGGATTCGGGTACTCGCCGTATTCGAGGACCCGGGCGTAGGGCAGCGAGTTGGCCAGGTAGACCACATCGCCGGCTGGCAGCGACAGCGCCTTGTCCACTTCGGCGGTGGCCCGGCCCTGGTCGGTGCTGGCCGTGGTGGTGGTGTCGATCGCGCCTCGGCTGACGTTCCAGTTCGCGCGGGCGCGGCCGGTGTCCACCGGTGTCTTCTTCACCACCGCAGCGAAGGCCTGCTGGGTGGACTTCTGCACCACCGTCTGGATGTCGGACTTCACCTTCTCGGCGTACTTGGCCAGGTTGATGGAGAAGCCGGCCATGGTCAGCTCCTCAGGTACTCTGGCAGCTCCGGCAACAGAAGCGTCTGCCCGGCCAGCGCGTGCGAACAGTCGCTGAGGAACTGCACCTGGCCGTTCGTGATGAAGGTGTGGCAGACCTGCTTGATCGGGTCGCCGTTCGCGTCCCGGTGGTATTCGCCAGTCCAACGCCCGCCCTCGCGCACCAGTTTGTGCCATTGCGTAAGTACGCTCGGCGTGAAGGTCGGCGCGTCGGGATTGCCGTTGTATCCCCATGCGCGCGACCCTTCTACCGTGACTACGTGCGCGTCCTCGCATCCCTGGCACCAGTACATCAGCTTGCCGCTCTCGAGCGACCGTAGGAACTTGGAGATTTGTGCCATATCAGTTCGGAAGCAGGATGCGCGGCGCGTCGATCTGGTTCGGCGGCACGGCCGACACATTGCAGGCCGGCTGTCCGCCGATGCAGGCAAGCTCCACTTGGCCGCCCTCCAGCAGCATCGCCAGTTCTTCCTTCGTCGGCGTCCAACGGGTCACGAACACCGGAACGCCGGCCAGCTTGCCTTGCATTGCGTATAGCGCCGGCAACGGCAGCTGACCGCCGCGGTCGTCCCATTCCGCGGGCGGGCGGATCATGGTGTTCTGCTGGGGGTGCTTTTCGGGGGTCATGCGCGCACTTGAAGGGTGTGGATCACCGCCGTGCCCGCTGGATTCAGCGGCTCGGAGGAAATGACGGTGTAGACGTTGGTTGCGGCGTCGGTCAGGGTCATGCCTGGTTCCGGGGTCACGTTGAGCCCCAGCGCGGCGATATAGACCTGCTTGTCGCCCTGCTGGATGCGCGTGCCGTCGATGTCCTTGCGTGGGAAATCGAAGATCGCGCCGCGGACGGTGTGGCCAGTGGTGCTGACGGGCGCCGAGCCAGTGCTGGGGTCGTAGGCGCCTGCTGTCTGCTCGGTCAGGGTCATGAACTGCCCGTACTTCGTCAGCATCCGCTTGGCGGTGGCCGCGGCGCGGTCGTACAGGCTCATGGCGTCACCAGCCTGCGGATCAATCGCTCCAGGCCCTTGGCGTCCCGCTCGTAGTAGTAGCGCATGCCCTCGCTGACCAAGGCTTTCACGTTGCGCCCCGGGATCGGATCACCGGAGACCGACAGCGGCACTGCCGGCGCGGGTGCATGCGACTTGCAGATGCACGCCGCGTGGTTGCGCTTGCAGGCCGAGCAGACCTCGGAGCACGAGCACCCGAACATATGGCACTTCGGGCAGCCCAGCTCCTCGCCGGTTTGGTGATCGATGGTCATGCCCGCACCACCTTGATCGAGCCGTTGGCGCCTTGCAGCAGCGGCGCCAGCATGGCGTCGATCTGCGGGTAGGCCTTGGTCTGGCGCGAGCCCTGGGCGTAGCGTGTGGTGATCGGACCTACCGTTTCTTCAATCACCGGGGGCTCAAGGTCGGCCAGCAGGTCGCCGTCGAGCGCGCGCAGAGCCAGCTCAGCGCAGGCGCGCTTGACCACCTCGGGAACCACGGTGTACGGGTAGTACGCGCCGTACATGCTGTCCGGCATGGCCGCCGCATCGGGCATGGGCACGTCATACCGCGGCCAGTCCAGCGCCTGTGTCGGCCGCTCGCGGTAGCCAGCCCAGCGCTCACGGTACATCGCCACCATGTAATCGGTGGCGCGGCGAAGCATCTGCTCGCGCTGGGTGTCGCTGGAAAGCGCCGCCCATGCCGCATTGCCGCGGTTGTCGTGGTACGTGGTCGCCTCGGCCACGCTGATGTAGCTCTCGGCATCGGCCCGGCCGGTGCCATCTTCGACGGTCAACGCCATGTGTGCCTCCTTGGGGCCATCTGTGCAAAGCGTCCAGTCACGGGCGCTTCACGCAGCAGGCTCAGGCCTGCGCTTCGTCCAGCAGCTTCGCCAGATCGGCCTTGAGGGTGATGCCATCGGGGATGGCGATGCCCTTCGCGGCCAGGGCCTCCTTGAGCTGGGCGACCGTCATGCCATCGGAGGGCTTGGCTTCCGGCTCGTCGGCCAAGATCCAGCCCTGGGCCTTCATGATCTCGACGGACTGGTCGGGCGGCGCAGTCACTTCGGCGCGCTCGTCGCCACGGACCATGGTTACGGTGTCTTTCATCGTTGGATCTCTCCTGGGTTGGCTTGGAAGGGGCAGGGGCCGAAGCCCCCGGCGGGTTGCACCTGTGGCGATTAGCCCATCAGGATGGCGACGTGCTCCGGCTTGATGCCGGCGACGCCCCAGGCCATGCAGATCTCGTACTTGACCTGACGGTACTGGCGGTACACCCGGACCTCGAAGGTCAGGCCCGTCAGCGGGTCGGTGATCATCATCGAGTCGTCCGCCGAATCGCCACCGGTCGGCACGGCCGGCGCGCGGCAGGCCAGCACCAGGGCGGTACGGGCGAACGCGAGGTTTGCGGTGTAGTTGTTGCCGATGGTCATGGCGTTGCCGGTGGCGATCGTGGCCAGCGCACCGGGCTTGCCCAGCGTGATCGCACCAGGTGCGGAAACACCCGTGTTCACCACGTACTTGTTGTTGGAGTCCGCAGCGAACGTCACCACGTCGCCGGCCAGCACGGTGCCGGTGCCAGTGGCCAGGGTGATCGCGCTGGTGCCAACGGCGGTGGAGCCCGAGGTGACGTAGGACGAACCCGTTCCCTTGGTGTGCAGGGCGATGCCAGCGCTGTTGCGCAGGGCGAAGCCTTGCAGGCGGTCGGTCATGCCGTTGCGCAGCATGTCGCTCGAGCCCGCTTCGTTCACCTTGAACAGCACCGACTGCTTTCCGCGCAGGTTCGCAATGGCCGCGCTTCCCAGAGCCAGCTGCAGGTCGGATTTCGGGGCACCGTTGTCCTCGAGGATGCGCAGCACGCCGGCCACGTCGGACAGGTCGCCCGCGGTGCCGAACGGCGAGGTGCCGGCGGTGCCGTATGCGCGCGAGGCTGTCTGCTTGCCGATGGTCGCCAGATCGACTTCCATGGCGTTGACGATCTTGCGCATGCCGTCAACGAACTGGTCGGCCAGGATCTTGTTGTAGGTGCCGGTGGTGCCGACCGCCTTTTCTTCTTCACCGTTCCAGCGGATCGGGGCCGCCTTGGACTTGGTGATCGTCACGTCCGCGTAGCCTGGCGTGGTGTCGCCGGAGTTCGCGGGCGTGGCGCCGGGCGTGATGTCTTCCAGCGCGCCGGATTCGCCGATCGGCACGCGGACGGTCTGGTTGACGGCGGCGCGCTCGGCGTTGCTGTCGCGGCGCACGGCGGGGATCATGCCCACCATTTCGCGCGACACGACGTTGAGCGCTTCGTACAGGGTCGGGATCAGGCCCGTGAGGGTGTTTGACATGGTGCAGGTCTTTCAGGAAAGAAAAAGCCCGCTTCCGTGCGGGCCGAGGGATGGAGAGGTAGGTCGCCGATCAGTCAACGATCTTCGTGTCCTTCACCGCAGCCGCTTTCGCAGCGGGGTCCAGGGCGTCGAACTGGGCGCGGGTCATCGTCTTGCCGCCGCCACCAGCGCCGCCACCGCCTTGCGCGCCGCCGCCGGAGGCACCGGACCCTTTCAGGATCGATGCCTTGTGCGGGTAGCTGTCCACCATGATCTCCAGCGCTTCATCGAAGTCCGCGGGATCGCCGTGGCGCGTGCGGCTGAAGATCTGCTGGCCGTTCGCGTCCTTCGCGATGACCTTGCCGCCTTCGATGGAGAACCGGCCGCCGAACGCGGCTTGCACCATGTCGGCAGGGATCGCCATCTTGTCGGTGATGAACTTCGAGCGGGCGAACGCGCCGCCGATCTTCTCGGCGTACAGCTCGGACTTGTAGGAGTCGCGCTCCTTCACGACCGGATCGAACTCCGCGCGCACGGACTTGATGGTCTCGTCCTTCACCCGTTGGACTTCGCCGGCATCCACCAGCTTCTTGTCGTCCAGGTTCTTGACGATTCCCATCGCCTTGATAGCCGCGGCCGGGTCGGTGATGCCGTCGAACGTCTTGAGTGTGTTCTCGGCTTTCTCGGCCCGCTCGCGGTGGCCCTTGGCCTCACCGTTCAGGCGGGAAATGGTGGACAGGGTGGCGTCACCGTCGAAAGCGGCTTTCTTGCCGTCAGCATGCACGAACACGGGCAGCTTCTGGCCGTTGACCTCTTGCGTCACGATGGCGCCGTTGGCGTCAATTTCAAATGGCATGGTTGGTGATTTCCTTGGGCATCCGCCCTCTGGTGCGGTGCGGCATCCGCCGCGGTGCGCCTTCCCACTTCCGTGTTCCGGCCATGAGAAAGGCCCGCGCCGAGTTGCCCCGGGCGGGCCTTGTCTGGGTTCGAGGCGTTCAACCCCGCGGGAGTCAGTTCGTCGGCTTGAGCGCCGGCTGCATTGTGACGATCACGCCGCGCTTGTAGCAGTCGGCGCAAACGTCGGTTTCGATCTTCGTTCCGGCCTGGCGCCGGCCGTTCTTCACGGTCACGCCGTTCTCGGTGTTCAGCACCGTGCGGCTGCCGCAGCGGTTGCACTGGAGCATGCCGTCAGGCCGGGGCGTCGCGCGCACGCGCTGGCGGGTCTTCTCGAGAGCATCCGGCTCGGACGGTGGGACCAGCTGCAGAGATGGCTTCTTACCCGCCATGCTTTTCGATCTCGGCCTGCAGTTCTGCGCGCACCTGGGCTTCGTCGGATTGCGGGTGCAACTCCATATACTGCCGCACCGCGTCCTCGGCGTCGTAGTCGTCGGTGAAGCGCGAACCGGCCGCGAGCAGGCCGTAGACGCTGTACGTCTTGCGGTCCTTCAGCTGCAGGTTACTCACCACCTTCAATCTCCAAGTCGATCACACGGAACTCGCGGCTGCCCACCATCATGGTGGACTTGCCGACGACGCGGTACGTCAATCCAGGCGGCAGCAATACTTCGTGCTCGCCCTGGTTCTGTGACAGCGGCTCAATATAAACACCCTTCTGGCTCTTGCCAACCCTGAGCAGGACATCGCTGCTGGTTGCCCAATTCGCTGACATCTGCGCCGAGCGGGAGAAGGACTGTATCTGGTTCCCCATGTCCATCGGCTGGCCAATCTCTGCCTTGTCCCACCAAACATCGGCACGTGCCGCCTTGGTGGTCGGTGCGCGCCAGATCTCGCCCTTGAACTCGCCGATTCCGGGGAAGCTGGAAACCGTCAGCGCCGCGAATTGCCGATCCTCCAGCGTGCCGCCAGTCTCACGCATGCGCCGGTTGATCGTCGCGTATCCCTCGCCCGTGTAGTAGCGCACTGCGGCCAGAGACTCATCGGTAGAGGAGTAGCCCTCGGCCTTCTTGATCAGCTTCACGCGCAGCAGCTGGCCATCGTAGATCATGCGCTGACTGGTGTAGAGCTTGTCGAGCAGGGCGGCTTGCGCCGGCTGCGACTCCAGGAACAGCGCAATCTCGTCCTTGCGCTGCCCAAGCGGCGGCTTGAACGGCAGGTCCAGGCCGGCGCGCTGGTAGGCGGCTGGCTGCTGGGCCTTCAGTTCCTCCAGCGTCAGGGCCTTGCCCTTGTCGTTGTAGAAGCCAGCCAGCGGCAGCTTTCCGGTGCGGAACATGGCGCCCTTGGCCTTGCCCAGGATCTCGTCCTGGCGCTTGGCCGACTGCTTGGCGAGCCACTCGCTGTAGGTCATGTCGGCGGGCACTTGGCCGTCCATGCTGGCGCGGGTGGCAGGACTGAACTCCTCGACGTCGGCGCCGGTCAGCTCCTTCCAGCTCTTGGTCACGGGCGTGCTGGTGGAGCGGCAACACCAATGCAACGCGCCTGGCCCGGCACCCCACGGGATCGTGTGGCCGATCGGCTTGTGGCCCTGCAGCGTGTACTTCAGGCCGTCGCGTATCCGGCACATCGGCGAGGTGCGGTTATCCAGCGTCGAAACCCACTGCACCGACGCGATCACCTTGGCGTTGGCATCGTAGAAACGCTCGCGCGTGAATTCCGCCGTGTGGCTCACCGCCGTACGCACCACCGCTTCCACTTCCGAGCGGCTGCGGTTAAAGATGCCGTCCTCGTAGCGCAGCGCCCGGGTGCCGCGCAGCTTCCTCACCATCTGGTCGGTGGTCTCCCCGGACACATAGCCCGAGGCGATGGTCTCGCGGATGCGCTTGGTCCGACTGAATTCCAGATCCACCAGCACGCCCTTCAACAAGACGCCTTGGAACGGCCGGCTCATCGCCGCCGCGTAGACGGCCTCCGCATTCACGGGCGCAATGCCCACTTGCGCCACCACTTCGCTGGGAACCGCCTGCTTGAACAGCCCGAGCTGGAACTCCGACTCGTAGACGGTCAGGTCGCGCAGGTCGTTGGACAGCTCGCGCCCGATCGCGTCATAGGCCTGGCGGTTCAACGCCCGCACCGAGTACAGCAGTTGCTCCAGCCGATCGACGGTGAACGAGTCGGCCGGCAGCCGCTCGAGCGCCGCGATCAGGTCGGCGAACAGCGCTGCGTCGGTGCGATTGAGCGTGGCGATGATCTTGGCGACCACGCCATTGGAATAGTGGGTGAGGTCTACCGCGTGGTCGATCGCAGCGTGGTGCAGTACCTCATTGGCCGTTGCCACCGGGGCCTCCGGCCGGATTGCCGAGGGTGCCGAGCGCCGGGCCCTGGGCCTCGATGCGCGCCACTTCCTCTTGTTCGTTCACGTCGGCCGCCAGCGTGCCGCGGCGCTTCAGTTCGGCGCGGAAGGTCTCGTCGCTGATCTTGCCGGCCTGGTTCGCCTTCAGCAGCAGATCGGCGCTGGCCTCCGCGAGTGTTGCGGCACCGAAATCGTTGAACAGGGTCACGTGCCCGCCGGTCTCGGCCTTGACCCACTTGGCCATGTAGTCCAGCGCCGTGTCCAGGGCGTCTTCCAGCCCCTGCACGATGCGCTGAAGGGCGCACATGCCCACGGCGTTCTCGGTCGCCACCTGGGTGGCAGTGATCTTGCCTGGCTGCAGCACCAGCAGCTCGGCACCGGCCTGGCGCATGCGCTCTTCCAGCGACTCCAGATCGGCCGCGCCGGCCTCGATCGCCTTGCCGGTGTGCTCCACGAACTTCATGTCGCCGCCCTTGGGCAATTTCACGGCAGCGGAAGCGCCAACGGTCAGCTTCCAGGGTACCGGCTTGCCGGCGGCGTCCACGCCGTCCTCTGCGCCCAGCACGGTCAGGATTGGCACGCGCGCCACGTGCAGGATGGTCTGCTGGTCGCTGGCCGACTGCCAGTGAGCCACGTTCAGGTGGGCCACTTCGATCAGCGGTGGCTTGCCGGTCATGAAGCCGGTACGCTCGCCATAGACCGGCACGTAGGGGATGAAGTCGATGGTGGTGGTGCCCTCTTCATGGAGGTTCCACTCACCCTTCTTGTCCTTGTTCTCGCGGTAGGTAGCCCACTTGCCAGGCTCGAGCACGCGCACCTGGGGGATGCTGACGCTGCCCCATTCTCCGTCCTTTTCCTCGATGCACTCCATCAGCCGCAGCTGGTCCAGCATCCAGGCGCCGGCCTTGCGGCTGGCGACCCAGCCGAGCACCTGCCACGGCTTGATTTCCACCATGTAGGGACGCAGGCCGGCGGCCTTCTCGTCGGCTAGGGTGCGCACGCCCTCGGCCTTGGGGTAGTCCACCAGGATGCCGACGATGCCGAATCCCAGGCCCGCCTGCATCAGGTCGGACGCGAAGGCGTCGAGGTTGCGGCCTTGCCGATCCACGTCGGCGGTCCACTCCTTGATCTGGCTCGGCACGTCCTCTCCGATGGTGACCGCCTTGGAAAACGGCTTGCCGGTCAGCGTGGTGACGGTGCGCTGATAGGCCGGGAACAGGACCGCGGTGGCCAGCCGGTTGTCATAGGCGTCCTGATCCTCGTTCGGCCACTTCGGCATGAACTGCTTGCCGGCGGCGCGCATGGCCTTGGTGCCGCCAAGCAGGGCGCGCGACAGTTCCCAATCGCCCTGCATGGCGAGGACGGCAGCGCTGGGATCGGCAACGGTCTTGGCCATAGGGTTACATCCGCAGGGTGGATACGTGGGCGACCGGCCGCACGATCGGGTAGCGCTTCACCAGGAAGTAGCCTTCCGCATCGGGCGGGTGGTCGTGGCCGGTGGATTTGTCCGGCTCGCCGTTTTTGTCATACGCCTGCTGCTCGAAAGCCTCGGTGGTGACCGGGCAGGCGTCGGTGTTGATCTTCCAGCGCCGCACACCCTGTTCGTTCAGGATCATGGCGTTCACGGCGTTGGTGCGGTCCTTGACCGCGGGGTTCGAGTCGTCCACCACGATGGTGAATCCGGCTTCGCGCAGGATGGTCAGGTCCGACTCGCTGGCGTTCTTGCTGCTGGTGTTCTTTCCCGAAGCGTCGGGGTAGATCACGATCACGTGCGCGCCGAAGCGATCCTTCAGCAGCCGCGCCATGGTCGGCGTGTCGCGCACCTTGACCAGCTCGGCCAGCGTCATCGGAAGGCCGCCGCGGATCACGTTGATCACCGCGGTCATGTTCATCACGTTGAAGTCCATGCCCACGTGCAGCACCTCGCCGTCCTTGATCGCCTCGCTGGTATGGTTGAGCCGGCGGTCGAAGTTCGGGTAGACGTTGCCGGTGGCCAGGTTGACGAACTGGCCGCGGATGTAGGCCTCGATCAGCTGCGGCGGATAGCTCGCCCGCAAGCTGGGGATGTAGTCCTCGGGCAGGTTGCGGGCATTCTCGTAGGTGCTCGCCTGCACCAAGCCGTACAGCGCCTGCAGCTCCGGCTTGTCGCGCGGCGCCTTGACGAACTGCTCGTAGACGAACTTGAAGCCCTCGGGCGTGGTGGTCACGTCCACCCCGTTGGACAGGCCGTCCACGTTGTAGCGCATGCGGGCAATGATCTTGCGCCACGCCAGCGCCGCCTTGTCCTTCTTCATCACGTCGAGTTCATCGATCAGGCCCTTGCCGATCTTGAAGCCGACGATCTCCCCGGGTTTCTCCATCGATCGGCACAGCACCGTGGTGCGGTAGTTTCCGTTCGAGTAGAGGTGGACCTCTTTGTTCGACTCGTGGATGTCGCAGGTCAGGCCCCAGTCGTGGGCCACTTCCTCGATGGTCGGGTAGAAGATGTCGCGGATCTGCGCGTAGGTCGGCGCGAAGTAGCCGGCGTTGATCTTGGGCCACTCCCAGGCGTGCTGACATAGGCCAGCGGCACCGCCCCACGTCTTGCCCACGCCGAAGCCCGAGACCAGCGCCCGGTACTTCTTCTCGAGGGCGAGGAACCGGGCCTGCGGCCTATTGAGCCGCGGGCTCAGGGACGCTGGCATCTTCCACCTGGATCACGACCTTCACTGGCGTGACCGGCGTGTCTTGGTTCACCAGCTTCACCGCGTCCTTGTTCGCGTTCAGCAGGTTCAGCGGGATCGAACTGGCCTCGTTCGCGCTGCGCTGCAGGGCGACGACATCTTGGATCACCGCCTTTGCTTCCGCCGTGAGCGGACCATCGGGGATGTCCTGCGTGCGGATGTGCGCCATGCCGGCCAGTCGGTGGGTGGTCGCGGCGCTGTAGTTCGCCGCATCGGCCATGTGCATGGAGATCGATCGCAGCTTACCGGCCAGCGTGACAGCCTGAACTTGTTCCGATAGCGGCAGGCTTGTCAGTGCCTGCTCCGTTTCCAGAATTTGCTGTGCAACATTCCGAACGGTTTCGGTTCGTTTTGAAAACCTCGCGCTGATCACCGGTTTGGACACGCCGTACTCGCGCGCCAGGTCTGCGGCCTTCTCACCATTCAGCAGCCGCTGCCCGATCTCGGACCACTGCTTTTCCGAGAGCTTGGAGGGTCGGCCCATAGATGGTCTTTCATGGGAGGTGTCCCCCATCCCGACTTACCGGGAACAGCACACTTCCGGCTGGGGGACTGCGGTTCTCATCTGCCAGGGCTTGCCCGCGGATGCGCGCGGGAAGGAGTGCGCCGGCCACTTTGTGCCCCTGGCTGGCCCACGCGCCTGGCTGCGTGGAATGAACGGGGCGCGGAAAAGTGCTGGGCAAGACGCCCCTGCGCTATTCCCCGGTGCTACGCGAGCGGGTGGGGTTTCTGGCTTTGGGGTGTGTGGGCGCTTGCCCGAGCGGGGTTTCGGTGGCCGGTGCTGATCTCAGGCTTTGGGCCGCGCGGGATTTTTCATCGCAGCGGTCTGCTTGCGCTTCCGCCTAGTACCAGCCGGCGCCGGTTCCATGACAACGCGCCTGCGCATCAGCCTGCGCATTCACCGAATTGGGGTCGATATCGGATTTCCGACATCGAGAATAGAAACGGGGCGATGGCGCAAGCGAGTGCAATTCAATGCTTCCGGCCGGACTACCTTGCGCAGCGTCCAGCCCCTATGACTTCATCCCGTGCTTGACATCACGGTTAGCCCCTGCGGGGTGTGTTCGTTGAGGGCGAGCTTCTCCATCGATGTCAGGCCGCAGTCGCTACAGGCGTTCAGCCAGGCTGTTGCTGCGGGTGTTCGGCAGAGAGGTCGGGCACGAGTCGCGGTAGCAGCGGCTGTGGTCCCTATGGGCGCGGATTCTAGGGTGTGTTTTGAAACTCGCAAGCGCTGTTTCGATTTCGTTTCAATCCTCGTCGCCGCCTTGCATGCGCTTGGACAGGCGATCGATGGGGGGTATCTGCGCCAGCGCGCTGCGCCGGCCCTTGAGACCCTGCTTGTAGCGGTGCAGGCACTGATCCAGGTGGTTGGCCAGCCGACGCCCTTCCTGGCCGTGGGGAACCTGGCCAATCCCGCTGCCGCGGCACGTCGGACAGGCCCGGTTTGAGAGCGTCGGCGTGCCCGGGATCAGCTGCCACTTTCGACCCTCGCAGGCCGGGCAGTTCTGGTCCAGCCAGTACCGGATCACGCCCGCGGCCTTGGCTTCGGCGTCGATGATGTTCCACTTCAGGGCCTGCACGGTCAGGGCGGCGCGCGTCGGCCGGAGCTGGCTCAGGCCCTCCATCACTGCGGCCATGTCGCGCATGAACCAGGCATCGAATGTCGCCTTCTCGCCCAGGTGCGCCAGATCCGCCACCTCCCGGCTGCTCACCAGCCCGGCCGCCAAGAACTGCTTGGCGGTGCGCGGCTGCCGGCGGGTTGGCTTCAGCGCCGATTCCCACTCACCACGCAGGCGAGCCAGCGCGAGACCCAGAGCATTGGCGCTCATCGCCATGTCGCGCAGGATGTCGGCCGCGGTGCGGCGCTCGGCCTCCTGCTTGAGGTTGCTCGTGTTGGTGGCAACCTCGTACAGTTCCTCGATCCCCGGTTTGTTCTCGTCCGTCACAAGCATTGCTTACTCCTCGGGTTCTGGATATGGTCAACGCATCAGGGAACTGAACATTCCGCCCACCGGCTGGAAGGCCGTGGCCTGGCCGGTGCGGATGCGGCTCACGGTGGTTCGGTTCGCCCCCAGCTCCTTGGCGAGCTGCCGGCCGGTCTTCGGCGAGACCAGGATCAGGTCTACCTGCTCTTTGGTCAGGCTGGACGTCTTGCGGCCGGTGGCGCGGTTGGCGACGATGCGGGCGATCTGGCCCTTGAGCTTGCCACTCGCGGCCACGCGGGCGCCCTCTTCCGATGGGTGGCAGCAGACCATGTGCGCGGGGCTGACGCAGCGCTTTTCCTCGCACGTTCCGAAGACGCGCCAGCCGTTCGGTATCGGCTCGCCGCTCTTCAGGTGCCACGCGGCACGGCGGCCGTTCTGCTTCGTCAGCTCGCCGTCGCCCTTGGTGTGATCGGGCGCGTAGACAGCGGGCCAGCCGTTGGAAAGACCGCCAGCCCAGATCCAGTGATCACCTTCGATCCGGCAGCGGTCCTTGAGAGCTTGCAGGGTAGCGGTCATGGCTTCGCCACCTCACCGAATCCGCACCGGTACGCTGCGCAGTAGTGGATGCGCCGGCAGGTCTCTTCCTGGCAGCATTGGTCGCAGGCGTGGAGCTCGCGAACCGCGATTGCAGCGGCCGGCGCCGGCAGGTCGTTCAGGTGGATCACCTTGGACACCCAATCGATTTGCACCCGGGTGACCTTCACGACATCGGTTGCAATCTCCCAGGTGCCGAGGTCGTAGCGCACCGGCTGGGACACCACGGCGTACTCAAGCGAGACGTCATCAACCCAAACAACGTCGTGAAGCGTGGTACCGGTGGCGTCGTCAACCACCTTCACGCCCTGCGGGAAACTTTGCGAATCCATGCGCATGGCTAGACCTCCTCCAACGTCGGCAAGCCCTGCGGCCACAGGCCCTGCTTGGTGAGCAGGAGCCGCGTCATGCGGCCGGCGAACACCTCGAAGGCGCGGCGCTCCTCTTTCGTGAAAAGACCGCCCTGGTCGAACTTGCTGTGGCAGCCGACCTCGCCCACGCGCGGGCCGCACAGGCTGAACGCCAGCCGGTCGTCGGTCTTCATCGCCATTCCCTTGCCCGTGTTCGGGTGGGCGGCCTGGCCGACGCCTTCCACTCCGCAGATGCAGCAGGGCATTGCGGCCACCAGCCGGCGATAGGGTTCGCTGCGCAGCGGATTGTCTTTCGGCGCTGGCGCTGCAGTGGTTCCGGCGTAGACGCCCACCCGCGAACTGCGCACGTTCATCAGCGCGCCTAGGTTCGCGGCCTTCTGGGCTGCGCGCTGGGCCTGGCGTTGTTCGATCGATTGGCGGCCGAAGGTCATGCGGCCTCCTTGACGTAGATGACGTCACGCTCCATGCAATCTCCTCCGAACATTGACGGCGAGTGCTCGATGGCAAAGGAGCACGCGGGCGTGTTGGCGTACAGCGCACACTGTCCGCAGACTCCGCTCATCGGGTCTCGGGTCTTCTTCGGCTTGTCCTCGATATATGCGATGCCCATGACTGTCATCGTGGGTGTGGCTGTCATCCGAACCTCCGCGCCAGAAACAGTGCAAAGCTGTGCGTGTTGAACCAGCGCCGCACGGTGTACTGCCGAACGATCGAGATCGCGGTGTAGACCCAGCCGCCCCAGAAGTTGCTGGTTGCGGTGACATGCGCGCCGTCAGCCATCAACGGGATCAGCACCACGTTGGCCGCGTAGTTGATCGAGAACCCGATCAGGATGTTCACCCAGGCCTCGATGATCGACGCGCGTTTGGACTGGCCGGCGCCGCTGTCGGCGCTGCGGTAGGCCCTCCATGTGAACCACGCCACGAAGGCCATCGACGCCATTCCGAGAGAGGTGAGCAGGCTCATTCCTGGAACCCTCCCATGATCGTGCGCATCATTTCGCCGGCTTGTTCCGGCTTGAGGTGGCGCCACAGGTAGCGTGGTGCGTACTCGCAGCGGAAGAAGTCCATCACTTGCGCGGTGAACTGCATGAACTCGTCCTGGTCGGCTTCCGAGTAGCTGACCGACCTGGGCAACGGCACGATGCCGCCTTTGGGACCGGCCACCCAGTCCACCCATGCGGCACCGACCTTGACCCAATTCAGGTACTGCTCGAAGTTGTGGAAGCGGTCTTGTGCATCGAACACCGCTTGCAGGATCGCGAACGTGCGGCGGTGGTACGGGCCGGATCGGTCCTGCTTCGTGATGAAGCGGAACATCTCGCCGATCTCTGCCTTCAGGATGCGGCTCCAGAAGCGGCGCCACACGGTCTTGCCCTGCTTGCCGTGGCCGTCCACCGCCTGAAACAGGAACTTGCGCACCGCGGCCTTTTCGGCGTCGTTGAAGCCTTCGAGGCTGGCTTGTTTCACGAGCAATACCTCCATCACAGCGCCCCCAGTTGCCACACGCTGGAGACACGGCCGATCGGTCGCACTGCTGGTGCCGCCTGGTGCTCGCCGAAGCCGTAGATGGGCGCTGGGCTGCCCTTGCCGGGCGGCGGCTCCTTGCCCACCACGCGGGCGCCGATGACGCGCAGGATTTCCGAGACGCGCGGCTGCGTGATGCCAAGGCTGAATTCCAGCTTCGCCCTGGTCATCGGGCATTGCTCGAGCAGCTGCTTTGCCCGTTGCGCGTCTTCCGCTCGTTTCGCAGGGGGAGCGAGTACGTAGCCATCGGCGCGCGCCCGCGCGCACAGCCGACATCTGCCGCATGGATAGCGGTCAGTCGCACCGCACTTGATGCATGCCTTCATGTGATCTGTCCCATCATCCAGTGGGCGATCAGCAGTGCCTCGGCCCGGTTGTGGTCCTTGGCGCGTGCGATGGCGCTGCAGGTCGGATAAAGGCGCTGCGCGGTCTCGCGCGCCTTGCGCTTGCGCTCGTGCGGCTTGAGCTGTGCGTCGATCAGCCCGAAGTGGCGCTTCCATGTCTGCGGATTCGCGTACTCCGGCATCCAGCCCATGCACTCGAGCACCGTTTCCACCGCGCCCAGGGTGCGCAGCAGCGAGCCTTGCGTCTGCACGGCGTTGTCCTTGCCGCCCATCGTGCCTACCGTCTCGATGACTGCCGCCGGCTTGCCTTCCGATGTCGGGCAGTGCTCGCGCAGGAGCCGCACCAGCGCGCGGCCGTCGATCTTGGTCCGTACCTTGGCCGCCGGCCCGATGCCGGGGATGGGCATGGTGGGGAGATCGAAGACCGCACGCACGCCGTTGTGATCAAGCACCGCGCAGGCGCCAGTCAGGCCGGGGTCGATGGCCAGCACGAGCATGGATTAGTTCCCGCCCATCGCCCGCTGCAGCGCCTTCTCGGGGGTGTCCTCCTCCCCGTCGCTCTCGCCGTCCAGCAGATCGACGTCACCGTCGTCGTCGCTGGCGCCTGCCGGCGTGTCGGTATGGCCGGAGCGGTAGCCCTTGCCCTTCACAAGCTGCAGCACGGGCGGCGCGATGATCTGAACGTGGCCGGTGCCCAGCGTGGCCAGGCCGGCGACCCGACCGTAGATCGAATCGTCCTTGAGCTCGTCGCCGTTGTACTGGATGGTCCAGCCGATCGTGACGGTGCCGCCCTGGTTCAGCTCATACCAGACGGTGGACAGCACGCAGTCGCTGAAGTCCAGATTGCTCTCGCCGCCCAGGCCGAAGTCCAGCACGAAGCGGTAGCCGCGGGCCTTCTCGCCCTTGGCATAGGCGAACTTTGCCGGCAGCTTCGGGTGCCGCAGATCCGGCAGCGGGATCAGCACGTCGGGCAAGGTCTCCTGCCCGGCGGCGAGCGCCTTGTTGCAGTAGTGGTGCTCGCGCAGGCCCGGCTCGATCAGGTCGAGCAGCGTGTTCTCGCCGGTCATCGTCATGGCTAGGTCAAAGGCGCGGACGTGTTCTTCGCCGTGCAGCTCGCGGCGCACGTTGGCGTTGGTGAATGCAACCTGGGTTACTGCTTCAAGCTGGAATGGCATCAGATGTGCTCCGGTGGGTTGATCAGGGGTGGAGGTCGAGCTCGAGGTACCGTGGGGCTTCCCACTGGGTTTCGAGGTACTGCTGGCTGTCCTTGTCGAACCAGAAGGCGAAGGAGCCTTCCCACGAGTGGTGGCGCTGCTTGGCTATGCGCACGTAGCTGTCGGGCTCGGTAGATGGCTGCTCGCCCTCTTTCGGCTCCGGCTTGCGCAGGTTCTTCCAGACGATCACGAGGTTGTCGCAAAGGTCCACGATCTCGCCGGCACCCTTCACCGCGAACTTGTCCGGAGGCGCCTTCTCGTTCTCGCCCTTGCGCATGTGGCACACGAGGTGGATGTGCAGGCCGGTGTCCCGCGCGATCGTGGACAGGCCATCCACGAAGTCGCGCTGGCCCGTCAGGTCATCCACACCGATGCCGCACTTCATGAGGCTGTCGATCACCAGGTGGTCGATGCCCATCTCCTTGCGCACGAAGGTGGCCAGTGCCAGGATGCGTGGTGCCGCCACGCGCCCGAGGTGGTCGTAGATCCACAGCTTGTCATCCGTCCAGCGGTGGAAACTGCGGATGAAGCCGATCGACGGAATTCCTACGCCGCCTGCTTGGCGTGCCATCTTCGCCATACTCTCGGCCGGCTTCATCTCCATCGAAGCCACGCAGACCTTCTCGCCGTCGCCCATCACGTTGAGCGCGACGTTGCTCAGCAGCGTGGTCTTGCCGTGGCCGTTGACGCCGGTCCAGAGAGTCAGTTCGCTGGGCCGCAGGTCGAACTTGCCGTGCATCTTGTCGAAGCCGGCGCGCACCCAGTTGGCCGGCTTGCCCTCGCCGTGGAAGCGATCGATCACGGCATCGGTCCAGTCCGAAGCCTTGCGGATCTTGGCGCGGTCGACCTGCTGCTCGGCGAAGTAGCCGTCCAGGTCAACGCTGTCGGGGATCAGGTTCATAGGACGGTTCCTGCGCGGTGCTTGCGCGCGGTCGCGGCGGCCAGACGGCGCTCGATCGGCGTGTGGTTGAGGGCCATCGGCTCCCAGACGAACGCGTGCGTTTCCGGCACGTCCTCGATGGCGGGGTGGTGGTAGCCGGTGCCGATGTCAACGTCGTGCGTTGACTGCTCGAACGTCACGCCGTCAACGTCCTGGCTCCAAGCGTGATCGAAGCGCAGGCAGAGGCGCTTCGGACGGATGGAGGCAATGCGGTCCAAGAGCTCCACCAGGATGCCCAGGCCCACGCTGCTGTCGGCCCACACCCACACCTCGAGGTTGACCAGCATCCGCCAGTCGAAGCGATCGAGCGGCGCGTCTTGGCGCACGTACAGCGCGACCGAAGCGACCGAACCGAACTCGCCGCCGATCAGCGAGACCACGACCGGTCCGGCCGGCTTCTGGCCGCGCTGGCGGGCCTGCAGCAGATCGCGGGCGTTGGCCGCGTACCAGGGCTGCTGGCTCATGTCGCGTTCCCCGTCCAGTCGCCGGACGCGCCATTCGGCTTCTGCTTCGGCTCGAACACGCCGGACCAGCCGTTGATCACGCTCTCGCTGAGGATCGCGCCAATGTCATGCCCAGCCGCGCGGAAGCCTTCGAGCTTTGACACGATGCCCTTGGCCGCCGCGACCGTGAACGGAACCTTGGAACCCTTGGCCCGACGCATTGCCACGAAGTCAGCCCATGGCTTTTCAGGCATCCAGGCAGGAACCTCGAATGCCCCCGCAGGGGGCTTAGGGGGGTTCTTCTTCTCTTCTCTTCTCTTCTCTTCTCTGGTCCGCTTTTTGTCCGCATCGTCTGCGGACGGATCGCGGACATCCTGCGGACCATTTGCAGACGACGCACGCTCGGCCCGTTTGCGGTCGGCTTCCTGCGCTCTACGCTTGGCAGAAGCCCCGTTGTGCTTGTCGAATTCGGGCAGCGAAAGCCCGTCGTTGCCGTCCCAATTGAGCCATTCGACCGCCACCAGGAGCTCCGAAAAGCCCGGGAAACCGATCTCGGAATCCAGCGCGCTGGGCGTGTATCCGTACAGCCGTCCGTCTTCCGACAGCTCGTCGAACAGACACCAGACCGCATGCAGTCCGCCGACAACGCGCAATCTGTCCGTTTGCAATGCGGACGCGATGCGGACAACTTTCGGATGCCTGCGAAGCGCCGATCGCATCTTGATCCAGTCGCCTGCCATCAGCTCAGCCCCCCTTCCGCTTCCATCCGCGCGATCTGCTCCGGGCTGCGCTGCCTGATGGCCTCTTCCATGCTCCGGCGCCAGCCATCGGCCTCGCCGCGGTCGGATAGGCAGCTGTCGGCCTCGTAGCGAGCCATGGCGGCTTCCATTTGGGCGGCGCAGTATCGGATGTAGATCTCGCGCTCTGCGTCCGTCATGGGGCCTTGCATGGTCTCGATGAAGCCGACTGGGGATGGGCTCATGCAGCCTCAGAAGCCCAGGCTTCGGTATTGCTTGTGCTGGTCTGCGCCGACCCGCGTTGCGGCCCACTGCGGCTTGTAGGTGTCGCGCGAGCTGGCCGCGCAGATGGCGCGCGAGGTGGCGAAGGTGGTCGGCTTATTCACCTCTGCCGTTCCGGCGTCGGTGGGATAGAACTTGCCGTCCTCCTCGATCACCAGGCCCTCGGCGATCAGTTCCTCGGCATAGCGCTCCAGGTGGCGGGCGCTGACGGTCTGGGCCACGCTGCCTTCGCTGAAGTCGCGCATCACGCGCGGCTTGTCAACGATCATGCGCAGCATCTTGGGTTTGTCGCAGTAGCTCACGTTGCAGTCTCCAGTTGGTGGGGGGGGGAATCGGTCAGGCCGCAGCCCGTTGCACCAGGCTGCGCAGCAGTGCGTTCTCGTCGGCCAACTTGGCGCTGCGCGCGCGTTCCAGCTCCAGCTGGCGCTCAGCCTCGGTCTTGATCTGGACCAGCGTGCAGCCGAGCTGGTAGGCGATCCAGGCCGGATAGATCCGGTTGTTCACCACGTCACAGAAGGCGCGCACGGTCTCGGCATGCAGCGAGGCCTCGCCCTTCTTGATGCGCGAGAAGTAGCCGGCATCGAGGTTCAGGGCACCGTAGACCTCTTTGTCCTCCAGGCCGGACGACTGCACCGCCAGGCTGAATGCGGCAGCTGCCGACTTCTGCCGATGCACCAGCTCGATGGGCACATCGTTGGGTTCTGCGCGCCTTGAGAGGCCCAGTTCACCCTGTTCGTCAACTCGGGTCAAAAGTCTGGACGCCACTTGACTACCCCCTTGAGGCAAAAAAAATGGACAGTTCGCCCATGCCAAAGACGAGCCAGCACAACCACAGCGATATGCCGTTACTCGGTGCTGAGGTTGACCTTTTCATGGGGTCGCCTAAGGTGCGGCTCGTGCGCTCAGTGCTGCGCTTCAGGCAATTGCTGTCGGCCGTAGACGTGATCCATGGTGATCACCAGGCCGCGCTGCGCCGCGAAATCGATCAAGCGTTCGGCCATGGGAGGCATCACCATCTGGCCGCGATCGAGCAGGGACACGTTGCCCTGCGTGCAGCCCAGCGCGGTGCTCATTTCGTCTTGGGTAACGCCCAGCCGTTCGCGGATTGCTTTGAACACACTCATGAGGCCGGATTATGAGTGGCACTACGGTACGGCGTAAAGAGTGCCGCTTGTTGAAATGGTAACAAGTGCCTCTAATCATTCCGGGATGGCCCGCCCGGCAAAGGTCAACGACGAGCACTTAGAGGAAGCACGCCTCCTGCGCGAGCTATGGGAGGCCCGCCCGGAACCCCGCCTGACCCAGGATGCATTCGGCTCGAAGTTCGATATCGGAGGACAAAGCGCGGTGTGGCGCTTTCTCAACGGCCGAGATCCGCTCAGCCTGAAAGCGGCCCGAGGATTCGCCAAGGGACTGAACCGGCAGATCTCCGAATTCAGCTCGCGCCTAGCCAAAGAAGTCGGCCTACTCGCCCCGCTCGTGGATAGCGAGGTGCTGGACCTGACCAAACTCAACAGGTCGGAGCTGCAGCTAGTGGAGCTATTCAGAGGCCTGGTGCCATCGTCCCAGCACGCTCTGCTGGTGCACGCCAACAACCTCTACACCGCCGAGCACCAGGAGCCGAGCCGGGCCAATCCATTTGCCAAGGCTCCGCCCCCCGGGGAAACGACCAAGGCGCCACACACACTCGCCGGGAAGCCCGCACCGCAGCCGAAACAGCGGAAGCGCCAGGAGTAATTTCCGGCAAGCTCATCAGTAAAAGCGGCACTATTGCAACTCTGCCGCATAGGTATCAGAATGAATCCCCAAGAAAGAAGCCATGTCAGGGGGTTCGATGGCCGCAGCGGTTCTTCGCATTGCACGCGCGTCTCAGCACGAGCAGCACATCATTGAAGTTCTGGAGCACTACCTCGCGCTCGCGCGCCGTGGCTCGTTGCGCGGCCTGGCAGTCTGCGCCAAGGGCCGCACGGGACAAGAGCACATCTCAGTGGTCGGCGTGTATCGCGATGATCCAGCCCAAGGCGTAAATGCCGCCATGCGCATGAGCTGGAAGCTCACCCAGATGCAGGACGACTGACTGCCGACTGACTGCTGAGCCAAGTCTCACCAACGCCCGTATCCAAGCCGCGACGGATCGCTCATCCGATAGAAATTATTTCAAGTCATTATGAGTGCGGCTCTTGACCATTATTAGGAGTGCCACTATTCTTTCTCCAGTCGCAGCGATTTCCGCTGCAAAAGGAGCAAGCAGATGCGCCGCACCGCCGAGATTGAGCACCAAGGCCGCGATCTCGCTTGCACCTTTGACTACACGAAGGGATACCGCGCGACGCGGTATGAGCCGTCCGAACCCGAGTGCGCCCACCTGATCGCCGTCGCGGACGAAGACGGCCAGGACATCACCGCCACTCTGTCGCGTGACGACCGCGACGAAATCGAAGCCGCCTGCATCCAGTCCGTTCACGACGGGCGCGATGCCGCGCGGATCGATGCCTATCTCGCGCGGAGCGAGTCGTGAGCGGCCAGCACACACCAGGTCCGTGGCACGTGGAAGCCGCCTACCTGACCATCGACAGCCCAGCGACGGTCATCGTTGACCGCAGCGGCATGCAGATCGCCGTTCCCACCTGGACCGGTGACGAGTCGTCCACTCATTGCACGACTGACCCGGACGTCCTGCGCGCCAATTCGCACTTGATTGCCGCGGCTCCGGACATGCACGAAGCCCTGCAGGCGATTGTCACGGCGCGCAGCCTCAAGGCCGCGCGCGCGTTGGCCCTCGCTGCACTCGCGAAGACCACCAACAGGAGCGCATCGTGAGCCATCTGCTTGAGTCCCTGCTCGACCCCACCCGCCGTGCCGCCTGCGCCGAGCACGACGCCATTCAGTTTTTCACTCACCCAAAGGGAGCAACCATGAAGCACGCCACCGTCAGCGCGGCCCGGATGTTTGCCGACATCGCCGCCGCAACGCCGGTCCAGAAGGACCGCTACTTCGAAATCACGATAGCCCGGCACGGCCAGCCGGACCAGATCATCGTGCAGGCCTTCCCCGACCAGCTCGACGCCTACCTGTTCGCGGTGGAAGAAGCGGGCGACGGCGCCATGGTGCAGGTCCGCAGCCACTGCGAGACCAGCTATTTCGAGGGCAAGGAAGCCTATCCCCGGCCGCTGCACGCGCGCGCCACGACGCAGGCCCAGGCTGGCTGGCGCAAGGCCCAGATCGAAGACGAGTGCCGCCGCGCATCCGATCTTCGGGCGCTGGCGTTCATGTCCGCAGCCGTGTGTGGAGGTCTGTGATGAAGCACACCATCAACGGCTACATCACATTCAAGCCCGCCGAGCCGTGGGAGAAGAAGCCAACCATCAGCTTCCTGACCTGGAAGCCCGATGACTGCGACAACGTCTTCGGGTTCTTCGTCCGGCCGCACAGCATCGAGGTGGAGCTGCCCGACGACTTCGACCCGCGCCAGTTGCAGATCGCGGCACTGGAGCGCGAGCGGACCGCACTGCGCGCCACGTTCCAAGCCCGCATCACCGAGATCGAAGAGCAGATCAGCAAGCTGCTTGCCATCGAACACGCGCCGGAGGTGGCATGAACATCACCGCAACCATCCCGGCCGATACCCAATCCCAGCTCGCGCAACTGCGCCATGGCTGGATGTTCGTCGGTGCCGCCTTCCAGGCCGACGACGAGCACTGCGACAGCTGCAGCTATCACAAGGTCATCGGCCGCATCAACTACGAAGGCGTCCATCGCGTCTACGTGGAGGGCGCCGGCTGCACGCTGGGAAACAAGGACGGAACGCCCCGAACAGTGCCCAGCCTATGCCGCGCATCTGGCAAGCGAGGCCGACTCGTGAGCCACCTCCGGTCCATGTGGCGGCGCGCGGCCTCTCGAGCATTGCTCGGCTTCCTGCGCTTCCAGCGCGACACCTCCCACCCGATGTCGCCCTTCATGCCGCGCCTGGTGATCCGGATCAACAGCCTGGAAAGGAGAGCCAAGTGAACCAGCACCGACTGTGCGACGAATGCGAGACCGCTGCCTGGTGCTCGAAGTTCGGATGCATCCCGATCACCGAGGAAGACGACACGCCGATCACCACGCCCGAGGAAGCCATGGGCTGGGTGCCCGGCTGGGGCGTCATCGCGGTCGTCACGGGAATCGTGATTTTGGTCATGGTGGCCGCGGCCTTCGGGCCTGTTTGATAGGGAAGGAACTTCAACAACATGAGCAAGATTCACACAGCGCTGCTGGATGCCATGCGCGAGATCGCCAAGGTCGGCATCGCCAAGACCAGCAAGGCGGACCTGGGCGGCGCGCGCGTCAACTACCGCGGCATCGAGGCCGCGATGAACGAGATGAGCCTGATCCTCATCAAGTCCGGCATCAACGTCACCCCCAGCTACAGCGACCTGAACGTGATGGAGCGGGCCAAGGGCGAGGGCAAGGCCACCCGCTTTGTCACGCTCAAGGGATCGTTCACCTTCGCGGCCGATGACGGCTCCAGCGTCGTGTGCACGACCTACGGCGAGGCGATGGACTCAGGCGACAAGGCCGCGATCAAGGCGCAGTCCGTAGCCTTCCGAACCGCACTGTTCCAGCAGTTCGTCGTCCCCACGATGGCAATGGATCCGGAAGCGGACGGCGACGACGGCGGCATCCTGAACGTCGAATGCCGCGAGCGCGTGGCCAACACGCAGACCGAGGCCGAGCTGCGCGCGCTCAGCAAAGAGTACGTGCCGCTGTTCAACCAGGCCAAGGATCGCGACGGCTATGCCGAGTTCGTGAAACTGGTTCAAGCGCGCGGCGCCGAGATCAAGGGGGTGAATACCCATGCGTGAAATCCTGTTCCGCTGCTCCTCCATCGGCAAGCTGATGACAGAGCCGAAGACCAAGGCCGAAGGTCCGCTGTCCGTGGGCGCCAAGACCTACATTCGCCAGCTCGCCGCCCAGGAGATCCTCGGCGTCGAGTTCGAGGTCTATAGCAAGCAACTGGAAAAGGGGATTCAGGTCGAGCCGGACTCGATCGCCCTGCTCAATCGCGTGCGCGGGCTATCACTGGATAAGAACGCCGAGCGCCGCACCAATGCTTGGCTGACCGGGGAATGCGATCTGTTCGACGGCCCGCGGCGCCGTGGGCACGACGTGAAGTCGCCCTGGTCGGCCGCCACCTTCCCGATCGCTCACGCCGACTGCGAGGACAAGCTCTACGAGTGGCAGATGCGCGGCTACATGGCCCTGTGGGACGCCGATGCGTGGGAAGTCAACTACTGCCTCGTCAACACCCCAGAGAACCTGATTGGCTACGAGCCGCTGCAGCTGCACGTGGTCGATCACATTCCCGAGCACATGCGGATCACGACCTGGACGGTCAAGCGTGACCTGGAGAAAGAGCAGGCTATCTACGAGAAGGTGCGGCACGCCCGCACCTACTTCGGCGAAGTGATCGCGGAGTTCGCACGTTCGCACAGCGAGGTTGCACTTTTGGGGGCCTCTGCATGAGCACCGTTGAGATCCGCCATGCTCACCTCTTCGCCGGCCTCGGCGGCGGCGCCAAGGGCTTCAACCGGGCCCGGCCGCGCGTTGGAACCATGCAAGGCGAATTCCGCTGCATCGGCGGCATCGACGTGGACGCAGCAGCGATGCGCGACTTCGAACGCCTCACCGGCGCGCGCGGCACCGTGCTGGACCTGTTCGACCGCGAGCAGTACCGCCCCTTCACCACGATGGAGCTGGCCGCGCTGCAGTCGCTTCTGGATCCGGAGGAAAGCTGGGTTCCGTGGCGCCTGGATGGCGAAAGCGATCAGTCCTGGCGCGAGCGCATCGGAAACGCTGTGCCTTCGGATGCCGCGCAGGCCATCGCCGAAGTCATGGGCGAAACGCTGCTGCTGGCGTGGTCGGGTGAGACCTTCATGCTGTCCGCGCGGCCGATCTGGGTTCGGCCGCTGGCGATCGC
>Ga0207853_1000062_pt1 | contig 26326 bp, 22 predicted proteins | sample LuqExpMetagenom6_FD_187764 | JGI IMG/M metagenome (GOLD analysis project Ga0207853, IMG submission 187764) | Tropical forest soil microbial communities from Luquillo Experimental Forest, Puerto Rico - Sample 6 (SPAdes) | ecosystem: Environmental > Terrestrial > Soil > Tropical forest ...
TCATCGAGGCCAGCGTGGTGCTCTTGCCGGCGCCGGTGGCGCCCACCATCAGCAGCAGGCCGCGCTTTTCCATGATCAGGTCGCCCAGGATCATGGGCACCGACAGGCTTTCCAGCGGCGGAATCTCGGTGGTGATGTAGCGGATGACTGCCGCATAGGTGCCGCGCTGGCGCATCGCGGAGAAGCGGAAGTTGCCCACGCCCTCGATCGCGTGCGCCATGTTCAGCTCGCCGGTCTCTTCCAGTTCTTCCATGCGCCGCTCCGGCAGCACTTCGGCCAGCAGCGCTTTGGGCGCGTCGGGCGGCAGCAACTGGGCGTTGATCGGCAGGCACTGGCCGTTGATCTTGATCATCGCCGGCGCGTGTGCCGACAGATAGACGTCCGACGCCTTCTTCTCGCCCATGAGGCGGAGGATCCGCTCCATCGTTGACATGTTTGGCTCCCTCTGAGTCCCGTTCAGCGTTCAGTCTTGTTTAGTCGCGCAGGAGGTCGTTCAGGCTGGTCTTGGCGCGGGTCTGCGCGTCAACGCGCTTCACGATCACCGCACAGTAGAGGCTGTACTTGCCGTCAGCGCTCGGGAGGTTGCCGGAGACCACCACCGAACCGGCAGGAACTCGGCCATATGTGACGGTGCCGGTGGCACGGTCGTAGATCTTGGTGCTCTGGCCGATGTACACGCCCATGGAGATCACCGAGTTCTCCTCGACGATCACGCCTTCAACGATCTCCGAACGCGCGCCGATGAAGCAGTTGTCTTCGATGATGGTCGGGTTCGCCTGCAGCGGCTCCAGCACGCCGCCCAGGCCCACGCCGCCGGACAAGTGCACGTTCTTGCCCACTTGCGCGCAGGAGCCCACGGTGGCCCAGGTGTCGACCATGGTGCCTTCATCGACGTAGGCGCCGATGTTCACGTAGCTGGGCATCAGGATCGCACCCTTGGCGATGAAGCTACCGCGGCGCGCGACGGCCGGCGGCACCACGCGAACGCCCGTGGCAGCCATCTCTTCGGGCGACAGGTGTGCAAATTTGGTGGGAACCTTGTCGAAAAAGGCCAGGTCGCCGGCCTTCATGACCACGTTGTCGTTCAGCCGGAAGGACAACAGCACGGCCTTCTTGACCCACTGGTGCACGGTCCACTTGCCCACACTTTCTCGGGTGGCGACGCGCAGCTTGCCGGTATTGAGCTCGGCAATGACGTGCTCGACGGCTTCGTTCACTTCCTTGGGCGCGGCGGAGGCCGAGAGGCTGGCGCGGTTGTCCCACGCGGTGTCGATGATCTGCTGGAGCTGTTGGGTCATGGGATCAGTCTTTTCTGTTCTGGACGAATTGCACGATGCGCTGGGCGGCCTCGAGACACTCGGCGGTGTCGGCGACCAGCGCCATCCGCACTCGGCCCGCACCGGGATTGAAGCCGCCGGCCTCGCGGGCGAGGTAGCTGCCCGGCAGCACCGTCACATTGTATTGAGCCAGCAGTTCACGGGCGAATTCAGTGTCGCTGCCGCGCACGCCGGCCCAGAGGTAGAAGCTGGCATCGGGCAGGCGCACATCCAGCACCTTTTCGAGCAGGGGTGTCACCTCGGCGAACTTGCGGCGGTATTGCTCGCGGTTGTCCACCACGTGCGCCTCGTCGTTCCAGGCGGCGACGCTGGCGGCCTGCACGATCGGGCTCATGGCGCTGCCGTGGTAGGTGCGATAGAGCAGGAACTTCTTCAGCAGCTCGGCATCGCCGGCGACGAAGCCGCTGCGCATGCCCGGCACGTTGCTTCGCTTGGACAGGCTGGTGAAGGCCACCAGCTTGCGGAAATCGCTGCGACCGAGCTGGGTGGCGGCTTCCAGTCCGCCCAGCGGCGGCTCGTCGCGGAAGTAGATCTCGCTGTAGCACTCGTCGGAAGCGATGACGAAGCCGTGGCGGTCCTGCAACGCGAACAGCTTGCGCCATTCGTCCAGCGGCATCACCGCACCGGTAGGGTTGCCGGGGGAACAGACGTAGATCAGCTGGGTGCGGGCCCAGACCGATTCGGGCACGCTGTCCCAGTCCACCGCGAAATTGCGCGCCGGGTCGCTGGGCGCGTAGTAAGGCTCCGCGCCGGCGAGCAGGGCTGCGCCTTCGTAGATCTGGTAGAAGGGATTGGGACAGACCACCATGGCCGGCCGGGTTGGATCGATCACGGTCTGGGCGAATGCGAACAGCGCTTCGCGCGAGCCGTTGACCGGCAGCACCTGCGTGGCGGCATCGATGGCTAGGCCATAGCGGCGCTGCAGCCAGCCGGCGCAGGCCTCCCGCAGCGCGGGCGTGCCCGCGGTGGGCGGGTAGCCGGAGAGATCGCTGCCCGGCACGTCCATCGCGTCGGCCAGTGTTCGCTTGATGAATGCCGGCGTCGGATGCTTGGGCTCACCGATGCCCAGGCTGATGGGACGGTACGCGGGATTGGGCGTGACGCCCGCGAACAATTGCCGCAGCCGCTCGAAAGGGTAGGGCTGCAGGCGCGAGAGCAGGGGATTCATCCCTTGGATTATCGGCGCAGGCCCCAGGCAGCCCGGCTGCGACGTGCCGGAACGCGATGACCCCGCGGCGCAGGTTGACCGGTGCGCGGCCGAGTACCGTTTTTCAGTACTCAAGGTGTGATTGCCCGCAACTGATCAGGAAAACGCAATACCAAATGCCGAGCGGCCCCACATTACGTGGCACAAGCATGTGCTTGGGCCTTGAGAACCTCAATGAAGATCGCGTTTTCTCCGAAGGTGGTTGTGCAAATCGTCGCGGCATCCGTGGCGGCGGCCGGTTTGTCAGGCTGCTATGTCGTGCCGGTGCAACCGACACCGATGCCGCCCAATGCGGCGGTCGTCGTGCCCGCCGCACCGCCTCAACCCGTCACCTTCAGTGCGCGCCTCTACCCGGCCAACGACCTGGCCAGCCCCTACGGCATGGTCCCGGCCGTGGTGACCAACGACCTCAATGGCCGCGGCCACTTCTCGACGGCCATCAACGGCGAGACCTTCACTGGTGAAGCCACGCGCGTGGCGGGGTCCCAGCGCGACGGGGTCGCCAACGGCGCGGGCAATCGGGGCAGCTTCCTGAACTGCCGCTACACCATGAATTCCGCGACGCTGGGCACGGGCACCTGCCGGCACTCGAACGGTGCGGCATTCACCATGCACATCGGAAGCTAGATCGCGGTTGCGGCAAGCGCCTGAGGCGGCCGCATTCCAGAGTTGTCAGAACGGGCTGCTGCGGGCCGGAGTGCTTCAACCCGGTTCGCGCTCAGGAACCGGTTCGTACTTCAGGTGCCCGACATAAGCCAGCGCCTGATTGCTGTGAACCGAGGGCACGTCGCCCTCGCGCATGTGCAGCAGGTCGGCCGGGCTGAGCAGGCGGGGATCGGCGGTCGTGAGCGGCAGGCCGGCTCGCCGGTAGGCCTCCAGCACGAACTGCGAGCAGAAGAAACGGTCGCTGCGGCCCAGGCCAAGCTGGAAGGCGCCCACGCCTTGCAGGCAGAAATCGCGTACCAGCGAAGGCGTCAGCGGCAGCTCGCACAACCTGCGCTCAATGGAAAAGGGCGCCTGCAGCAACACACCGACGAAGTTGTACTTCTGGCCGACGGTCTCCGCGACGAAGGCCTGCATCTTTTCCACGTGTTCGGGGCGCACGCCGGGGTGGCGGAAGGCCGCGACCGTGGATTCTTCGTCGAGGAACTGCTGCATCTGGCGTCGACGGATGCCTTCGCCGACGGCTTCCGCCACCTGCGCGTCGCCGACATACAGCGAGGCATGGCTCACGGCCGACAGTGTCATCAAGCGAATGCCCAAGGACGTGGTGCCGTTCGCCGCCGACAGGATGATGTCGCCAGGCAGCAGCACGCTGGCATCGATGTTGAGCGCACCAGCGGGTGGTTGCAGGCCGGGGTTTTGCACCTGCAAGTGCGGCCGCGCGTTCACTGACTCGTCATAGAAGCGCGTTGCGCAACCGGTCAGCAGGGACAGCGGTGCGGCTGCGATCAGTCGGCGGCGGCTCAGCATGCCGCTGATTCTAGGCAAGCTCAGCGATATCGGCACGCCTATTCGGTGCAACGGCCCCAAGGTCCCATTGCGCTCGGACAGCGCGTCTCCCAATCTTGCGCCAAGCTTGCCGCCCAGGAAGTCCTATGCCAGGCTCCCACCACCGTACCGAAGAGCTTTTTCCAGACCGTTCGCTGCGCCAGATTCTTGCCCGGCGCGATCCGGTGGTGCATGCCGTCGCGCCGCAGGATCCAGTCACCCACGTCCTGCAGCTGATGTCGCAGCTGGACATCGGCCTCGTCGTGGTGCTGGAGGCGGGGCAACTGGTGGGCGTGCTGTCGGAGCGTGACCTGGTGCGGCTGGCCGGGCAGGCGGGAGTCGGCGCGCTGGGCGAGCGCACGGTGGCCGATCTCATGACCCGGGACGTTGCCACGGTCGGCCCCGACGAGCCATTCGGCCGCTGCATGGCCCTGATGGAACAGCGGGGCGCGCGGCATCTGCCGGTCGTCGATGCGGGCCGCGTCATTGCTGTCGTTTCCGTGCGGGACCTGCTGCGCGAGGCGGTGGCCCACCACCGGCTCGTGCTGGCCGAGATCGAGCGCGAGCGGCTGACCGCCTTCCAGTCCTCAGCCTGAGCGAAGGGCGCATCTTGAGCCTGTTGATCGTTGTCGCGTCGCTGGTCTTCCTGATGCTGGTCGCGTACCGCGGCTACAGCGTCATCCTGTTCGCGCCGGTGGCGGCGCTGGGTGCGGTACTGCTGACCGATCCCGCCTGGGTGGCGCCCATGTTCTCCACCGTCTTCATGAAGAAGATGGCGGGCTTCGTCGAGAGCTACTTCCCGGTGTTCATGCTGGGCGCGGTGTTCGGCAAGGTGATCGAGCTGTCCGGCTTTTCGAAGGCGATCGTCGCTTCGGTGATCCGTGTGCTGGGCAGCAGCCGTGCGATGTTGGCGATCGTGCTGGTGTGCGCACTGCTGACCTATGGCGGCGTTTCCTTGTTCGTCGTGGTGTTCGCGGTGTACCCGTTCGCGGCCGAGATGTTCCGCCAGGGGGGCATTCCCAAGCGCTTGATCCCCGGAACGATCGCACTCGGCGCGTTCAGCTTCACGATGGATGCGTTGCCCGGCAGCCCGCAGATCCAGAACATCATCCCCACCACCTTCTTTCAGACCAACACTTGGGCGGCACCCTGGCTGGGACTGATCGGCTCGGTGTTCATCCTGGTGGTCGGCATGGCCTACCTGGAGTGGCGCCGCCGTGCCGCCGCCGCCGCGGGCGAGGGCTACGGCACCGATCTTCGCAACGAACCGGAACCTTTCGAAGAGACCAACCTGCCGAATCCGTGGATCGCCCTGAGCCCGCTGGTGGTCGTGGGCGTGACGAACCGCCTCTTCACCGGCCTGGTCCCGAAGTTCTACGGATCCAGCTATGAAATGGCGCTGGCCGGTGCCAAGCCGGTCCTGACCGACGTGGGCAAGGCCGGCGCGATCTGGGCCGTCGAGGCAGCGCTGCTGCTGGGCATCCTGACGGTGCTCGTGTTTGCCTGGAAGCCGGTGGTCTCGCGCTTTGCCGAGGGGACCAAGGCCGCGGTGGCGGGCGCACTGCTGGCGTCCATGAACACCGCCTCGGAATACGGCTTCGGCGGTGTGATCGCGGCGTTGCCGGGCTTCATCGTGATTGCGGATGCACTGAAAGCGATTCCGCACCCGCTGGTGAATGCCGCTGTCACGGTGACCACGCTGGCCGGCATCACCGGCTCGGCCTCCGGCGGCATGAGCATTGCGCTGGCGGCTATGGCCGACACCTTCATCGCCAATGCGCAAGCCGCCGGCATTCCGCTGGAGGTGTTCCACCGCGTGGCCGCCATGGCCAGCGGCGGCATGGACACGCTGCCGCACAACGGCGCGGTGATCACGCTGCTTTCAGTGTCGGGGCTGACCCATCGCCAGTCCTATGGCGACATCTTCGCCGTGACACTGATCAAGTCATTGGCCGTGTTCGTGGTGATCGCCGTCTACGCGATCACGGGGATCGTGTGAGCTGGCTCGTCAGGAGTGAAGTGATCAGCTTGTGCCGCTTGGCCCGGCGCTGTCGAGGTCGAAGCCAGGCATTGGGGATCGAGGCAATTGCCTGGCAGGCGGCTCCCGAACACAATGGCTGGGGTCAACCAAGGAGAGCGCGCCATGATCGAAAAAACCCAGGCTGAACTGGCCAAGACCTTGTGGGAGCAGGCCCGCGCGGCGGCAATGCAGGCCCACGACGCGTGGGACATGGTGATGAAGGCCCAGAAGACCATGATGGACTCCATGCGCAGCGCCGGAGCGCCGTTTTCGCTGGCCGCCGACCAGTACGACAAGTTGATGGAGTTCCATTCCAAGCAGTACAAGGCCGCACTGGACTACATGAACAAGACCTCGGCCGAATACCAGGAATTGCTGACGCCAAAGTCGAAGAAGTAGGGCACCGGCCTCCTGGCGCACTCGATGCGCTAATAGACCGTCAGGCCCCGGCTGCGGAACTGGCCGCGCACGCGCTCGGTGAGCGCGGCGTCGGGAGGCTGCGCGGCTTCTAGCGGGTACTCGAGCCCGAGCTTGTGCCACTTGTCGCGGCCCATCTGGTGGAAGCGCAGGATCTCCACGCGTTCGACGGTCTTCAGGCCGGCGCAGACGTCGGCGAGCATCTCGACGTTGTCCCGGTCGTCGGTCAGGCCGGGAACCAGGACGAAACGCACCCACATCGGCCGCCCCAGCTCGGATAAGCGACGCGCGTAAGCCAGGGTGGGCGCCAGCGGTTGCCGGGTGACGCGCTCATATGTGACGGGATCGCCGGACTTGATGTCCAGCAGCTGCAGGTCGATCGCCATCAGGTCGGCATCGCTCAGGCGCTCGCCCAGCCGTCCGGAGGTATCGATGCAGGTATGCAGACCCAGCTGCTTGCAGCGACGAAAGATCTCCATGGCGAAGGCGCGCTGCACCATGGGCTCGCCACCGGAGAGCGTGATGCCGCCGCGACTGATCTTGAGCACCTGCGCGTACTTGCCGATCTCGCGCATGGCCCGCGACACGGTGACCGGGCGGCCGTTGTGCTTGTGCCAGGTGTCGGGGTTGTGGCAGTACTGGCAGCGCAGCAGGCAGCCGGTCAGAAACGCGACGAAGCGCAGTCCCGGGCCGTCGACGGTGCTGCCGACTTCCCACGAGTGCACGTACCCCACCAGGTCGTCGCCGGGCTGCTGATCGTCCTCGGCCTCGTCGGCCGGCTGGATCGCGTCGTACGCGTGCTGCCGGACTGCCGAAGAACCTTCGCGCGAGACATGCAACGCGTAGCGGCTGCCGGTCAGGGTCTGGGCCATGGCGGGTTCCGGGCGTCAGATGGCGCCGTGGAAGGTCCGGTTGATCACGTCTCGCTGCTGTTCCTTCGTGAGCTTGACGAAGTTCACCGCGTACCCCGACACCCGGATCGTCAACTGCGGGTACTTCTCGGGATGAAGCATCGCGTCCTGTAGCGTTTCGCGGTTCAGCACGTTGACATTGACGTGAAAGCCGCCGCTGGCGAAATAGGCGTCCAGCGCACCGATGCCACGCGCGATGCGTTCCTCCTCGCTGCCGAGCGCCGACGGCACGACCGACAGCGTGAGCGAGATGCCGTCCTCGGCGTCGTCGTAGGGAATCTTGGCCACCGACATCAGCGTGGCCAGTGCGCCATGCGTGTCGCGGCCGTTCGACGGGTTGGCGCCGGGCGCGAAAGGCTCGCCCTTCCTGCGGCCGTCGGGCGTGTTGCCGGTGCTCTTGCCGTACACCACGTTGGAGGTGATCGTCAGCACCGACTGCGTGTGCATCGCATTGCGGTAGCTCGGGTACTGGCGGATCTTGTTCATCATCGTGGACACCAGCATCCGGGCCAGGTCGTCGGCGCGATCGTCGTTGTTGCCGAAGCAGGGGAATTCGCCCTCGGTTTCGTAATCCACGATGATCCCGCGCTCGTCGCGCACCGGCCTGACGCGCGCGTACTTGATGGCCGAAAGGCTGTCGGCGGCGTGCGACAGCCCCGCGATGCCGCAGGCCAGCGTGCGCAGGATGTCGCGATCGTGCAGCGCCATCTCGATGGCTTCGTAGCAGTACTTGTCGTGCATGTAGTGGATGACGTTGAGCGCGTTGACGTAGGTCCTGGCGAGCCAATCCATCATGCGGTCGAGGCGCGTCATCACCTCGTCGAAATCGAGCACGTCCCCTTCGAGCGGCGCCAGGGCGGTCCCGACCTGCTCACCGGTCAGCTCGTCGCGTCCGCCGTTCAGCGCATACAGCAGCGTCTTGGCCAGATTGACCCGCGCGCCGAAGAATTGCATCTGCTTGCCCATGCGCATGGCCGAGACGCAGCAGGCGATGGCGCAGTCGTCGCCCCACTTGGGCCGCATCAACTCGTCCGACTCGTACTGGATCGAACTGGTGTCGATGGAGGTCTGGACCGCGAAGCGCTTGAAGCCCTCTGGCAGGGCGGGTGACCAGAAGATGGTCAGATTGGGTTCCGGCGCGGGCCCCAGGTTGGACAGGGTCTGCAACATTCGAAACGCCGTGCGCGTGACCAGTGTGCGCCCGTCCTCGCCCATGCCGCCCACCACCTCGGTGACCCAGACCGGGTCGCCGGAGAACAGCTGGTTGTATTCGGGCGCGCGCAGGAAGCGCACGATCCGCCACTTGATCACCAGGTCGTCGACGATTTCCTGCGCCTGCGTTTCCGTCAGGGTGCCGTCGCGCAGGTCGCGTTCGAAGTAGATATCCCAGAAGGTGGACAGGCGGCCGGCCGACATGGCGGCGCCGTTTTGCTGCTTGACTGCGGCGAGGTAGCCGAAGTAAGTCCATTGCACGGCTTCGCGGGCGTTCTCGGCAGGGCGGGCGATGTCGAAGCCGTAGCGCGACGCCATCTCCTTCAACTCCTTGAGCGAGCGGATCTGCTCGGCCAGCTCCTCGCGCAGCCGGATCACGTCTTCGGTGGAATGGCGGTCGTCGAGCTCCTGCTTTTCGCGCTGTTTGTCGGTGATGAGGAAGTCGACTCCGTAGAGCGCGATCCGACGATAGTCGCCAATGATGCGGCCGCGCCCATAGGCGTCGGGCAGGCCGGTGATCACGCCCGAGGATCGCGCCTTGCGGATGTCGGCCGTGTAGGCGTCGAAGACGCCGTCGTTGTGCGTTTTGCGGTACTTGGTGAAGATTTCGGCCAGCCGCGGGTCCGGCTCGTAGCCATAGGCCTTGAGGCTGGATTCGACGACGCGCCAGCCACCGAAGGGCATGATCGCGCGCTTGAGCGGCGCGTCGGTCTGCAGGCCGACGATGATCTCGCGGCCTGGGTCCAGGTAGCCCGGCGCGTGCGCCAGGATGCCCGAGGGCACCTGCGAAACATCGAGCACGCCCCGGTCGCGCTCTTGCGCCAGCAGGGGCAGCAGGGCTTGCCACAGCGCCCGGGTGCGGTCGGTCGGACCTTGCAGGAAGCCGCCGTCGCCCTCGAACGGCGTGTAGTTGCGCTGGATGAATTCGCGGACATTGACCCGCGTCTGCCATGCGCCCGGCGCAAAACCGCGCCATGGCCCTTCGGCCTGCTTGCCGGCAAGCTCGGAATCGACATCGAACATGTGTGCTCTCCCGTTACAAGGTGAGCGAATGCGGGCGCCTGGCCGCACCATCAGCCACGATGACGCTACGCGTGGCCGATGTCCAGGTCAAGGGCTGACCGGCCGCAAGCTGTACGATAGGCATCCGCCGCGTGTGACCCGCGCGCGCTGTCGTTTCGAAGTTTCCCCATGCAATTTGCCGAACTGGTCGGCGCCCGGCGCTCGATCCGTGGCTATCTGCCGACTGACGTCCCCAATCAACAGGTCCGCGATCTGCTGAGCCTGGCGCGCCAGGCGCCCAGTGGCGCCAACCTCCAACCCGGGCACTTCGTACGAGTCCAGGGAGACCAGCGGTCTCGCCTCTCTGAAGAATTGGTGCGCGCCTGGCGCGAGGGCCGGCAGGAAGTGGAGGACTACGGGTACTTTCCGCAGCCGATGCCGATGGGATTGCGAAAGCGCCAGGTCGCGTCGGCCCAGGCCCTCTATGGTGCTTTGGGCGTTGCTCGCAGCGACCGCGCTGGGCGTGATGATCAGTTCGAACGGAACTTCCGATTCTTTGATGCCCCGGTGGCGCTCATCGTCACGCTGGAACGCGGCTTCGGCAGTGGCGGCTACATGGACCTGGGCATGACCCTGTACGGCCTCATGCTGGCCGCCAGGGCCCAGGGCCTGGACAGCTGCGCCATCGGCGCCATGGCTTCGTTTCCGGGCTTGATCCGACGCAGTCTGGCACTGGACGAAGGCCAAGCCATCGTCTGCGGCGTGGCGCTGGGCCATGCCGATCCCCACGCGCCCATCAATCAATGTCGCACGGCGCGCTGCGACCCGGACGACTACTTTCGGTCGGTGGGCTGAGTCACAGACGCGATACGAGCGCCGCGCTGCCGATGCCGCCGGCGCCGGCGATGGCGGCCAGCCCCAACGCGCCGCGGGTGCCGTCGCGTTGCAGATCGGCCAGCACGCGAACCAGCGAAATGGCGCCCGATGCGCCGATCGGATGTCCCCGTGCCAGGCCGCCGCCACGTTGATTGATCAGCCCGGGTTCGATTCCGAAGGCACGGCAGTAACCCAGCCCCTGCGTCGCAAAGGCATCGTGCAACTCCACGGCTTCAAGCCGGGAAAAGGGCAGCGCCGACTTCGCCAGCACCTTGCGCGTCGCAATTTCCGCCGCGAGCAGCGGCATGGCTGGGTCTCCACCCGTGCTGGCCTGCGCCAGCCAGGCGGCACCCGGTGCGAGGCCCAGCCGACGAAACGCCGTCTTGCTGCCGATGGCGATGAATGCGGCGCCGTCCGCCTTCGCGGAAATGGCCAAGGGACTCAGCTCCGTCCGACCGGCCGGATCGAGATCCTGCAGCCGCAGGGTTGCTGGCATTCGAGCCGCGCGTGAGGGGACGACGACGCGCGGATAGCTGTCGTGCGCCAGGCCCGCGACCGGCACGATTTCATCGGCCAGATCATCGAGGTGTGTGATCGCACGGGCGTGGGATTGCAGCGCATAGGCGTCTTGCTTTTCACGCGAATGCCCTTGCTTCCAGGCATGGTGGGCCGCCGCCTGGAGCAGGTCGGGATCGCGCAAGGGGTCGGGACTGAACGGCGGTCGCTCGTAGGGGCGCGCTGGCTCCCCCTCCCGTTGCGGTCGAACGGCGCGGATAGGGGCCCGGCTCCAGGCCTCGACGCCGCCTGCGAGCACGATAGCGGCCTGGCCTGACTGCACCAGCCCGACTGCGAGACTCACGGCATCCAGGCCGGCGCAGCACTGCGAATCGATGCTGAAGGCCGCGCAAGCATCGTCCAGCCCGGCCGCCAGTGCCACCATGCGCGCGGGATTGCCGCCGGCCCCCAGGGCATTGCCGACCACCACGGCGTCGATGGCTTTCGCAGGCAGCCCGGTGCGCGCCAGCAGCCCTTGAACCACCGGTGCCGCGATCTCATGGGGCTCCAGACGCGCAAAGGCCCCGCCGTGCGCGGCGACGGCGCTTCGGGCCCATCCCAGGATCAGCGCAGGACTTGCAGCCATGGTGTCGATTCGGGATCGGCGGGCGAATCGTCCTGCATGTCACCCCGGGCCTCGACGGTCTGGGCGAGCGCGACGTGGTCAGTCTTGCCGCTCGCGGTCAGCGGCCAGTTCTCGCACACAAGGAACCGGCGCGGCACCTTGTAGGGGTCCAGGCGCTCGCGGCACCACGTCATGAGGGCCGCTGCATCCGGCGCGGCAGGCTGTATTTCACTCCCCAGATTTAGCAGCGCCACCACCGCCCGCCCTCGCACCGCGTCGGCCAGGCCGTGCACCGATGCCGCCTGCACGCCGTGAAACGTCGCGAGAACCGCTTCGACCTCTTCTGGAAAGAGGTTCTTTCCGCTGGTGACGATCATGCGGTTCTGGCGGCCGACGAGGCACAGGCGTCCTTCGTCGTCCAGGTAGCCCATGTCGCGCACCGAAAGCCATCCGTTGTCGCGCACCGCAGCCGTCTCGTCGTGCGCACCCACATAGGTGTTGAACAGCATCGGGCTGCGAACGAAGATCATGCCTGCGGCATCGCAGCCGGATTGCTTGCGGATATCGACTTCCACGTTGGGGAACGGTTTGCCGACGGCGTTGGCCGGGGCGTTCTCGTCCGCCTCCATCCACGCCACGAAGCTCGTTTCAGAGGCGCCATAGAACTCGACCAGGCGTGCATTCGGAAACAGGGCGCGCAGTTGCGGCGTGCGTTGGCGCATCCATCTCGCGCCGCTGATCATGACCAACCGGACCGGGTCGATCGGCGGCAGTGAGCGTCGCTGCGCGTGCTCCAGCATCATGATCAACTGGCTGGGCACGGCCACCAGACTGGACGCTTCACCGTTCAAAAGGCTGGACAGCGCACGGCCCGCCGAAAAACGCGGCTGCACCACGACCCCGCCACCCGTCCACAGCCCCAGCAGCATGCCGAAAAGGAACAGGGAGTGCGATAGCCCGCCCGGCGCGAGCACGCAGCCGCGAGCTTCGGGCCCGAACGCTTCAATGCAAACGCGAAAGCTCTCCACCCAGGATCGGTGGTCGCGCATGAACCCCTTGGGGTGACCGGTACTTCCCGAGGTGTAGCCGATGTAGAAGGGGGAGCTGCCGTCGGCAGCGCAGATGTCGCTGGGTTGTGCAGGCAGCGCTTGCCGGACCCGCGCACGCACGACTTCCGGCCAACCACGGTCCGCCACGGCAGCACAGCGTCCGCTGCGCACGATGCCCAGGAATTCGACCAGCCGCTGCGTCGTCGAGCCGTGATCCTCCAGGAGGACTGTGGCCGGTGCGCGCGCGCCGACCAGGGTGGCTGCGTGTTGCGCGGTGGCCCGTTCCAACTCGCCGAAGCGCAGCCGATGGTCGCCTTCGATGATGGCGGCGCGGTCAGGTGTCGCTTGCGCCCAGCGCGCCAGCATTCCGTCGACCAGGGCAGCGTGCCCGTCGGGGTGCGGGTCAGGCAGACTCACGCCTGCTTGCGCCCCGGTTCCCAACCCGGAAGTCCGCGAGCGACGGTGTGGACCACGACAGCGCACAGCGCACATTTGATCAAGTCGCCCGGAACGAAGGCGAGCGTGCCCAGCGCGGCCTGGGTCCAGCTCAGTTTCGCGACCGCCACCAGGCCGGCCACGCCGCACGCGTGGACCACCAGCAGCCCACCGATGGCCGACGCAGCGGCGGCGCTGAAGGCACTTTGGCGCGGCGTCGCGCGGGGCAGGCGCTCCATCAGCCAGCCTGTCATGAACGCGCCCAGCGGCCAGGCGAGCAAGTAGCCGACCGAGGGAGCGAAGAACACACCGATGCCGCCACGGCCACCGGACAGCAGCGGCAGTCCCAAGGCCACGGCGAGCAGGAACAGGGCCATGGCTTGGAACCCGCGGCGGGAGCCGATCAGGCAACCCGCGAGCATCACGCCCAGCGTCTGTAGCGTGATCGGGACGCCCAGGGGCAGGTCGATTTTCGGAATCAGTCCCAGCACGCCCATCAGCGCGGCGAACAGCGAAATCAAGGACAGCGAGCGATAGTTGGATGTCATGGATTTTTTCCTGTGCGTCACACGGCGTGACAGCGAGCGCAGATGCACAAGCCCTGCGGGTGCATGTGCGGCCTTGAGGGCTACGGTCTGAGGCGTGCTTCCAGCGCATCGGCCACGCGGTGGGCCGCCTGCAGCATCTGGATGCACAGAGGAGCCAGAATTCTAAAGCCGCCCGCCCGTCCTGTTCGCACGCGATAGGCCTCATCCAGCTTCTGCCATTGAACGAAAAAGTGCTCGGTGAAGCGGATCATGAGCGCCAGCATCAGCGGCAGACGCTTCGATGCGAGTCCCCAGCGCTGCAGCGGCTCGAACAGCGTCTCCAGAACGCGCAGCAATTCGTCAAAGCGTGTGGTGAGCGTCAGCGAAACCCCCAGACAGGTGGCTCCCAGGAGTCGCAATGCGCTCGACGCGCCCACCCACGGCTGGCCCAGCAGCGCATGAAAGCCGCACAACAACACAACTGCGATCAAGGCCGCTACCACGGGCCTTCGCCCGGTGGGCCCGGTGCGTCCGAGCGAGACGTAGACGGCAATGGCCCCCATGGCCGCGGGAATGAGCGCGCGCGGCGATTCCAGGGTGAACAGTGCAGTCGTGAAGATCGACAGCGCGAGAAGTTTCGAACCGGCCGCCCACCGGTGCAGCCAGGTGGGCCGTTCGCTATAGAGGGTTCCGATCAAGCCGGGGCCTCACATGTCGGGCCGTGCACGGACATCTTGCCTATCCTTGCGCTGACATCGGCAAGGTAAGCCGCGCACACGACGGCGCCGGGGCCGTCGGCGCGAACGCGGCCGGCATCGAGCCAGATCACCCGCTCGAAGTCGCGCACATGCTCCAGCGCGTGAGTGGAGACGATGATCTGCACGTCGGAGCCGGCGCCGTCGATCTCCGCACGCAGGCGCGCCTGGCCCGGCAGATCCAGGCTGGCGAACGGTTCATCCAGCAGCAGCACGCGGTGCGCTGCCAGGCGCAAACTCATCCAGCAGACGTGCTGGCGCTGACCCTGGCTCAAGGAGCTCACGGCCCGGCCCGCCCAATCTCCAAGGCCATATCCGTGCAAGAAGGCGCGCGCTCGATCCAAAGCCTGCGCGCGCTTGAGACCTTCGCTTGACAAGCCGAGCGCGAGTTCCTCTTCGACGGTCGGGAACACGATCTGGTCGTCGGGGTTCTGGAACATCAGGCCGACGAAGCGTGTCGCTCCCGGCGGAACGCCGTGCACATGGACCTCCCCGCGTTCAGGGCGATCCAGCCCGCAGATCATGCGAAACAGGCTGCTCTTGCCGGCGCCGTTGTCGCCGATCAGGCCAATGCGCGCTTCGCTCAAGTGCAACGAGAGCGCGTCGAATACCGTTGCGCCGCCCCTTCGGAGCGTGGCGTCTTTGATCTGGATGCCCGCCAAGCCCGGGGGGGAGATACACATACTGCAGAGCGCATTATCCGGGACTTGCGACGCCCCCGGGATTGGCGATGGCGGCGAACGTTCCCGGCGATCGCAAGACGTCAGAGATGCCTCAGCGGCGGCTTGCTGTGCTCCACATGGCGGCAGAGGCGCGGTGCATTTGCCTAAGGGGTCGGGGCAATTGCCTCAGGTCCGGCCACCGCGCAAAATGAGCGTCGGCTGGCACTTGCGCCAACCAGGAGGCGTGCCATGAATGCCATCGCATCCTTCGCGGCCTGGGCAGGGATCGCAATCCTCGGGGCCTTGTCGTTCGCAGCGCTCGCGCTCAGCCGCGGCCAGTCGGTCAATGCGGTGTGGCTGGTGACGGCCGGGCTTTGCGTCTACCTCATCGCCTACCGCTTCTACAGCAAGTTCATCGCCGAGCGCGTTTTGCGGCTGGACGATTCCCGGCCCACGCCGGCCGTGCGGCACAACGACGGGATGGACTACGTGCCCACGAACAAGTGGGTGCTGTACGGCCACCATTTTGCAGCGATCGCTGGTGCTGGGCCGCTGGTCGGCCCGGTGCTGGCCGCGCAGATGGGCTTCTTGCCCGGCACGATCTGGATTCTGGTGGGCGTGGTACTGGCCGGCGCCGTGCAGGATTTCATCGTTCTGTTCGTATCGGTACGGCGCGACGGCAAATCGCTGGGCCAGATGATCAAGATGGAGCTCGGCCCCGTCCCCGGCGCGCTCGCGCTGGTGGGGGTGCTGGCCATCATGATCATCATCCTGGCCGTGTTGGCCCTGGTGGTGGTCAAGGCGCTGGCCGACAGCCCATGGGGCCTGTTCACGATCGCCGCGACCATTCCGATCGCGCTGCTGATGGGCCTGTACATGCGCGTGATCCGTCCTGGCCGCGTGGCGGAAGCCTCGGCGTTCGGTGTGGTGTTGCTCCTGCTGTCGATCGTGTCCGGCCGCGCCGTGGCGGAAAGCGCGGTATGGGGCCCGATCTTCACGCTGAGCGGCACGCAGCTGGCCTGGGCCATCATCATTTACGGCGCCATTGCCTCGAGCCTGCCGGTCTGGCTGATGCTGGCTCCACGTGACTACCTCAGCACCTTCCTGAAGATCGGCACGATCGTGGCGCTGGCCCTGGGCATCTACTTCGTCGCGCCCAAGCTCGCGATGCCGGCCACCACGCGTTTCATCGACGGGAGCGGGCCGGTGTTTTCGGGCCAGCTGTTCCCCTTCCTGTTCATCACGATTGCCTGCGGCGCGGTGTCGGGTTTCCATTCGCTGATCTCCTCGGGCACGACGCCGAAGATGATCGAAAAGGAATCGCACATGCGGCTGGTGGGGTTCGGCGGCATGCTGACCGAATCTTTCGTGGCGCTGATGGCGTTGACTGCCGCCTGCGTGCTGGAGCCGGGCATCTACTTCGCGATGAATGCGCCGGCCGGCGTGGTGGGCAGCTCCACGACCCAGGTCGCGCAGGCCATTTCCAGCTGGGGCTTCACCATCACGCCCGAGCTGCTCACGCAGACGGCGCGTGACATCGGCGAGTCCACCATCCTGGCCCGGGCGGGCGGCGCCCCCACGTTGGCGGTGGGCATGGCGCAGATCCTGGGCGAGGCGTTGGGTGGCCAGTCGATGCAGGCTTTCTGGTACCACTTCGCGATCCTGTTCGAAGCTCTGTTCATCCTGACCGCGGTCGATGCCGGCACGCGCACCGGCCGCTTCATGATCCAGGACATGCTGGGCCATGTGTACAAGCCGCTGGGCGACACCGGCAACCTGGCCGCCAACCTCCTGGGCACCGGGCTGTGCGTGGCGCTGTGGGGTTACTTCCTGTACCAGGGCGTGGTCGATCCGCTGGGCGGCATCAACACCTTGTGGCAGCTCTTCGGCGTGGGCAACCAGATGCTCGCCGGCATCGCGCTGCTGCTGTGCACCAGCGTGCTGGTCAAGATGAAGCGTGAGCGCTATGTCTGGGTGACGCTGCTGCCCACCGCCTGGCTGCTGGTGACCACGCTAACGGCCGGCGTGCAGAAGGTGTTCAGTTCCGATCCGGCGATTGGCTTCATCGCGCTGGCGCGCAAGTTCAGCGACGCGGCCGCGAGCGGCAAGGTGCTCGCACCGGCGAAGTCCATCGAACAGATGCAGCGGGTGGCCTTCAACAACTACCTCGACGCGGCGGTCTGTGCGGTCTTCGTGCTGCTCGTGCTGGCGATGTGCGTCTTCACGGTGCGCATCTGCCTGCAGGCGTGGCGGCAGGCCAAGCCGACGGCCAACGAAATTCCGCCGCTGGCGGCCACCGGAGCCGCGGGATGAGCGTGCCGGCCGACAACGCAGTGCCGCGCTGGCGGTCGCTGTGCGCGGCGTGCCGGCAGGTGTTTGGCATCCCGGATTACGAGCGTTATCTGGCGCATGCCGCCGAGCGCCATCCGGGCCAGCCGGTGCTCTCGCGCGAGGCCTTCTGCGCCCAGGCGATCGAGCGCCGCTACGCCGGCGGAGGCGGCACGCGCTGCTGCTGATCCGGATTATTTCCTCAAAGGAGTCACTGATGGCCAAGATGAAGGCTGCCGTCGTTCGCGCATTCAAGCAGCCGCTTTCGATCGAAGAAGTGCCCGTCCCGGACGTGCGGCGCGACCGCATCCTGGTGAAAGTGGCGGCTTCGGGCGTCTGCCATACGGACCTGCACGCCGCGGACGGCGACTGGCCGGTCAAACCCGCGCTGCCTTTCATTCCGGGTCACGAGGGCGTGGGCCATGTCGCGGCCGTGGGCGCCGACGTGAAAAGCGTGCGCGAAGGCGACCGGGTGGGCGTTCCCTGGCTACATACCTCCTGCGGCCACTGCGAGTTTTGCATTACCGGATGGGAGACGCTGTGCGATCAGCAGCAGATGACCGGCTACACCGTCAACGGCGGCTACGCCGAATACGTCCAGGCCGACCCCGGCTACGTAGGGCATCTGCCCGCCAACGTCAGTTTCGGCGAGATTGCGCCGATCCTGTGCGCGGGTGTCACGGTCTACAAGGGCCTGAAGGTGCTGGACTGCAAGCCGGGCGACTGGGTCGCCATCTCCGGCATCGGCGGCTTGGGGCACGTCGCCGTGCAGTACGCCAAGGCCATGGGCCTGCACGTGGCCGCGGTCGATGTGGCCGATGACAAGCTCGCCCTGGCGAAGAAGCTGGGCGCCGACATGCTGCTGAACGCCAGCACGCAGGACCCGGTGAAGGAATTGCAGACGGCACTGCGCGGGGTGCACGGGGTGCTGGTGACGGCCGTGTCGCGTGCGGCGTTCGCCCAGGCGCTGGGCATGTTGCACAAGCGCGGCACCATGTCCATGGTGGGCTTGCCGCCGGGCGATTTTCCGCTGCCGATCTTCGACATGGTGCTCAACGCGAAAACCGTGCGCGGTTCCATCGTCGGGACGCGCAAGGATCTGCAGGAAGCCCTGGCGTTCGCGGGCGAAGGCAAGGTGCACACAGTGTTCAGCACGGACACGCTGGACAACGTCAATCAGGTGCTGGGGCGCCTGCGCGACGGCCATGTGGAAGGGCGCGTGGTGATGCGCCTGACCGAAGAGGCCTGACTCTCAGGCATTCAGCGCAGCAACGCCATCAGTTGCTGCGCGTTGTCGGGCGCGTGCCGCTTGTCCGTGTTGTCGCTGGCCGGCACAGTCGAGTTCGCGAGCCTGTGGCAGTCCGCGCGGGTAGAAGTGCCCGCGCCAGGGCGCCTAGCGCCAGCCTGAAACGCTCCGATTTACACCTTGCCGGGCATCGCCCGACATTGCCACCGGATGCTCCGCACCGTCGGCTTTGGTTACGCCGGGTTTCAGCAGCGATGGTCGCCGGACCGGGGAGCTCAGGTGTTGCCGAGCAGATCCTTCACCGCACCCTCATAGAGGACCGTGAGGTTGTTCATGACTTCGAGCAGGCGCTCGCTGGTGCTGCCCACCACGCGCAGCGCCCGTTCGTCGGGCTTGCGTTGCAGCGCGCTGTCGAAAAAGATCCATTGCTGCTGCGCCAGCGTCAGCTCGCCGCGGATGCCGGGCGTGGACATGGTGGAGGTGTTCATTTCGCCGAGCGAATCAACAAAATCCTTGCTGTCCTGGCTGGTCTGCGACTGCAGCGCCTTGCTGTCGTGGCCGGCTGCGGCCAGGTAATAGTTCTTGGCCAGCCGCTGCGAGAGCATGCGCTGGCGACCGGCAATGTTCACGAGCCTGGCCGAAGAAACCCTGGCTTGCGCCTGCAAGGACTCGGTGGCCGTGTCGGCAGCCTGCAGCATCTGGTCGGCCTGCTGGGACGCTGCCAGCACAGACGCCTTGGTCGGTGCCTGAGCGACCAGGGTCTGCAGTGCCGCCGCCTCCTTCTGGATGTTGGCGATTTGCTGCGCCGTTGCCGTGCCGAACCCGGCCTTGCCCAGGTCCGCAAAGCCGACCTGGACCAAGCCCTGGGCGGCGGCGAGCACCTCCCTGGCGTTCTCGACATTGAGGAACTGCTGGCAGTAGGCCTTGGCGATCCGCTGCGACAGTGCCCGAAAACGGGCCGTCCGGTTGATCGCCGTGGCCATCGCAATCTGGGCTTCGGCCGTGTAGGCCGCGGGTGCCAGGAGGCTCAACGCGCCTACCTGGAGCAGGAGACGGCGACGGTGGTTCGGCATCGGCGAGTGTGAGTCCATAGGCTGCACCGGAGTGGGGTTTAATTCATTATTCCTATGGCTTGGAGACCGGCAATCGTCCTAAAGGATGAGCTGACCATCGTTCGGAAGAACTATCGACATGATCTGTTGCAGCTTGGCCAGAAAGGGCGTGCCGATGTGACGGAGTGCCTGCTCAACCCGCAGAGCCGCCGAGTTGCTCGGGTAACATCTGGCGTCCATGCCGTCTAGCCGGCCGGAAATCAGCCCTTCAGTCATCCGTGCGTCTCAATTCCATCAAGTTATCCGGGTTCAAGTCCTTCGCCGAACCCACCAACTTCATGCTGCCGGGGCAACTGGTGGGCGTGGTCGGACCCAACGGCTGCGGCAAGTCCAACATCATGGACGCGGTGCGCTGGGTGCTGGGCGAGTCACGCGCGAGCGAATTGCGTGGCGAGTCCATGCAGGACGTGATCTTCAACGGCACGACCAGCCGCAAGCCGGCATCCCGCGCATCCGTCGAGCTGGTGTTCGACAACGCCGACCACCGCGCCGGCGGCCAGTGGTCGCAGTTCACCGAGATCGCGGTCAAGCGCGTGCTGACGCGCGACGGCACCTCCAGCTACTACATCAACAACCAGCCGGTGCGGCGGCGCGACGTGCAGGACGTGTTCCTGGGCACCGGCCTGGGACCGCGCGCCTACGCCATCATTGGTCAGGGCACGATCAGCCGCATCATCGAATCGAAGCCGGAAGAGCTGCGCCTGTTCCTGGAAGAGGCGGCGGGTGTTTCGAAGTACAAGGAGCGGCGGCGCGAGACCGAAAACCGGCTGTCGGATACCCGCGAGAACCTGACGCGGGTCGAGGACATCCTGCGCGAACTCAACGCCAACCTCGAGAAGCTGGAGAAGCAGGCCGAGGTGGCGCAGCAGTACAACACGCTGCAGGCCGATGCCACGCTCAAGCAGCAGCAGCTGTGGTTCCTCAAGCGCGCCGAGAGCGAGGCCGACCAGGCCAGGATCCATGCGGATGCGCAGAAGGCCGTCAACGACCTGGAGTCGCGCGTGGCCGATCTGCGACGGGTCGAGGCCGACCTGGAGACGATCCGCCAGGCGCACTATGCCGCCGGCGATCAGGTGAACCAGGCGCAGGGCGCCCTGTACGAGGCCAGCGCCGAAGTGGGCCGCCTGGAAGCCGAAATCCGCTTCGTGGTCGAAGGCCGCCAGCGGGTCGAGCAGCGGCTGATCCAGTTGAAGGAACAGACCGCCCAATGGGGCGGACGCCGGGACGAGGCGCTGGCCGAAGTCGAGACGCTCGCGGAGCGAGCGGTCGAGGCCGAGGAAAAGTCCATGCTGCTGGCCGCGCAGGTCGAGGAGCAGGGGCTGCAGTTGCCCGACCTGGAGGAGTCGCTGCGCCAGGCGCAACAGAAATCCAGCGAACAGCGCGGCAACGTCGCGCAGGTCCAGCAGCAGATCCAGGTGCTGGCCGCCGATCAGCGCAATATCGAGGAGCAGTCACGCCAGCTCAACCAGCGGCGTGAACGCCTTAGCGCCGACCGGAATGCGCTGGCCGCACCCGACGAAGCGCGCCTGGCCAACCTCAAGATACAGCTGGAAGCCGCGCAGGAAGCCGCCGAAACCTCCGACGCCCGCCTGCATGAGCTGCAGGAGCAGGTGCCGCAGCTGGACGAGGATCGCCGCGAAAAGCAGCAGGCGGTCAACAGCGAAAGCCACAAGCAGGCCGATCTGTCGGCTCGCATGGAAGCGCTCAAGGCGCTGCAGGACAAGGTCAGGACCGACGGCAAGCTTAGGCCCTGGCTCGCCAAGCACGGTCTGGATGGCCTGCAAGGCCTGTGGAGCCGCATCCACATCGAGCAGGGCTGGGAAAACGCACTCGAGGCGGCGCTGCGTGAACGCCTCAACGCGCTCGAAGTCTCTCGCCTGGAGATGGTGCGCGCCTTCGCGAACGATGCGCCGCCAGCCAAGCTCGCGTTCTACAGCCCGCCGCAGGCCGCGGTGCCCGAACCGGCCGGTGCGCTGCCGCACCTGTCGGACTTGCTGCGGCTGAACGACGCCGGGCAGAAGGCGCTGCTCGCTGACTGGCTGCACGGCTGCTACACCGCGCCGACTTTCGAGGATGCCCTGGCGGCCCGCGACAAGCTCGCGCCCGGCGAAGTCATCTACGTCAAGAGCGGCCACGCCGTCACGGCGCACAGCGTCAGCTTTTATGCGCAGGATTCGGAGCAGGCTGGCTTGCTGGCACGCCAGCAGGAAATCGAGAACCTCGAAAAGCAACTGCGCGCGCAAGCGCTGATCGCCGAGGAAGCGCGCTCCGCGCTGGTGCGCGCCGAGGCGGCTTACGGGGACGCCTCGCAACGCCTGGTGGGTACACGACGCGAGGCGGGCGAGACCCGTGAGCGCGCGCACGAACTGCAGGTCGAAACGTTGCGGCTGACGCAACTGGCCGAGCAGACCCGCGCGCGCAGCGAACAGATCGCTGGGGACCTGGCCGAAGTCGACGATCAACTGGAGCAGTTGCAGGAGCGTCGCATCACCGCCGAGGCGCGCTTCGAAGAACTGGACATGCAACTGGCTGACAGCCAGGAGCGGCATGCGCAACTCGACGAGCGTGTGATCGACGCCGAGCGCAAGCTGGCCGAGGCGCGCGAGCAGCACCGCAGCCTGGAGCGGCAAGCCCAGGAAGCGCAATTCGCGCAACGCGCCCTGGACGCGCGCCGCGCCGAACTCCAGCGCGCGATTGAAACCGCGCAGCAGCAGGCCACGTCCATCGCCGACGAAGAATCGCGCGCCCGCGATGAACTCGCGCGACTGACCGACGCCGCCGCACAGGCCGGCCTGCAGTCGGCGCTGTCCTTGAAGTCCGAGCGCGAACAGGTACTGGGCGCGCGTCGCAGCGAATACGACGACCTCACCGCCAAGCTACGTGCCAGCGACGAGCGGCGCCTTCAGCTGGAGCGCGAGCTCGATCCGCTGCGCCAGCGCATCACCGACTACCAGTTGAAGGAACAGGCCGCGCGCCTGGGCTTCGAGCAGTACGCGCAGTTGCTGGCCGACGCGCAAGCCGACCTGGAAGCCCTGGCGAAGTCGGTCGAAGAGGGCAAGGTCCGCCTGGCCGGCCTGCAAAACGAGATCGACCGCCTGCATCGCGACATCGCGGCCCTGGGCGCTGTGAATCTGGCGGCGTTGGAGGAACTGAGCACCGCGCGCGAGCGCAAGCAGTTCCTCGATGCGCAGTCGGCCGACCTCAACGAGGCCATGACGACGCTGGAAGACGCGATCCGCAAGATCGACGGCGAAACCCGTGAGCTGCTGGGCAGCACGTTCGCTATCGTCAACGAGCACTTCGGCCGCATGTTCCCCGAGCTGTTCGGCGGCGGCAACGCCAAGCTGGTAATGACTGGCGACGAAATCCTCGATGCCGGCGTGCAGGTCATGGCCCAGCCGCCGGGCAAGAAGAACCAGACCATCCATCTGCTGTCCGGCGGCGAAAAGGCGCTGACGGCGATCGCACTGGTGTTCGCCATCTTCCAGCTCAACCCGGCGCCGTTCTGCCTGCTCGACGAGGTGGACGCGCCGCTGGACGACGCCAACACCGAGCGCTACGCCAAGCTCGTGAGCAGCATGAGCAAGGAAACCCAGTTCCTCTTCATCAGCCACAACAAGATCGCCATGGAAATGGCCGAGCAGCTGATCGGCGTGACCATGCAGGAGCAGGGCGTTTCGCGGATTGTGGCGGTGGACATGGAATCGGCCGTGTCGATGGCCCAGGTGGCATGAGCGCCGCGATGACGAGCGAGAGGGCGCCCGCATGAGCGGATTCACCATCGGTGTGGCGATGCTGGGCGGACTGGTGCTCGCCTCGCTGGTGGGCTACAACACCTGGACCTCGCGCCGCAATGCGCCACGTCAACCAGAAACGCCGCCGCGCGATCCCGCCCAGCCGATCGAGCCGGACCTGCGGCAAGAGCCCTTGCTGGATCCCGAGCCACCCTTGCCAATCCCGGAGCGCAAGCCGGGTCTGGACGCGCTCATCGATGCGATTGCGCCGATCCATGTCGAGACGCCGGTGTCGGGGGAGGCCGCCATCCTGGCACTGCCGCCCACACGGCGCGCCGGCAGCAAGCCTTTCGCCGTCGAAGGCCGCAACGAGGACACGGGCCAGTGGGAGACGCCGCAGGCCGGCCAGCGATACGGCGCGTTCCAGGCCGGCGTGCAATTGGCCAATCGAACCGGGCACCTGAACGAAATCGAGTTCTCCGAATTCGTGGTCAAGACCCAGGCCTTCGCGGATGCGGTGAACGGCTCCCCCGATTTCCCGGACATGCGCGGCGAAGTGACGCGCGCCCGCGAGCTCGACCAGTTCGCCGGCGACCATGATGCACAGTTGAGCTTCACGCTGCGCGCCCGCCACGCGGCATGGAGCCCGGGGTACGTGCACCAGAGTGCCGCTCGCCAGGGCTTCCTGCCCGGCGTGATTCCCGGCCGCCTGGTGCTGCCCGCCGGCACGCCCGGCACGCCGCCGGTGCTGGTGCTGAGCTTCGACACGCAAACCGCGCTGGCGGACGATCCCGCACAATCGCCCTTGCGCGAACTCACCCTCAGCCTGGACGTGCCGCAGGTGCACCGCAGCGAGCAGCCCTTCGTTCGCATGCGCGACTGTGCCATCGCATTCGCCGCTTCGATGGAAGGCACGATCACGGACGACAACGGCGAGGTGATCCGCGCTGAAGGACTGGACGTGATCGGCGCCGACCTGGAAAAACTCTACGACGTGCTGGACGCGCGCGACCTGGCTGCGGGTTCGCCGCAGGCGCGGCGCCTCTTTTCTTGATTGCCATGGTTTCGGTCAAAGTCCAGGAGCGCGCGGATGCGCTGCGCGAGCTGCTGCATCACCATGCGCACCGCTACTACGTGCTGGACGCGCCGGAGATTCCGGACGCCGAATACGACAGGCTGTTTCGTGAGCTGCAGGAGCTCGAAGCACAACATCCCGAGTTGCTGACCCCGGATTCGCCGACCCAGCGCGTCGGTGGCGCCGTACTCGAAGGTTTCGCCAAGGTGCGGCACCAGGTGCCCATGCTGTCCATCCGCACCGAGACCGACATCGAGGCGAGTGGCGCGCGCAACTTCGACGCGCGTGTGCGCCGCGAGCTGGGCTACAAGGACGGCGAACCGCCGATCGAGTATGTCGCCGAGCTCAAGTTCGATGGCCTGGCCATCAACTTGCGCTACGAACACGGCGTGCTGGTGCAGGCGGCCACGCGCGGCGATGGTGCCATAGGCGAAGACGTCACCCAGAACATCCGCACCATCGGCCAGATTCCGCTGCGCCTGCCCAAGGATGCGCCGCCGGTGCTGGAAGTGCGCGGCGAGGTCTACATAGGGCGCGACGACTTCGACCGGCTGAACGAATCGCAGCGCGACAAAATCGCCAAGGGCGCGAAAAACGAGAAGACCTTCGTCAATCCGCGGAATGCGGCGGCCGGGGCGGTGCGGCAGCTCGATCCGAACATCGCGCGGCAGCGTCCGCTCAGCTTCTTCGCCTACGGCTGGGGCGAGGTATCGCCGCCGGAGTCGGGCGGTCCGGACTTCAAGACCCAGTACGAGGCGCTGCTCACGCTCAGGGCCTGGGGTTTCCCTGTGTCGAAGCGCACGCAAGTCGCCACCGGTCCGGAAGAACTCGTCGCCTTCCACCAGGCCGTGGGAGGCGAGCGCGACAGCCTGCCGTTCGACATCGACGGCGTGGTCTACAAGGTCAACAGCCTGGCGCTGCAGCAGCGGCTTGGCTTCGTGAGCCGCGAGCCGCGCTGGGCGGTGGCGCACAAATACCCTGCACAGGAGCAGATCACCACGGTGCAGTCGATCGACGTCTACGTCGGACGCACCGGCAAGTTGACGCCGGTCGCGCGCCTGGAGCCGGTGTTCGTGGGCGGCGTGACGGTGACGAACGCCACCCTGCACAACGAGGACGAAGCCCGGCGCAAGGACGTGCGCGTCGGCGACACGGTGATCGTGCGCCGTGCCGGCGATGTCATCCCGGAAGTGGTCGCCGTCGTGCCGGACAAGCGTGTGGCCGGCGCACCTCCGTTCACCATGCCCGCGACTTGCCCCGTCTGCGGATCCGAAGCCGTGCGGGAGGAGGGCGAAGCCGATCACCGCTGCACCGGTGGCCTGTTCTGCGGTGCCCAGCGCAAGCAGGCGATCCTGCATTTCGCGCAACGGCGCGCCCTGGACGTCGAAGGCCTGGGCGAAAAGCTGGTGGATCAGCTGGTCGAAGGCAACGTGATCAAGACCTTGCCGGACCTCTATCGCCTGGGCCTGGCCGGACTGGTGGCGCTGGAGCGCATGGGCGAGAAGTCGGCACAGAACCTGTTGGCCGCACTCGAAAAATCCAAGCAGACGACCCTGCCGCGCTTTTTGTTCGGCCTGGGTATCCGGCACGTAGGCGAATCGACGGCACGCGACCTGGCACGTCATTTCGGCGGCCTCGACGCGATCATGGATGCGACGGTGGAGCACTTGCTCGAGGTGCCCGACGTGGGGCCGGTGGTGGCCGAGAGCATCCACACCTTCTTTGCGCAGCCCCACAACCGCGAGGTGGTGGAGCAACTGCGCGCCTGTGGCCTGACCTGGGAAGAGGGCGAACCGATCGCGCGCGCGCC